>JGI20206J14855_1000005_pt1 | contig 84281 bp, 65 predicted proteins | sample NGESurdeep092012_6_FD_14855 | JGI IMG/M metagenome (IMG submission 14855) | reverse complement strand
TAGAACGCGGCCGGGTTAGTGGGAATAGCAGCTCCCGGAAAGACGTGCGTGTGCTGGTCGTAGGTGTAGATCCAGAAGAGCTTGTTCTTGATCAGTGGCCCGCCGACGGTGAATCCGTAGATTTTGCGCAGGTCCTCCGGCTTGATGTGCTGGGAAACATACTGATTGGTTGTGGTATTCAGAAACGATTCTTTAGCGTAATCGTTAAATGCATTCCAATTGCTCTCACGGTCATAGAAGTAAGCGTGGCCGTGAAGCTGATTCGTTCCGCTATTGGTCACAGAGGTGATGACACCACCTGCAGCGCGGCCGTATTCGGCGGAGTAGACCCCCGTGTTGACGGCGAACTCGCGCACGGCGCTGGCTGAAGTGGAGTACGCTTCACGGGTACGTCCGCGCTCTTCGGAGTAAAAATCATCGTTATCATCGGCGCCGTCGATCTCAACATTGTTGAGAACCGTACTGATGCCGCGTATGCTTACGAGTCCGAAACCGCTGGTATCCGATACGACACCGGGAGTGGAGAGGGCCAAGGCCGACCAACGGCGGTTATTGATTGGGACATTTTGCATAGCCACTGCGTTGAGCGTCTCGGAGAAGTCAGGCGACTCCAGATTCATTACCGGGGCTTGCTCGGTGACGATGACTTGAGCAGTGGAGGAGGCGACGGCGAGACGCGGCTCAAGGCTGGTGACTTGTCCGACAAAGACGATGACGTCGTCAGCACGATAGTTGGCGAAGTTTGGAGAGGAAACGGCGACGGTGTATTTACCCGGCTCGAGCAATGGCGCCTTGAAGTAACCACTGCCGTCGGTGACGAGATTGACGGCGAATCCGGTGGCGACATTTTGGATATGAATAGCGGCGCCAGGGACCGCTGCATCGGAGGAGTCCAGAACGGAACCTGCGATTGAACCCTGTGTCGTGGACTGCGCGTTCAAGGAGATGGAGCTGACGCACGCGGCAAGGATGAGAAGCGCCAGGCAACGAACACCGAGGCGAATTGCATTGAATGTCATTACTGCCCTCCAAAGTAGTTGTTTGCGTATAACCCGATCACGAGTGAATTATTTCGTCGCTGCCGGCGCTTCGAAACAAAGCTACGGTCAACGCGCAGGACGCGGGGAAGCCATCTTGCTTTTGTGACACTTTCTGAAACAACACTTTCTGAAAATCGATCGAAGCCCAAGTGAATCGATCCGGCCGAGGTTTCAAGACAATGAAGCTTACGAAAGAGCTTAAAAAGCCTCTATGAACTCCCGGTGAAAAACGCAACGAAATTGCGTGAGCAGGAAGCCAGGACCGAATAGGGCATGCGGCCAAAATGCACAGTGGCCAATTGGACGGAGTAGATCGCGTATCCAATTAGCCGGCTTCGAAGATTTGCTGTTATGGCCGCGCGCAAAAAGCGATTCAAGCTGAGCAGTACGAATGCCATATAAGGCAAATAATCTCAGCCGGCTGCAGCGAGGGGGCGCCTTAAAGTTTTCGATTGCGCCGCTGTGCCGCAGTCAACGCGTGGCCAGAACCGACTAGAACTTCAGCCCCGCCCCAAAACGCGGACTGAAGAACCCCCCTCAACGGACGGCGATCTTGGTGGTGTACTGCAATCTCTCAAGAGAGGTTATTGTAGGGCAGAGGCGACCAGTTTTCCAATAGGTAATGGAAAAAAGGTTTCGGAATTCGAGAAAATCAAGGGATTAGCCGGCAAACTGTGGAAAATGAGGCGAAGATGGGTAGCTCTGAAAAATTTAAGCGGCGAAGTTTTCAAACAGGCGACGAGGGCAAAAAAATGGAGCCTCGAAGGGCTCCATGTCGCTGCTGGGCGAAATCCGATCAGTAAGTGAAGTGAAAGCCCATCGTGATCATGCGGTTGCTGCCGATGGTGCCGTAGACGGAGCCGAAGTTGGCGCTGTTATTCGGGCAGCCACCGGGAATGGCATAGACTGCGACGCAAGTTCGCGTGCCAAGGGGAATCTGCAATGGGATAGTCGTGCCTTTGCCGCTCCCGGTGGAGTAAGGCAATTGATCGAGGTTGGCGAGCGCCGATTGCTGGTCAATTGGGTTGGGGCTGGTGACGATCTGCCCGTAATTGACGTAATAGTATGTGCCGGGCTGGCAGTTCTGATCGTTGATGATTCCTTGTTGCGTCGCTGTGGTGGAGCAGGCGGAGTTCTGGCGAATCTGTCCCTGGTTCGAGGGCACGTCGAGGCTGGTGGTGTTGGTCACATTGAAGACGTTGAACTCGTATTGGAGGCTGTACCGATCGGAGAATTTGAATTGTTTGCGCAGCGAGAGATTGATCTGCACTTGCGGCGATTGGCGGAAGATGTTGCGCTGGGGCGAGGCGAAGTCGGTTTCGTAGATGTCCTGTGGATCGGTTCCGGTGGAGATCGGAATGCCATCGGTTCCCGGCTGCAGGTAATTGATGGCGATTTGCGTCGGGTCGATGGCCGGGATGTAGCTTCCTCCCGATCCGCGGACTGCCCCCTTGTTTCCGGTCATTGCCGCCTTTGGATTCGCGGGATTCTTGATTCCGAGAACGGGATTCATGAGGGTAGGAAAGTCGCCGAAGTAAATGCTGCCGACGGCGCCGTAGAACTCATAGAGCGAATAGGGCTCGCCGCTTTGCGCGATGGTGGTGCCGTTCAGGTTCCAATCGTTAACGAACTGAGCTGCGAGCGAGTGGGGCTTGGCGGTATCGGGAACCGAGGCCTGGAAGTATGCAGAGAACACGTTGGTGCGGTCAAAGTCGGATGAGGCCCATGAGTTGCGGATATTGTTGGGATTGTTTCCTGTGAAGAACAGACCCAGATCGCTCTGCTCGTCGAGGGCGTGACTCCATGTATAGCTGGCGCCAACCATGTAGTTTTGCGAAAGCTGGTGGTTGAGATGCACTTGAAGCGCATCGTAGGCGGAATTGCCGGCGGTCTTGTAGAACGAGGCATTGGGGCTGAAACCAATGAGGGGTGCGCGGAAGTCGGTATTGCCGCCGTCTTCAGTGTTCCAAGGCTCGCCGGCGATGGGAGCATAGTCACAGTATTTCGAACCGCACTCGTTCTGGTTGAGGACTTCAAAACCGTAGCTGGCGGTTTGGCCCCAGATAGGGTTGGTGGTGGTGGCGATGCCAGGTGCGTTGAATGGAATGGGGACCACAGCATGGCGGCCCCGGTTGCCCACGTAGCCGATGTCGATGGCCGTTTGGGCGTCGGGCTGCCACTGGATGTCTAGTGAGTAGTTGATGGTATAGGGCAGGGTATTCGCGCGGTCGTAGGTGCCGAAGTTCAGCGCATCGGGGCAAAGAGTGTAGCCTTCCTGGCTCTGCACACCGCCGCAGTTGGGGCCAAAAGAGAAATCGCTGGAAGTGGAGGCCGGAGAGCCAGTCATCGCATTCAGCGTGTTCTGCAGTGCCGTGTTGATGACGCCCGGGTTGGCGCTGGGGGGAACATACGCAGGGCTGCCGGACGAAGTGAAGGCGGAACCAATAGGATTTTCGAAGGTGGTGCCCTGACCAATGACAAAAGAGGATAGCGGCGCGGATTCGGTGACGCCAAAGGGACCGCCGTAGCCCGAGCCGGCAGGTTGCGAGAGATAAACGAAGTATTCGCCGCGGTCGTAGTACATGCCACCGGCGCCGCGAACGACAAAGCTACCGTGATCGCGATTGGGCGACCAGGCAAAGCCGACGCGCGGAGAGATGCCCCACTGGCGTCCCGTTAAGGTGGAATCGCTGACACCGGGAGTGGGGTTCGATTTGTTATTGCCGGCAATGACGAAACCAGCGTTGTTGACAGTCCAGGGCTGATTGGGAATCGCTGTAGTGCCGGTGACGCTGTAAAGTTTGGGATCGAAGTTAAACATGTCGCCGTATTTTTCCGTCATGCCACCGTGGTAGTCGTAGCGCACGCCGAGAGTGATACTTAGATTCGGCATCATCTGCCACTTGTCCTGCAAATAGGCGTCGATCTCGTTGGTTCGGTAATAGCGATCCGCATTGTTCTTGCCGGTGGCGGGGTCGATGGTTTCGAGCACGTTCGAGCTTTGCACTTTGTCTTCAAGGAAATTCTCGAAGTTTTTCGTCTTGATCTGCTCGATTCCATTACGGTGATTTTCGATGTTCAACTGCGTGTAACTGTAGCCGCCGCCGGCAAAGAAGGTGTGGTTGCCCTTGGTTAAGATCACATTCGTGGACGGATTGAGTCGATTTTGATAGAAGCCCATATCGGCAAAGGAACTGTAAGGTCCCACTTTGACAGAGGGCGAGTCAAGTTGGCTGCTGGCAAACGACCCGAGCAGCAGACCGGGCAAGCCGCCGTTAAAGAATGGGCCGCCCGTGGTGGGGAGCGTTGAAGCTGAGTTCATGCCGAAATTGGGCGAGCCGCCGGGGTTGGTGAGCGTTTGTTGGTAGGAGCTGTAGGAGGTTTGGCGGAAGAAGCCAAGGCGCTGCTCCCAGTTGAAGTGCGGGTTGATGGCGATCGTGTTATCGAGCGCCTCGACCTGCGATCCGTTCTGCTGGGTCACAGGGAAGCCGCCGGTTTGTGAGAAGTTGTAGGGCACAGTGAAGGGATCGTTCTGGTAGTAGTACTTTGTCGAGAGCCTGTCTTTGCTGTTGATCTGCCAGTCAATGTCGCCATTGGCTTGATCGGAGGTCATGATGGACTTGCCGATGAGGGTGACGTTGGGAATGCCGTAGAAATAAGGGTTGGAGTTCTGCGCGGAAGGAATGAGGAAACTTCCGTCGGGAAGTTTGGCATTCATAAGAGCCATCGGGATGGCTCCAATTGGGCTGGTGAACGTTCCACCGCCAGCATAGCTCACAGCCGCAGCATCAAGGCCGGCGGTGGAGCGATCATTGGTGAGCCCAGAGGGCACGGTCATCTGCGAAAGGCCCGTGGCCTCATCGGAACTGTAAACATGCTGAAAGGAGAGAAAGAAGAATACCTTATCTTTCTTGATGGGGCCGCCCAGCGTAGCGCCAGTGACCCAGCGGTGGAGGAAGGGATTGACGACCGATCGAGGAAAGGCACCTACGCCTTCCTGGCTGAGTTGGTACTGCTGATTGAAGAAGTAGGGCGCGGCGTTCAGAGTGTTCTCGGCCAGAACACCGTAGACCTGGCCGTGCAAGTCATTGGTTCCAGCCTTGGTATTCACGTCGATTTGCGCGCCGGCGGTTGCGCCTTGTTGGGCGTCATACATCGAAGTGTTGACGCGCAATTCGGCGATGCTCTCGGCCGGAGGCGATGGCAGGCTGTTGCCGGCCGAGCCATAGGGTGAGACGCCCTCAAGCGATGCGCCACCCACCGGGCCCGCACCGGCCGACGAGGAGCCCGAGGTGCTTCCCGCGCCGATGTTGAAGTTGAAGCGCTGCGAGGTAAGGCCGCTGGAGGTCATTCCGGTGAAGATATTGGTGACATCGACACCATTGACCTGCATGGTGTTGGAGGTGGCGCGCTGGCCATTGGCCTGGATGTTCTGGTTGCCCAATCCGGAGTTGGTAGTAAGGCCGCTCAACAATTCGGCATTGGCGCCGGGCGAAAGAACGGCTAGCTGGGTGAAACTGCCGGTGGCCAGGGGAGTTGCGGCAATCTGCTGGCTATCCATGGTAAAGCCGTTGGTGGCGTCAGTCGCGTTGAGCATGGGGTTGGAAATAACCTCGACCGATGTTGCGACCTGACCGATCTTTAATGAGACGTTGACCGTGGAGGCCTGAGCCTCACGGATTGAGATCCCGGGCAAGTCGGTTGTCTCAAAGCCGTCGTGGCTAACTGAGACGACATAAGTGCCGACCGGCAGATTGAATATCTGGAAGAAGCCCGTTTTTTGTGTCGTCGTCGACGCGGTGACGTTGATGGCGGAGTCGGTGACTTTAACAGTGGTGGCCGGGATCGCCGCTCCGGATTGATCGACTACAGTGCCGTTGAGTGATCCAAGAGTTTGTTGCGCAAAGCTAGGTAAGGCAAAGGTTAGAACTGCAAGGGTGAAAAGCGCGAAGCAAAAAGCACCCAGGCGAGACCTATTGAACGTCATTACTGCCCTCCAAAGTAGTTGTCTGCGTTTAACTCGATCACGAGTGAATTATTGCGTGGCTGCCAGCGCTTTGAAACAAAGCTACGGTCAACGCGCAGGACGCGGGGAAGCCATCTTGCTTTTACGACACTTTCTGAAAATCAATCGGAGCCCAAAGTGTGGTTCTGGCAAAGGTTTCGCAACCATGAAGCTTAAAAAAGAGCTTACAAGGTCTCTATGAACTCCCGGTGAAAAAACGCTACGAAATTGCGTAAGCAGGAAGCCAGGGCCGAATAGGGCACGCGGCCAAAATGCACAGTAGCCAATTGGACGGAGTAGATTGCTTATCCAATTAGCCGGCTTCGAGGATTTGCTGTTATGGCCTCACGCAAAAGCGAATCAGGAGGAGCAAAATGAGCTGCAAATAATGCAAATAAGCTCGGCTGGCTGCAGCGAGGAGGCGTCTTAAAGTTTTCGATTGCGCTGCTGTGCCGCAGGCAACGCGTGGCTAGAACCAATTAGAACTTCAGCCGTGCCCCAATAAACGGACTGAAGAATCCCCCTCAACAAACGGCGACCTTGAGGGGCACTGCATTCTCTCAGGAATGGTGATTGTAGGGTACAGTCGACCAATTTTCCAATAGGTAATGCAAAAAATGTCGTGGAATTCGAGAAAATCAAGGGTTTAGCTGGCAAACTGTGGAAAATGAGGGCCAATTTGCTGACGCGCCTTTGCGTGAGCTCGCGATGGAACATTCACAACGGCCGCCGGCATCAACGAACATTGGTGTCGGCGGCCGCTGACCTTAGTGGCCGCTACCCGGACCCCAGCGAATGCGCAAGCCGGTGCGCAGCGTGAATGGAAGGCTGGGATAGCCGATGGGCGCGATGTGCTGGTTGTCGAGAAGATTTTCAGCCTGCGCGTACACGTCAAGCCAGGTGAACCACTGGTAGCTGCCGCCGAGATCGAGCTTGGCGTAGCCGTAGTCAAGATTGCGATTTGGCAGAAGCAGGCTGTTGCCGAAAGAAGTGTCGTCGCCTTCAAGGTAGGTTGAGTCGTCACTGCGGCTGGCGAAGGCAGCCGTGAAAATGCCTGTGATTCGTTTGTTGGCGTAGGTGGCCGAGAAGAAGCCGATGTGCGGCGGCCGGCGGAAGGGACGAGCGCCCTCGAGCGGCGAGTACGGGCCAATCTCGATGCCGTTGGGGATGTTTTGCCAGGTGGGAATCGGGCCGAGCAGAGCTTGGTCGTCATTGGTGAACGAGCGCTGGATCACGCTGTCGGTGTATGTGTATCCGCCGCGGAGAAAAAGGTTGGAGCCGATTCCGCCTTCTACTGAGGTTTCGATTCCCTGTGCGCGGAAGGCCTCGGAGTTGATGGTCAGCTCATAGGCAAAGTTGGCTTGCAGTACATCTTTGAGCGTTTGCTGCTCGGCTGGCGATAGATTGGGCAACAGCGCGGGGATCAGGTCGAGGCCGACATATTCGATCTGTTTGCCAAACTCGTTGTGAAAGTAGCCGGACTTGAAAACGATGTGCTGGCTGAAGAAGGACTGCTCGACGCCGCCCTCGTAGGTGCGATCTTGCGGCGCACCGACCTTATTGATGTGCAACTGAGCGATGGTGGCCGGATCGTACTGGTCGAGAAATGAGTAGAGCGATTCATCCTGCTCAGGGAGCGTGGGCTCGCGGTCGGACTCGCCGAAGTTGAACAGCAGACGGGTACCGCTGAAGACACCGCTGTGCGGCCGAAGCAGGTAATAAGATGCTCCGGCGCGCGGCTCAGTTTGGACGCCGAAGAGCGAATAGTGCTCGAGGCTGCCACCGAGCGAGTAAAAGAATCGATTCTTGAAGTCGCCGTGGACGGCCGCGAGATAGTCGTAATTGGTACGCTCGACGGTTGCGTAGAACTTGCTGTGTGGCTCGGCACCGCGCTCATCTTCGTACTGGAATCCGATGACGCCGACCAGATGCGGCGTGATGGTGATGTCGCCGTGGTAAACAAGGGCGTCACGATTGTTGGTGAGCTGCGATTCGCTCGGGTAGGTTGCGCCGTCGTCCCAACTGAAATCGAGCAGCGCGGGGCCCGTAGTGTTGTATCCATTTGCACCCTGAATGGTGACCGGCATGCCGTAATAGTTGGCGCCGCTGTACGTGGGCGGAGTCGTCGAGTCGCCGCACTCGCCGGCTGGGATGCAGGTTCCTTCCGGTTGCCATTGGTGATACTGCTCACGCTTGCGCGTAAGGCCATAGCGAACGCCGTTGTGAAAACTTGCGGTTGTCTGGTTGTCGATGGCGGCGCTCAGGAAAATGTCCTGATCTTTCTCGGTGGCGTCGTCAGCTACGTGAAAAAAGTCCCACGCATTCGGAACGCCGACGCCGGCAACGCCGTAGTGAGCGGTGGCGCGAATCTGCGTGGAGGAGTTGAGAGCCCAACCTACATTGGCTGCCGATGTGGCGAGGTGGTATTCGTCCCTGGGCAGATTGTTGGCGGTTTGCAGCCAACTGAAGGCGCCAAGGTAGTCGAGCTGCTTGTGCGCGCCGGCAACTTCCAGCTCCTCGCGCGAAGTATCGAGATTGCCAGCATCGCCGTGAAAGAGGAAGGAAGGAAAGCTGGTGGTGCCGTGAGGCGTGGTGAGGCTGACGACGCCGGTTTCAGCACCAGCGCCGTAAAGATTTGAATCGGGACCGCGATAGACTTCAGCGCTCTCGATAGCCGTGGTGGACAGCGAACCAAGGTTAAATTGATTTCCCAGGTCGCCGGTATCGACGCCATCGAGGAGCACTTTGTTATCGTCGGAATCGCCGCCGCGGACGAAGAGCGAAGACTCCGCGCCGAGCTGGCCGGACTGAACGACGAATGTGCCGGGCATCAGGCGAAGGACGCCGGTGAGGTCGGTACGGAGGGCGAGGTCGAGCGGGCTGAGCACAGTGGTCGCGGCGCTGGTTTGCGGCTGCGGAGTGGGCGTGCCGGTGTCGGTGACGACGATCGATTCGCGCACCCATTCCGGCTCAAGCACGACGTTGCGCTCAATGGAGTCAAACTGGCCGGCGTAGAAGTCGGGTGTTTGCAGTTGGCGGAACGATTTGGCTGAGACGACGAGAAAAAAGCGGCCGGCAGAGCCGGTGGTGATCTGAAAGCTGCCATCGGCAACGGACACTGCGGAGGCAATGACCTGGCCGTTGCTGACGAGAGAGATTGCAGCGCCGGTAACTCCGGCGCCGGTAGCATCGGTGACGACGCCCCGGATGGAAGCGGCAGGACAGACTGCGGTGCTGAGAGCGAGGAATGCGCCGGCGATGGCGCGAGGCAAGAGGCGTGAGTGGGCGCGAGACGAGACTCGAGACAAGAGTCGAGAAAGGACCCGGGACATGATTCGTGATAAGGCGCGGCCGGGAGTTGATCGCAGGAAAATGGAAATCGGCATGGTAGCTCCTTCGTTCCCCTCGGAACGTGAAAGCGGTTGGGTGCCGCGAAACCGCAGATACCATGCTCTTCGGAGTTTGTTGCAAGGTCGCCGCTACTTGGGGTCGCGTCGACTTGGCAGTAGCTATTCCGAGAAGCACCTTCTGTGGTTTCGCGGTACGCCGAGGACCGGTCTCCTGACTTGCGCTCGATTCAGCCGCCTTCCCAAAGCCGAATCGAACGGATTCAACTCCAGTGGCTTGGTGGGAGTTTCGCTTGCAGAAACACCCGGGCTGAAACCCTGCTTTGTTCCTTTGCCTCAATAAACGACGGCGAGGGAAACAGGTGCGCTCACAGTTGCGGGGCAGTGGCGGACTTTCACCGCCTTCCCGAGCATCCTGGCGATTGCAGTGATGAGTTGAGCTGCGGTATGGGCCACAGCAGTGATCTCATGGAAACGACTTCCATGACATCAACTTTTATAACGGGTCCGGCTGGCGAAGTCAAAGAGAGATTTCGGTGGAAAAAGGGACTGGCGAAGATGATTGGTAGGAGCTCGGATTTGATGTGGTGACCCCGGGCTGATTCGAACAGCCGACCTGCGGTTTAGGAAACCGATGCTCTATCCATCTGAGCTACGGGGCCACATCAAGAATTTTACGCGGAGTGCAAAGAAAATGGCGCGTTGCCCCTCGGTTTTCTCCGGGTTCGGTCATCGGGCGGCAGAGCGCGTGCGGCCCGCATCGAACTAAAGCATGGTTCGCAAACTTAAATCCGGACAATTTCGATTGTATTCGAGAAAGAAAAATGCCAAGACGGGCAAGCGCCGCAACCTGGGCACCTTCTCAACCCTGGAAAAGGCAAAGCAACACGAACGGGACATACAGTACTTTAAAAGGCATTGAGGAGGGGTGGAATATGTGCGCCCCCGGTCGCAAATCGATGGTACTGCGAAGCGATTGGCAAGAGACGATTGTTTCTACGTTGGAGATGAACTATTGCCTCATACAGTGAAGAAGTGGTCAGGCCGAGTAAAAACGGATTCCACGCATCCTTCGGAAGGATTGTTCACCAAGGATCCTGAGACCATTGCGCGGTCACTTGCGTCAAAGAGGGCTTCGCCGAAAGGGCCTGCCTCGGGAATGAGGATGCTGACGTTCTTCATCAACCGGGCTGGAAAGAACCTGAGCGCAGCACGCAAAGCGAAACTGCAAAATGCGAAGGAACTGCTTTCTGTGCGAGTGAAGGCGGCGCGCCATAAGTAAGCCGCGATCTGGATGCGCCTGAGGCAAATCGCTTGCATGGGCAGGGCATTGAGACAAAAATTAGCGAGGATTCGTGTCCTCGCCTGGAGGCAGAGATGTCAGGTCGTCCCTATTGGTCAGGACAATTTAAAGTTTCGCTGGTTTCATTTGGCATTCAGCTTTTCCCGGCGACGAACCCTCAGAGTGAAGTCACATTTCATCAGATTGATCGGTCGAGCGGTGAGCGAATCCGCCGCTTGAATGTGATCGATGACGATCAGCCGGTTGAGAACTCGGACATTGTCAAAGGCTACGAATACACAAAGGGAAAATACTTGATTGTCGAGCCGGATGAGATTGCCAACCTGCGCATCGAGACGAAAAGCGTGATCGACGTGCAGCAGTTTGTCGACACAAGCGAACTGCCCCTGGCGCTGTTCGAGAAACCATATTTCGTTGTTCCTGAGCCCAAGGAATCTGCCGATGCCTTTGCAGTCGTCCGCAAGGCAATGGAGGAGGCTGGAAAAGCGGCCATCGGGGAGATTACATTCGGCGGGCGCGAGCATCTGGTGGCGATTGCCGTCCCGGACGATCGCTCGAAGCCGGGATTGATGGCCTATGTGCTGCGCTATGGTGAAGAGCTGCGTGACAGCAAGGAATATTTCTCGCAGATTCCGGCAATTCAGAAAAACTCTATCGATAAGAAGCAGCTCACCATGGCAACGCAGCTCATCGAGGCCTATTCGCATCCGTTTCATCTGGACGCATTCAAAGATGATTATGAAACTGCGCTGCGCGAATTGATTAAGGCGAAGCAAAAGAACGCGCCGCTGCCGCTTGAAGAGAAGACTGCCCGACGGGCAAAGGTCATCAATCTGATGGATGCGCTGCGGGAAAGTGTGTCAAAGGCCAAACATCCCGTGGCGGCCAAGCATCCTGGGGCGAGCGAACGCCGCAACGGTTCCAGAGTTGAGAGCGCGAGGGGCGAGGGTTCCAGACTCGGCGGTTCCAGGGCGCGGTCGAACAGAGGGCCTGTGCTCGTTGGAGCCGGCAGGCGCAAGCGCCGGGCTGCGTAGGCGATGGTTTCGCGAAAACAATCCAGAACAACCGCGGAAGCCAAGCATCCGCTTGCGCGGTATCAACGCATGCGCGACTTCAGCGCGACCGCTGAGCCGCGCGGCGATGGCGGCCTTCGCTCCAAGATGGGCAAAGCCGGATCGCTGCCGTTCGTCGTGCAGAAGCATGCGGCTACGCGATTGCACTACGACTTCAGGCTCGGCTGGAACGGAGTGCTGAAGAGCTGGGCCGTAACGAAAGGCCCGAGCTACTATCCGGGCGACAAACGGCTTGCGGTGCGGGTTGAAGACCACCCATGGGACTACCGTGACTTTGAAGGAACTATTCCGAAGGGTCAATACGGCGGCGGGACGGTGATGGTATGGGACCAGGGCAACTGGACGCCGCGCGGCGATGTAGATCAGGGGCTGAAGGATGGGCACCTGAAATTCGAGCTGCACGGGAAAAAGCTGAAGGGCGACTGGGTGCTGGTCCGCATGCATGGACTGGCGGGCTGGTCAGGCAAAGAGAATTCAGGCAAGGAAAACTGGCTTCTGATCAAGGAAAAGGACAAGTTCGCACGAGACAGTTCCGACGAGCCGATTACAGAGGAAGCGCCGAACAGCGTGGCGAGCGGCTGCAGCATGGAAGAGATCGAAGCAAAGAATGACCGCGTATGGAATTCGGCGGGGAGAACTGCGAACCAGACACGAAGCGTTTCCACTGGCGAAAACAAACGCGCGGTTGCGTCGGACGCTAAGCCAAGGACGGCTCGCGGCAAGCGCTCGACTGATCTAAGCCAGGCTCCCAAGGAACGATTCCCAGGATTCATCTCGCCGCAATTGGCGCTGCAGGCTTCAACTCCTCCAAGCGGAAGCGACTGGGTCAACGAACTCAAGCTGGACGGCTATCGAATACAAATTCAAATCAGGTCAGGCGAAAGAAGCCGCACGAAAACGCGCGTAAAAGAGCGCGCCAAATCCCGTACGGTCCGGCTTCTCACTCGCAAGGGGCTGGATTGGACCGCTCGAATGCCGGACATTGCCGCCGCCGCGGTGAACTTGAATGTTAAGGATGCGATCCTGGATGGCGAAGCAGTCGCGCTCGACAAGCATGGAGTGAGCAATTTCGCTGACTTGCAGGCGGCATTCCAAGAAGGCCGGCAAAGATACATCACGTACTTCGCATTCGATCTTCTTCATCTGGAGGGCCACAATCTGCGCGGTCTGCCGCTCTCGGAACGAAAGCGGATTCTGAGCGACTTGCTGAGCAATGGTGACAAAAATTCGCCGCTGCGATTGAGCGAGCATTTAGAAGCCGACGCGGATGTAGTCTTCAAAAAAGCATGCGCTCTGGGAGCGGAAGGGATCATCTCGAAACTCGCGTCGGCAAAATACACTTCAGGGCGAAGCGGAACGTGGCTCAAGCTGAAGTGCCGACTCGAACAGGAATTCGTGATTGGGGGATTCACGTTGCCTGCGAAGGGAAGAGCCGGAATCGGGGCTTTGCTTCTGGGTTATTACGAGGATGGGAATCTTCTTTACGCAGGCCGGTCGGGAACTGGATTCACGCAGGCAACGCACAGATTGTTGCGTGCGAAACTTGAGCAGCTGGCGAGGAAAGACTCGCCGTTTGCCGACGTGCCGCGCGAGATGCAACGCGGCGCGCATTGGGTCAAGCCGGATCTCGTCGCGCAAATTGAATTCTCGACATGGACGCGCGACAATTTGTTGCGGCAGGCAGCATTTAAAGGGCTGCGTGAGGACAAACCAGCGAAGGAAGTAGTGCGGGAGCGGGCTGTTGCGGCGAACGGATCAATGCATGGTTCTTCGCATGGCACTTCGCGTGCGAAAGGTAGCGATGTGTCGCGTTCCTCCCGCAACAAAAAAGGCACAGCGACGATGAAGAGAATGGCGAGCAAGGGCCTGGCGATCACGCATCCGGAGAAAGTACTGGATGCGGAGAGCGGGATGACAAAGCAGCAACTCGCCGAGTACTACGACGCGGTTGCTGAGAATCTGCTTCCACACATTGCCGATCGCCCGTTAAGCATTGTGCGGTGCCCTGACGGTAACAGCAAGCCGTGTTTTTTCCAAAAGCACGTTGGGTTTGGGTTGCCGGCAGGAATCAAGACTGTTTCGATTCGCAATCGCAAGACCCGCGACAAAGAGGACTATCTCACCGTTGACTCCAGCGAAGGGCTGATTGGGCTGGCCCAGATGGGCGTGCTTGAGATTCATACCTGGGGCTCGCACAATGGATCGCTCGAACATCCCGATCGCGTTGTCTTCGATCTCGATCCCGACGCGGCAATCCGATGGAAAACTCTGGCGGAAACGGCGCGTGAATTCAAACGAAGGCTCACGAAATTGGGGCTCGTGAGTTTTGTGAAAAGCACCGGCGGCAAAGGCCTGCACGTTGTTGTTCCCATTCGGCCGGATCACGAGTGGCCAGCAATCAAGGAATTCGCGCATGGTCTCGCGCTCGAGCTTGAGAGGGAGAATCCCGAGCTTTACGTTACGAAGATGACGAAGGCAATGCGCAAGAATCGAATCTATCTCGACTATCTTCGCAACGATCGGGAGGCAACATCGGTGGCCCCATATTCACCGCGAGCGCGAAGCGGCGTGCCGGTAGCCATGCCGCTGCGGTGGAGCGAGTTGAGCGCCGCTAAGCCGCCTTCATTTCATTTGTTGGATTTCGCAAAATGGAAGTCGCGGCTGCGGCATGATCCGTGGGACGAAATGCTGAAGATAAAGCAGAAGATTCCCGTCGCGATGGCGCCCCACGATGGGAATTGATCGCTCACTGAGCCTTGTGTGCCCGAACCATCTCGAGGAACAACTGTTGCACGCGCGTGTCGGCTGACATTTCAGGGTGGAAGGTGCAGGCGAGCAGGTGTCCTTGACGGACAAGTGTTGGGTGGCCGTCGCGTTGGGCGAGCACCTCGACTCCATCGCCAACGCGGGTGATGCGCGGCGAGCGGATGAAGACCATCTCGAGTGGGCCACCGGGAAGCTTCGTAGGGAGCGTGAGTATGGCCGAGTCGATTTGGCGGCCGTAAGCATTGCGCTCAACGGTGGCATCTAGCGCGCCGAGGCTTCGCTGTTTTGGATGGAGAACTTCGCTCGCAAGGAGAATAGATCCGGCACAGGTGGCAAATACCGGCTTGGATGAGGCGAATTTTTCGAGCGCGTCAAAAAACGAGTGCGGGAATCCACCGTTCTCAAGAAACTTGAGCATCGTGGTCGATTCGCCACCGGGCAATACGAGGCCATCGAGCGCGGCCAGTTCTTCGGGTTTGCGCACGAGCACTATTCGCGCTCCACTGTTGCGGAAGGCGCGCGCGTGCGCCTCGTAGTCGCCTTGAAGGGCGAGCACGCCGATGGTGACGGGATTGGAGTTTGCGGCGCTGTCGTGTGGCGGGTGAGTTTTCTGAGTGGCCATCGATTCTCTTCTATATATGATACGGGCCTCGGTGAAAACGATTCAGCGCGGGGCTGGATCGATGCGCGGCGCTTGAGGCTTGTATTCTCAGTTCATGAGTGAAAGCAAGTCTGGCCCAGAAAACAATCTACTCGAACACTCGGCGTCCTCTTATTTGCGCTCGGCGCGGCATCAGCCGGTGCGTTGGAACGCTTGGGGCGAGGCGGCGTTTGCGCGGGCGCAGGCTGAAGACAAGCCGATCCTGCTGGACATTGGGGCCGTGTGGTGCCACTGGTGCCATGTGATGGACCGCGAATCGTATGAGGATGCGGAGATTGCGGCGCTCATTAACGAACTTTTTGTGGCCGTAAAGGTGGATCGCGACGAGCGGCCCGATGTGGATGCGCGCTACCAGGCTGCGGTGTCGGCGATCAGCGGGCAGGGCGGGTGGCCGCTGACGGCGTTTCTCGCGCCCGACGGGCGGCCGTACTTTGGCGGCACGTATATTCCGCGCGACGATCGCTACGGGCGGCCAGGAATGGGGCGCGTGTTGCAGGCGATGGCGCAAGTGTGGCGCGAACGTCGCGATGAGGCGCTGGAAACTGCCGGCAGCGTGATGGCTGCCATCGAACATAACGAAAGTTTCTCGGGCCGCAATGGAACGCTGAGCCCGGAGCTCGTGGAGAAAATTGTCAGTTCGATTCTTGCGCAATTTGATCCGCGCAATGGAGGATTCGGCTCGCAGCCCAAGTTCCCCCATCCGGCGGCACTCGACCTGCTGCTTGAAGTGGCTATGAACCGTGGCAACGTTGGCGCCCGAGAGGCTTTTGTGACGACGCTCGAAAAGATGGCGCACGGTGGCGTCTACGATCAGTTGGCCGGTGGCTTCCACCGCTACAGCGTGGACGAACACTGGGGAGTGCCGCACTTCGAAAAGATGATTTACGACAATACCGAGCTACTGCGGAATTATGTGCACGGCTATCAGAGTTTTGTTCGCGAGGATTTTCTGGGTATCGCGCGAGAGATTGTAGCGTGGCTGGAAGCGACGATGACCGACCGTGAGCGCGGCGGATTTTATGGTTCGCAGGATGCGGATGTGGGCCTGGACGACGATGGCGATTACTTTACGTGGACGCTGGATGAGGCTCGCGCGGTTCTCAGCGGGGAAGAGCTCGATTTTGCCGCGAAGTATTGGGACATTGGCGCGCTGGGCGACATGCATCACAACCCGGCGAAAAATGTGTTGCATGTGAATCAGAAGCTGGCCGAGATGGCCGCGAAAATGGGCGTGAGCCCGGACGCGAGTCTTGACGCATTGCGCAAATTGCGCGACCAAGCCCGCGCGAAGCTGCTCGCCGCGCGCGCGCCGCGGACTGTGCCATTCGTTGACCGCACGCTCTACACAAGCTGGAACGCGATGGCGGTGACGGCTTATCTGGAAGCGGCTACTGTGCTGCGAGATGAGAAGGCGCGGGAGTTCGCGCTGCTTACGCTCAATCGGCTGCTCGACGAGGCATGGGGCGGAGCGGCGACGCTGAAGCACGTGATTGCCTATCCTGACGGACTGCGTCCGCGGGAGAGCGCTCCAGGCACGCTGGACGATTATGCGTTCACCGTGAATGCCTGCGTTGACGGATGGCTGGCGAGCGGCGAGATGAAGTTCTATAAGGCGGCGATCAAGCTAGCTGACGCGATGATCGAGCAATTTCACGACGCGTCCGGAGGAGGGTTCTTCGATACATCCGGGCCGCTGAACGATGAGCCGGCGGAGATTCCGCTGGGCGCTTTGACGGCGCGGCGCAAGCCGCTGCAGGATGCGCCGACACCTGCCGGGAATGCGATTGCGGCTACGGCGTTGCTGCGCCTGGAGGCTTTGAGTGGGCGCGAAGATTACCGGAGAATCGCGGAAGGTACTCTGGCCAATTTTGCGGGGATTGTGGAGCATTTTGGTCTTTATGCGGGGAGCTACGGGCTGGCGGCCGAGCGGTTGTTGCTCGATCCGATGCAGATTGTGATTGTGGGTTCAGGGCCGGAAGCAGATCGGCTGGAAGCGACGGCCGTGGCGCGCTTCGCCGTGAACAAAACGGTGATTCGGATTGAGCCTTCCAAGTTGGTTCCGGGCGAACTGCCTGAAATGTTGGCGGAGACGTTGTTGCAGGTCCCGAAGCCGGATGGAGCATCGGCATGGGCATTGGTTTGCCTCGGGCGAACTTGTTTGCCGCCGGTCAGCGACGCAGAGGCGCTGTTGCAGGCGCTGACGCCAGTGTCGTAGAGCCGAAATGCTGGCTATTCGTTGCCGAACAAATTCGCGTCCGGTTGCTTGATTGTCGTTGGGTCCTGCTTCGGCGGCTCTTTTTCTTCGGGACGGGGTCCCCCCGTAGCCGACGCTCCCGCCGAATTGAACACGCGATTCGGATCGCCGGGGAGCATGTGTTTTTCTTCCAGGGCGAGGCGGACGCCCCGGTGGAATTCGCGCACGGGGCCGTATTGCTGATTGGGAAGGGTCTTGAACACCACCGGGAAGATCATTTGCGAGCCCTTTACCGAGTCAACGCCCAGAACCTGCGGGTCCTGAAGAAAGACATTCTTAAATTCTTCGCTGTTGCGGACGTCCATCGCGATTTGTTTGAGGAGCGTCGTCACTTCGTCGGGATTGGCGGAGAAGTCTACGCTGACGTTTACTGTGGCCACGGAGAATTCGGCGCTTAGGTTGGCCACGGTAGTGATCTGTGAATTGGGAATTACATGGAGAGTGCCGTCGCCGTCGCGGACCACAGTCTTGCGCAGGGTCATGGATTCAACCACGCCGGAGAGCCCAGCGAGACGGACGGTGTCACCTACGTTGAACTGGTTCTCCAGCAGAAACAGCATGCCGTTGAACACGTCCTTGACGATGTTTTGCGCGGCCAACCCAATGGCGATGCCAGCGACCCCGGCTGACGCCAGCAGCGGGGCGAGATTGAAACCCATGGAGTCAAGCGCCTGCAGGAACGCGATGACGGCGATGATGGCGAGGCCAGTGGCGCGGATGACTCCGGCCATGGTTCTGACTTCAGCACGACGTACCAGGCCGGCGCCGCTCTTTTCAGAGACGTGGATCATTCGGGAGGTAGCCAAGCGCAGTAATCGGCTGAGTACAAAGGCGATGATTGCGATTACAACCAGGCGAGGCAGCCTGGTGCGGATGAATTCCTGGCTGTCGGAGATCCACTCGTCGAGGACGCGGCCGAGGAAGCGACCCTCCTGGAACCAGCCCCAGCGCGTTATGAGTGCGAATTGCGCTGCCGACGAAAAAAGAGACATGCCAAAACTCCACTTTCTAGACTAAACTGTGCGCAGGATTGGCCGGAATTGCAATTTACATTCCTGAGACAATCTCTGGAGCATCGTTGAGTTACGATTCAAGCCGAAATGGTGAGGTCGATGAATGCAGTCCGCCGCAAAAGCGTGAAGCGCAAAGCCGGCCAGGCGCAAAGCAGGGAACTGTGGCTCTTTGCTCTTGGATGCATTTCCGCGCTGCTTGTTGTAATGGGCCTGGGGTTGATCAAGACTCAGGCGCAAGAGGCGTTTCCTCTTCCCGCAATCAATCCGCCCGGGGCTGCGGCGTCTGCGAGGACCCAGGCGACGAACTCGGTTGCGGCCGGACAGCCGGACAAGCAACAAACAGCGCAGCAAGCAGGACAACAAACTGGGCCCACGGCCGCGGATGCGCAAAAGCAGGAGATCGCCAATCAGTGTGCCGACCTGCTGCAAATGGCGACCGACCTGAAAAAAGCTGTCGATAAATCGAGCGCGGACACACTTTCGGTGACGGTGGTCCTGAAAGCCAGCGAGATTGAGCAGTACGCCCACAAGCTAAGAATTGCGAATGGGAAAAGCTGAGGAATGCCATGCGGCTTATTTCGAGGAGCGCACAATGCGTGAAGGGATAAACGCGATGAAGAGCGGCCGATTGCGCGGGTGGACACCATCTCTCTTTTGGAGCTTTGGCTTGTCGATAGGGATTGTCATCATCCCCGGTCTGGCGGTGCGTTCCCAGTCGGGTCCTCCGCGGGACATCATCAACCGTCCTACTCCGATGCCGACGGACCAACCTGCAACTGGCGACTATGATCCAACGATGATGGAGCGGCGATTGACTGCGCTGAACCGGGAGCGCCAAAAGGAGATGATCTCCGACACCAACAAGCTGCTTAAACTGACCATGGAGTTGACCGACGAGATCGCGGCGAACAACACCGGATCATTGACATGGGACCAGCTGAACAAGATGGCCCAAATTGAGAAACTGGCGCGCAACGTCAAAGAGAAGATGGCCGACGGAGTGGGACAGATGGGGCCGACCCCAGATGCCCCCATTCCATTTCCGACCCACTAAGCTGCGATCCAGTGCATATGCCGCAATGGTTTGGATGGTAAGGCCGGGGCACGCAGCGGGGCTCGAATTAGGGCATTCACAAGCACTCCCACCAGGGCATTGCAAATTGCTACAATCGGGTGAGGTTGTTTCCGGGAGAAGATTCTTCCGGGGAGACCGGAGTCGCTACGCCTGGATCGGCTATTTGCGGAGCCGTCGCGTTCCGATGATCGCGCAAGCTGGGTAGGAGTGACGCCGGGAGAGACTGGCTCAGGCTTTGTATTGGGGGTCGACCGGAATGGAAGCGGCAATTTCCATGGCTCGTGCGCCCGGAACGTTTCCGGCCTCGGGCGAACTGACCGCGCAACAGATGGTTGAGATCTACCGCCTGATGTTTCTCTCCCGTGCGGTGGACGATCGCGAAATCCTCCTCAAGCGCCAACAGAAAATATACTTCCAGATTTCAGCCGCGGGCCACGAAGCCCTGCAAGTGGGCGCTGCTCTTGCCTTGCGTCCGGGATACGATTGGTTCTTCCCGTACTATCGCGATCGGGCTTTGTGCCTGGCGCTGGGCGTGACACCCTTCGACATGATGCTGCAGGCCACTGGCTCTGCTACCGATCCGGCCAGCGGCGGGCGGCAAATGCCGACCCATTGGAGCAGCCGCCCGCTGCATATCGTCAGCACTTCATCTTCTACCGCGACTCAGTTGCTGCACGCTGTTGGCTGCGCTGAAGCGGGGCGAGCCTTCAGCAAGCATCCGGAGATTACGGCCAAGTCGGAAGGAGATTATCGCGCTTTTCACGACGTGGAATTCCATGTTGATGAAGTTTCGCTGGCCTGCGTAGGCGAAGGCGCGACCTCGCAAGGGGAGTTCTGGGAGGCGATCAACACCGCGTCGAATCAGAAACTGCCGGTGATCTTCTGCGTGGAGGACAACGGCTACGCGATAAGCGTTCCTGTCGAGGTGAACACGCCGGGCGGAAACATCTCCCGGCTGGTGGCCAATTTCCCCAACTTCCACTTTGCCGAGGTGGATGGCAACGATCCCGTAATCTGCCTGCGCGCTTTTCAGCAGGCGGCGGCACACTGCCGTGCGGGCCGCGGGCCGGCGCTGGTACACGGCCATTGCGTGCGGCTTTACTCTCATTCGCTTTCGGACGACGACAAGAATTACCGCACCGCTGCCGAACGGGAAGCGGACATGCTATGCGATCCCATCGCGCGCATGCGAGCGCGGCTGGTCGGTGAAGGAATACTGACGGTTGCGGAGATTGACGAAATTGAACGGCGACTGGAACGCGAAGCCGCCGAGGCCGCGGAGCGCGCGCTGGAAGCGCCATTGCCGGCGGTGGAGGGAATCACCGAGCACGTTTACTCAGAGGATCTCGATCCCACGAGCGCGGCTTTTGCCACGGAGAAGCTGCCGGACGCGGCAAAGTCGAGCGGCGCGGCGACGAATGGAGCAGATGCGGAAGACGCTCCGAAGGGAGCAGGCACGCGCACCATGGCCGAGCTGATCAACATCTGCCTTCGCGACGAGATGCGGCACGATCCGCGCATCGTCGTCTACGGTGAGGATGTGGCCGACGCCAGCCGCGTCGAAGCGCTCTCTGAAGTGAAAGGCAAGGGCGGAGTCTTCAAGCTTACCGCGGGTCTGCAAACCGAGTTCGGATCGGAGCGGGTATTCAACTCGCCGCTGGCCGAGGCGAACATTGTTGGCCGCGCGATTGGCTATGCGTTGCGCGGAATGAAGCCAGTGGTGGAAATTCAATTCTTTGATTACATTTGGCCAGCTATGCATCAGATTCGTAATGAGTTGTCGGTGATGCGCTGGCGGTCGAATGGCGTTTGGGAGGCACCTGTTGTCATGCGGGTGCCTATCGGCGGATACCTCACCGGCGGCTCAATCTATCATTCGCAATCCGGCGAAAGCATGTTCACGCACACACCGGGGGTGCGTGTGGTCTTCCCGTCGAACGCGCTCGATGCTAACGGTCTGTTGCGCACGGCCATTCGCTGCGACGACCCGGTGCTTTTCCTCGAACACAAGCGGCTTTACCGGGAGACTTACGGACGCGCCGCGTATCCGGGTCCGGATTTCGCAATTCCTTTTGGGAAGGCGAAGATCGTTCGTCCCGGAAAAGACCTGACATTCGTTACCTATGGCGCGCTGGTTCCGCGCGCGATGCAGGCGGCGCAGCGGGCGCAGCGCGAGCATCGGATCGAAACCGAGATCATCGATCTGCGCACGCTCAATCCGTACGACTGGGAAGCGATCGCGGAGTCAGTGCGCAAGACCAATCGCGTAATTGTGGCTCACGAAGACATGCTGAGCTGGGGCTACGGCGCGGAGATTGCTGCGCGCATTGCCGATGAGCTGTTTGACGATCTCGACGCGCCTGTGCGGCGCATCGGCGCGATGGATACTTTTGTGGCCTACCAGCCGAAGCTGGAAGATGCGATTCTGCCGCAGCCGGAGAATATTCTGAAGGCCATCGTGGACCTGAAAGCGTATTGATTTAAACCGGTCAACTCCAGCGTAACTGACGAGATACACGGCGCTTGATCGCAGGCCTGCACGGACGAGGCGCAGCGCCTCCAGCGCGGATACAATACGGGGATGGACTTCCGCATCCATTTACAGCAGGGAATCAAGCGCAGACCGCGCTGGGCGGGCCGCGCCGCATGAGGAACTTCCTGCGCCTGCTGCGCTATGGGCTGCCTTACACGCTGGAATGGCTCCCCGGGGTATTGCTGCTGGCAGCGGTGGGTCTGCTCGATACTCTGCGCGTGGCGCTGTTCGTGCCTATTCTTGGCGTGGTCCTAAACCCCAAAAGCAATTCCGAAGCGTTGCCATTGTTTCCGTCTCTGTCGGCGCGCTGGCAGTTCGATATCCACCGGATGGTTCCGGCATGGCTGCCCATTCACAATGTTCTGAATGTGGTCGCGCTTGCCCTGGTGGGGTCGACGGTGGTGAAAGGGCTGTGCGACTACTGCGGAACGTACCTGGTGAACTACGCGGGATTCGGCACCATTACCGACCTTCGGAATCATCTCTACGAAACCGTTATGCGTCGCTCATCGCGGTTCTTCCATCAGAATCCCACGGGCACGATTCTTTCGACACTTATTAACGATGTAGATCGCGTGCAAACAGCACTCAGCTCAGTCCTGGGCGATTTTCTACAGCAATTTTTCACCTTTCTGGCGACGATCGCACTCGTGATTTTCCTGGGCGGACGGCTGAGCTGGGCACTGCTGCTGTTCGTCCCGGTAGTCATCACCTCCTCGCGGCGTATCGGGCGCGAAGTCCGTACGCGCACCCGAACCGGGCAGGACAAGCTGGCCGAGATTCAAAACATTCTGCACGAGACCGTGACGGGAAACCGCATTGTGAAAGCGTTTAATACCGAGCTGTGGGAGATTTTACGCTTCAAGAATGCAGCCAAGCGCCTATTTCGCGCGAATTTGCACAGCGTCCGGGTTCAATCGATCAGTTCGCCTCTGATGGATACGATCGGGTCCGTGGCCATCGCCGCGCTGCTCTGGATCGGCCGCAGTGAGATTAAAACTGGCCACATGACAGCTCCGGTCTTCATCACTTTTATCATCGCGTTATTCAAGCTCTACGATCCAGTGCGCAAGTTTGCCAGTTACTTCAACAGTTTCCACCAAGCCATGGGCGCGTCGGCCTCGATTTTCGCTTACTTCGATGTAAAGGACGATGTGGTGGAGCGTCCTCATGCGACCACGTTCACGCGCTTCCGCCAGGCCATCAAATTCGAAAATGTCGGGTTCTCCTACTCGACCGGCGAGGGTGAGCACCAGATTCTTCATAATGTCGATCTTGAAGTGAACGCAGGCGAAGTGCTGGCCATTGTCGGGCCGAGCGGCGCTGGCAAGTCAACGCTGGTGAATCTGATTCCACGATTCTTCGATGTGACCTCGGGCCGGATTTTGATCGACGGCCGCGATCTGCGCGATCTTACGCTAGGCTCGCTGCGGCGGCAGGTGGCGCAGGTAACGCAGGAAACCATTCTCTTCAACGACACCGTACACAACAACATTGCGTACGGACAGCCCGACGCGAAAGCCGCATTGGTGAATCAGGCTGCGCGCAATGCTCTGGCGCACGACTTCATCATGAACATGCCGCACGGCTACCTGACGATGATTGGCGAGAAGGGCTTCCGGCTGTCCGGCGGAGAACGCCAGCGGCTGGCGATTGCGCGCGCCATCTTCAAGAACGCGCCGATACTCATTCTTGACGAGGCTACGTCGGCGCTTGATTCTGAAAGCGAGTCCCTGGTGCAGACCGCGCTGGCCAACCTGATGCAGAACCGCACCGTGGTTGTAATCGCGCATCGTCTTTCCACCATTCGGCGCGCTAACCGTATTGCGGTGCTCGAAAGCGGCCGCATCACTGCCATTGGGACGCATGACGAATTGCTCAACTCTTCTGCCACCTACCAGAAGCTTTATCAGCTGCAATTCATGGACCTGCCCGAGACGCTGGATCTGGCCGCGACACAAACCCCTGATCCGAACCTGATGTATCTGTCGTTCGATGAAAGGGCAGCGCTCGCCACGGGCGCGAAGGAGTAAGCATGGCCATTTCATCGATGACAGGGTTTGCGCGGGTGCAGGTTCACGTGCCACTTGGCGGCGAGGAGCAGCTCAGCTATACGCTCACCGTGAAGACCGTGAATCACCGCTTTCTCGATCTGCAATTCCGCCTGCCGAACGGCCTTGAAGCGCAGGAGATGGAACTGCGCCGGGTGCTGAAGGAGAATCTCATCCGCGGCCATGTCGATCTGACCTTGTCAGTCGATCGTGCTTCCCAGACAAAGGCGGGCTACAACCGCGATCTGATCTCCGGCTATCTCGCAGCCTTTGAGGCCGCGTGCCGCGAGCACAACCTGAAGGGCGAGCCGGACTTGAATGCTGCATTGCACCTGCCTGGCGCATTGCAGGCCGAGGATCGCAACAGCGTCGATCTGACTGCGCTGGCGGCAAGCGTAGTGGAGCAAATGGTTCCGCTGCTGGATCAATTGAAGGCCATGCGCGCGCGGGAGGGCGAGGCGCTGGCGGGAATTTTGCGCGGTACGCTGGATAGGCTTGCCGCCGCGACGGACAGCATTGCCGAGCTTCGTCCGGAGATTGAGCAACGCTGCCAGGAACGCCTGACACAGCGGCTCACCGCCGCAGTGGGACCGGAGTTTAATCAGCAAAGAGTGCTGGAGGAAGTTGCCGTCCTTGTGGAACGCAGCGACATCAGCGAGGAGCTGGCGCGGATGACTACGCACATCGAGCATTTTCGCGAAGTGCTCGGCGCAGGCGGCGAGGCAGGGAAGAAGCTCGACTTCCTGCTGCAGGAGATGAATCGCGAAGCCAATACTCTGCTCTCGAAGACTGCAGGCGTCAGCGGGAAAGGCACGCGCATTACAGAGTTGGGGTTGGCTATGAAAGCGGAGATCGAAAAGGCCCGCGAACAGGTTCAGAACGTGGAATGAAGCGGGGACCAAGGGAACGAGGGAACAAGAAGGCGGCAACGAGGCGCAGAGAACAGGGAACACGGGACACGAAACGCGAAACGTGAAACGAAGATAGCTGATAGAGAGGGATCAAGATACGTGGCAGGCATTCTATTTATCATTTCGGCGCCATCTGGTTCGGGCAAGAGCACGCTGGTAAGCGAGCTGCGCAAGCAGGTGGGCGGCATCGACTTTGCCATTTCATGGACGACGCGGGCGCCGCGAGGCTCGGAAGAGAACGGGCGGGAATACTATTTCACGACGCGCGAAGAATTCCAGCGCATGATTGACGCGGGAATGTTTCTGGAGCATGCAGAGGTCTTTGGGAAAGACCTTTATGGCACTCCTCGCAAAGCTCTCGACGATGCACTTGCGGGGGGTCACGATCTGATGTTGGACATTGACGTGCAAGGCGCCGCGCAAGTTCGCGCCAGGATGCCGGAAGCCGTTGGCATCTTTGTTTTGCCGCCGAACCCCGATGTTCTGCGCACACGATTGCGCAACCGAAGCCGTGCCGAGGGCGTTGTGATCGAGGACGAATTGTTTCGCCGTCTCGGCCAAGCCCGCAATGAGATTGAGAAATATCGCGAATACAGCTATATTCTGGTCAATGATGTTCTCGACAAGGCGGTAGCGCAATTGGAGGCGATTGTGCTGGCCGAGCGGTTTTATCGCAACGGTGAAGTGATCGCCTACCGTTCCCGTCGAGTGTTGGAAGTGGCCGCGGCCTGCATGCAAGTGAACTCGCAGGAGCGGCTCAAACCTGTGCTGGAGGCTTTTGGCATCGATGGCGACCCCGGCCAGCAGCGGCTTCTCTTTGGAGATAAATCTGATGACGATTGAAACCAATTTCGATTCGAAGTACCGCAAGGTCCTGGTGGCCGCGCGCCGCGCCCGCCAACTGCAAAACGGATCCCAGGCGCTGGTTGCGACTCGGTCCAGCAAGGCGTGCCGGATTGCGCAGGAAGAGATCGAAGCCGGAAAGATCGCTTACGTGAAGAGCGAAGTGGAAATCACGAAGCCACTGGTTGAAGGGCCAGCGATTCCAATCCTGCTGAGCTAATAGACAGGCGTCACGGATCAGAGGTCAGGCGCCCAGCCACACCGGTCATGGGGAGACCGCAGCCTTGGCTCGTTCCCCGCGTTGGGAGCGGATGCTTTCTTTCGGCTTCCTGGTCCCCGACTCCTGTTCACCTTCCACTGAACTACAATCGAGACATGAGAGTCATCGTTGGCGTCTCCGGTGGAATTGCTGCGTATAAGGCAGCCGAGCTGGTGCGCGCGCTGCAGCGCCAGGCCGTTGAGGTGCGTGTGGTGATGACTTCAGCGGCGCAGAAATTTGTGCAGCCGCTCACGTTTTCCGCGCTGACTGGACACAAGGTAATTACCAGCCTTTGGGGGGAAGAGGATCCAGGCGCGGCCGCGCCGGAGCAGAACGGCATCGACCACATTGCCGAGGCGCAGTGGGCCGATGCGCTGGTTGTTGCTCCCGCCACAGCCAACATTCTGGCGAAGTTTGCGCATGGCATCGCGGACGACTTTCTCACCACGCTTTATCTGGCGACGACTGCGCCTGTCGTGGTTGCGCCCGCGATGAATGTGAATATGTGGAATCATCCCGCGACGCAGGCGAATATCGCGACGCTGCGCCAGCGCGGCGTAGCGATTGTCGAGCCGGGAACAGGCGAGCTCGCCTGCGGCATGGTGGGCGCAGGGCGGATGGCGGAGCCGGAGGCGATTAGTGCGGCGGTGCTCACTGCTCTGGGCGGGCACCACGATCTGGCAGGCGAGGTGGTGCTGGTGACCGCGGGCGGCACGCGCGAGGCGCTGGACCCTGTGCGTTACATTGGCAATCGATCCAGCGGCAAAATGGGTTACGCGCTGGCTGAGGCTGCGCGCAGCCGCGGAGCCAAGGTGGTTCTGATTAGCGGGCCATCAAGCTTGCAGGCTCCTGCGCATTGCGAGTTGGTGAATGTGACGACCGCGGATGAGATGCGGAATTCGGTGCTCACGCGCATGGACGAAGCCACACTCGTTATCAAGGCTGCGGCGGTGGCCGATTATCGTCCTGTTTCGGTTTCTGCTCAAAAGCTCAAGCGCACAGGTCCGCTGATGCTCGAGCTGGCGCCGACCGAGGACATACTGGCTGAGGTGGTGCGGCGTCGCAGGCCGGGCCAACTGATCGTTGGATTCGCCGCGGAGACTGAGAACCGCATGGAGAACGGTCGCGCGAAACTTCTGGCCAAGGGCGCAGACGCGATTGTGGTAAACGACGTGACCGGCGAGGGCGTGGGCATTGACGCCGACACGAATGCGGCTACGTTCCTCACGCGGGCCACGTCGGTGGAAATGCCGCAGATGGCCAAGCGCCAACTGGCTGACCGCATTCTCGACGAGATTCTTGCACTACGCCGCCCGCGGCATATGGTCATCGAGTTTGATGAGAAGACCGACGCTGGAGCGAATGATAAGCAAGCGATCCACGACCGCGTGCTGAGCGAGAGCGAACCCGTTGGCGCGGGGCGACGCCAGCTCATTGTGGAGTAACCGGCTTGCCGCGCGCGCTCGATTCAAATACCCGCGATGCCTTGGCCGAACGGCTCAGATTTTACCGAAACCTTGGGCTGACCGACTTTTATCGGCGTCCGGTGGAATGCGCTTCCGCGGACGCGCTGGTAGTTGATGCGCCTTCTTCGGAGTCTGTGGCGGCTAATTCGGAATCGGCGGGGCCGAACGAGCCCGGGCCCGCGGTCGTTACGCGGGTTTCCGCGGTTCCGGCGGATCAACCTAACTTTTTCGGAGAGGATCCCACAATTAAAACGCGCAAAGTATATTCCGCGCCACCGCAGATCGCTGGCGCAGTTCCGGTGGAGGAGCGTGCTGCGGCGTTGCAAGCCATACGCGAAGACCTTGGGGACTGCACGCGATGCGCACTGCATAAAGGCCGCAATACGATCGTATTTGGCGTTGGCAATCCGGCCGCGCGCCTGATGTTTGTGGGCGAAGGGCCGGGCGCCGATGAGGACGCGCAGGGAGAGCCGTTTGTGGGCCGCGCCGGGCAATTGCTGAATAACATGATCGCGGCGATGGGCCTGAAGCGCGAGGAGTGCTACATCGCCAACATTGTGAAGTGCAGGCCGCCTGGCAACCGCACACCGGAGCCGGATGAGGCAAATACCTGCACGCCATTTCTTTTTCGACAGATTGATGTTGTCCGACCGCAGGTTCTGGTGGCGCTTGGGGCGACGGCGGCGACTTATCTGCTGGGCGCGCGGCAGCCGCTGGCGGGCTTGCGTGGGCGCGTGCACGCATATCGCGGTCTAAGTTTGATCGTCACCTATCATCCGGCGTTTCTGCTGCGCGATCCAAGGCAAAAGAAGGAAGCGTGGGCAGACTTGCAGATTGCGATGAAAGAACTGGGGTTGAAGGCGCCAGCAAAAGGATGAACCAGCGCCGCAAAATTCCGACCGTGACGGAACAATGCGCGATTTGCGGATGTCAACTTCGCCGCACGTCCGGCACGTACGCACAGCCGACAATTGAGGGGCGCAGTGGTGCATCGAGGCACCACTTTGTCGCCGAACGATTTTTTGGGCGCTCCAACAATAGACGCGGCACAAAAACGGAAGGCATATTCGGGGAGTGTCCGTGGCGATCCGAAGGGGAGTTTGGCTTATTCTGCTACGAGTGCCACGAAGAGCTCTTGCACAATCCTGTTATCCTCCCTGCAGATATAGCCCTTTTCGCTGAGCTAGTCCGAATGCGTAATCTTGCAGAACAAATCAAAGGATCGGACCGTGTGAAAATTGCTGGACGTATCGCCTTGTTCCACGAGGCGATCGCACGGGGACATACGATCCTCCACAAGGAGGAAACCAAACGCACCAAAACAATTGCCACTACTCATGATGAATAGGCGCCTGTGGGGCAGGCCTCTATAACATCCAAGTTGTGATTTAGACTTCAATTTCTTGCTTTATGCCGCTCCCACCTTTTCGACGGCGAGCCGCAGGCCCATGGCTCTGAGAATTGCGGAGAGGCTGCGAAGCTCCGGATTTCCTTGCTCCGAGAGCGTGCGATAGAGCTGGGTTGGATTGAGGTTGGCCTTTTTCGCAACGTCCTGCACGCCGCCGAAAGCTTTGGTCATCTGACGCAACACAATGAGAAGCTCGCCCTGTTCCCCATCTTCGAGGATGCTATTGAGCAAGTCGAGCGCGTAGGCGGGATCCTCCTTGAGCAGTTCCGCCATGGACTCGTCGTGGCTTCTGTCTTTCATCGTTAGCTCCTCCGCTGCCAATCCAGCCAGTATTCACAAGCCCGGCCGATGTCCGCATCTTGAGTTCGCTTGTCGCCTCCGCAAAGCAGCAGGACCACCTGCGTGCCAGCAACGGCGTAATAAACTCGATAGCCTTGCCCCAGGTCGATACGAAGCTCCCAAACTCCGTCACGGCAAAACCGGTGATCGCCGAAGTTGCCCAACTCGATCCTGTTAATTCTCCGGTCGACGGCGATTCTCGCACGCGTATCGCGGAGTTTCGATCGCCATTCCATATAGACGTCTTTTTCGTTCTCCGTCAGGTAATGGAGAATTTCGTACACCCGGATATTATCGTTTATAAACGAAAATAAGTCAACAGTAGGTCGAAGAAAGAGTGTTGGCCTATAAGGATTTGCGCGTCAGCGCAGCATATCGCCGCATCCCCTACACTGAATCTTGTCTCCCATGGCTGCATATTGCGAAGTCGCGCTGCCGGTTCCGCTGGACCACACGTTTACCTACGGCGTGCGGCTGGGGCAGCGGCCGCAGCGCGGAGCTCGCGTAATCGTGCCCTTCCGCAATGAAAAACTTATCGGCGTGGTGACGGCGGTGGATGTAAAAGCTCCGGCGGAGGTCGAGGTCAAGTATCTTGAGGCCGTGCTGGATGAGGAGCCGCTGCTCAGCGAACCTCTTTTGGAACTCGCCGATTGGACTGCGCAATACTATCTGGCGCCGCTGGGCGAAGTGCTGCGCGCGATGCTCCCGCTGTCGGCTGAAGTGCGACGCACGGTCTATTACCGGCTGACGGATCTGGGGCGCGATGTGCTGGCGCGGAGCGCGGACGGCGACCATGGCAAGGGAATCGTGGCGCATGGCCGTCGGGGTGGCAAGCTTTCCAGAGAAGGCCAGGACATGGAGCGGCGAGTATTGGAACGGCTGGCCAAGGGCGAGCCGGTAAAGGTGTCGACGCTGAGAACAGCGACCGCAGCTCCGCTGACCCTGTTGGCCAGCATGGCGCGGAAGAAGTGGATTGCGCGCGAGACCGCGGCTGCCGAGCGCGATGCGCGGCGCATGGAACGGTTCGCTGTGCTGATCGGCGACGGGCGGTTGCCCGCGCTGACCGAGAAGCAGACGGCGATCATGGCGGAGTTGGCTGCTAGTGGCGGCGAATTGCCGCTGGCCGAGTTGCGACGCCGCGAGCTGCCTTCGTCAACTCTGCAAACTTTAGTCCGGCGCGGGTTGGTGCGCATTGACGAGCGGCCGGAGGCATTTCGGCTTGGTGGGCTGACTCCTTCGTCCGAAGTTTTCAGCCTGAATGCGGCGCAGACTGATGCGCTGGCGACGATCACGGTCGCAATCGGCGGGTTCCATCCCTTTTTACTCTTCGGAGTGACCGGTTCTGGGAAGACGGCGGTTTATCTTGCGGCGATGCAGAAGGCGCTCGACCGCGGAATGACATCGATCCTGCTGGTTCCCGAGATCGGGCTGACGCCGCAGACTGCGGGCCTGCTCGATCAGGCCTTCGGGCCCAAAGTTGCGCTGCTTCACTCCGCGCTGACGCCCGAAGAGCGCAGCGAACAGTGGCGGCGGATTCGCCGCGGCGACGCGCCGATTGTGGTGGGCACGCGGTCCGCGATCTTTGCGCCGACGCCGAATCTGGGATTGATTCTGGTGGACGAGGAGCACGACCAGAGCTACAAGCAGGAAGAGACGCCGCGCTATAACGCGCGCGATGTGGCCGTGGTGCGCGCGAAGCTTGCTGGAGCCGTGGTAGTGATGGGATCGGCGACGCCGTCGCTTGAGAGCTGGCAGAATGCGGAGCGGGGTAAGTACACGCGCATTGAGCTGCGCGATCGCGTGATGAATCGGCCGCTGCCGGAAGTGGAGCTCGTGGATATGCGGCGCGAGTTCAAGGAGTCCGGCCAGGACCAGCTCTTTTCACGATCGTTAGTGGAGCAGACCAAGGCGGCCCTCGAACGCGGCGAGCAGGCGCTGATCCTGCTTAACCGGCGAGGCTACTCGTTTGCCGTAATGTGCCGGGCGTGCGGCGAAAAACTTGAGTGCCAGAACTGCGCAATTGCACTGACGCACCACAAAGCTCCTACGGAAGAGGGCAGTGAAGCTCGCGCGGGGCAGCGGCTGGAGTGCCACTATTGCGGCTACAAGCGGACGGTGCCGGCGCGGTGCCCGAAGTGCGACAGCGAGCATTTGTATTACCTTGGCGCGGGCTCGCAACAGGGGGAAGAGCGGCTCACTGAGATTTTTCCATTCGCACGCATCGGACGCATGGATCGCGACACGGTGCGCGGGCGTTACGATCTTGAGCATCTTCTCGCGCGGCTGCACTCGGGCGAGATCAATCTGCTGGTGGGCACGCAGATGATTGCCAAGGGCCACGATATTCACGGCGTTACGCTGGTGGGCGTTGTGGGCTGCGACCATGCGCTCTCAATGCCGGATTTTCGCGCGGCCGAGCGGGTTTTCCAACTGATGACGCAGGTGAGCGGACGCGCGGGGCGCGGCGACCTGCCGGGACGCGTCGTGGTGCAGACGTATTATCCCGATCACTACGCAATTCTTGCCGCCACAGCGCACGACTACAGAACCTTCGCCGAGCGCGAATTGAAGTACCGGCGCTGGATGCACTATCCGCCGTTCGGCGCGCTGGCAAACGTGCTGGTGCAATCGCAAAAGCTGGAAGAGGCTGCGGGGTGGTCGGCGCTTCTGGGCAAGTGGCTGCAAAAAGCTGAGATTGAGGGCGTCAGAGTGCTTGGTCCATGCACAGCGCCGATTGCGCGCATCAAGGGCGTCTACCGCTTTCACATGATCCTTAAGAGCGCGACCCGCAAGGCGCTGAATGAGGCGCTGCGCGGTCTGCTTGCGCGTGCCGCAGAGAAAGATGTGCCGCGGCGGAATCTGATTGTGGATGTGGATGCGCTGCGGCTGATGTAGGCACCTGCGGTGCGGCAGACGCCTTCGGCTCGATTTGCGAATGGCATTCGTTTCCCATGCTTCGCCAGAGAGAAGGCGAAGGATGGGTGCTCGACGAGTGGGTCCGTTTAGCCTGTTTTTGCCATACGCGCGACGGTGAGCACGGTGATGTCGTCTTCCTGGCCGAAGTTTTGTGCAGCAGTGGCGAGGGCGGCAGCGGCAATGCCGCCGCGCAGCATTTCGTCAATGCGATCGAATCCGAAGAGATGGCCAGCCGAGTCTTGCGCCTCGGCGACGCCGTCGGTCATGAGCATGAGCGAGTCGCCCGGCGCGAGGCTGAAGCGCAGAAGAGGAAAATCGAAGCCGGGAATCGCGCCTAGCGGCAACGCGCCTTCCATGGGCAGCTCCTCACCATTCAAATAGGGCGGCAAATGGCCGGCGTTGGCGAGCACTGCGTTTCCGTCTTTTTCGATGCGCAGGGCGAGGCAGGTGGCCAGGCCGCGGCCGTTCATGCGCTCATTCAACAGCGAGAGGATTTGCGCAGGATCGTTGGTGAAGCTCGCGGCGGTGCGAATGGCGCCGACGATGAGCGTAGCCAACATTCCGGCTTGCATGCCTTTGCCGGCTACATCCCCAACAACAATTAAAGCGCTGCCGTCGGTTGCCTGCGGAAGCACCTGAAAGAAATCTCCGCCGACTTCGCGGGAGGGCCGGTAGACACTTTCGACCGCGAGGCCGGGCGTATCGGGAAGGCGCTCGGGAATTAGATATTGCTGGACGTTTCGCGCCGACTGCACTTCGGCGGCAAAGCGCTCTTCCTCGCTGCGCGTACGGGTGAAACGCAGGATCAGGATGGCAAGAACGCCGAGCAGAAAGAGCAGATTTCCCACCTGAACAAGCTGGATAGGGAAAGGGCGGTCGGAAAGGAGGATGTTGAAACTGAGCCGGCTTTGCCAGCCAAGGACAAAAGTGATGATCGCGGCCCCTTGGAAGAGCACAAACGAAAATTGCAGCAGGACAGGCGCCAGCAAAAGGCGCGCATCGACGAAGTTTTGCCGCGCACGAGAGAAGAGCAGAGAAAGGATCCAGACGTAGCCGGGCAACAAGGACAGAGAAAACACCAGGAAGAATCGAAACGGACTGACGCTCCCTGCGGTGAAACTGATCGAAAGGGAATAGAGGCCGAAAGCGAGCGCGGCAAAGAGACAGACGAGGGATGCGAGATAAAGCGGCGAGCGGCGGCCTTTGAGCAATTGCCGATAGAAGGCGAGCTGCGCAAGTCCGGCACAGGGGAAGCCGAGGGTATACATGAGGGCGTTGATCAGCAAAGTGGGCGAAACTTGCAGACCCTCGGACAAGATTGCCGCTCCCTGCGCCGCGCTGAAGGCCAGGAAGAGCGAGAACCATAGGTATTCGCGTTCCGATCGCCGGAGCAGAAAGAGCAGGAAGACGGCGATTGCGGCCAGGGTCTGTAACAGCGAGAGAATTACGGTGCTGGAAAAGCTCCAGTATCGAGCCGCTCGATAATCGGTGTACATTTTCTGAATGTCCGCAGAGTTTCCAATCATCGATCCGCCACCCGCAGGTCCGCCGCCTCGGTAATCTGCCCATGCGGGCCAGTGCCACACGCGGATCGCGATTTCAATCTGGCGGGCGGAGCTTGCCGCCGGCGAGAGCGCGTAGATTTGGTTGGCATAGTTGCTGTAGGGAATGGGATGAGGCGGCATCTTGCCGATGCCACCGATTCGAAGGCCGTTCACGTAGACTTCGTAGTTTGTCGCAATGCCGGGCAGGTAAATCGAGAGGTCATTCATTCCGGCCGGAACGGATACGCGAAAGCGATACCAGGCGGAGCCGGAGTAGCCCTTGTAACCCTGTACGGACCAGCTTTCGTCGGAGCGGAGCAGGGGCCACTGGGAATCGTCGAAGTTGGGATCGGTCCATTGGGGATTATCGCCGATGTGGAAGCGCCATAGGCCGTCGAGCGAAGCCACGGGCTCGCGGCCGGCGTCGAGGTCGAAGGTCTGCGCCTGCGCGGGGCCGTACAACAACGGCGCGAGCAGCAAAGAAAGCAGGAGAAACTTTTTCATGCAGAGGTTGGTAATTCGTGTGACCTTGGCAAGCTATAGCACGATGACCGGCGCCGCCGGAAGGAAATACGCGGCAGCAATCTGGCCCTGGCACCAGAAGCGCGGATCACATGAGGCGCGCGGGTCAGCAGATGGAGGTTTCGGTGAGCCGCCGTATCGGACCTCTGCAGTAGCGGTTTCCTAACTACCTGGGGCACCTGGTTCCAGCGTGTGCAGCTCCTTGCCCGGCTTAAAGCGCACGGCTTTGCCGGGAGCGATGTTGACCTCAGTCCCGGTTCGGGGATTGCGGCCAATGCCTGTTTTGCGGGCGCGGACGCTGAAGACGCCAAACCCGCGCAGTTCGATGCGCTCGCCGGCCGCCAAAGCCTGCTTGAGGCCCTCGAAGACCGTGTCCACCGCCGCCTCAGCCTTGGTGCGCGGCAGGCCCGTGCGCTCAACCACGTTGTGAACGATGTCCTGTTTGATCAATGAAGTATCCTCGCTGGCACGAACTGATTGTTGAGAATCTTACCACAGCCTTCGCCCATACTACAGATTTGGTTGCAATTAGAAAAGCAGGGACCCAGGAGACAGGGAGTAGCCAATAGCCAAAAGGCCTAAGAACACAGAGGAAAAGGCGGCGAGAATTATCGACGTGTGAGCTGGTTTAAGATGGTGAATCGGGCCCGTCGACAAGACTGGATAAACCGCAGCAAGCCGGGCGCAACGCCCCGGACAGGAGACGCATGTCGATTCAGAGCGATCGATGGATCAGGGAGCAGGCGCTGAAGCACGGGATGATCGAGCCATTCTGTGAAAAGCAGGTGGCGGCCGGTGTTATTTCATATGGCCTGTCATCTTATGGCTACGATTTGAGAGTCTCGAACGAATTCAAGATCTTTACCAATGTGAACAGCGCCGTTATCGATCCCAAGGCGTTCGACGAGCGGTCGTTTGTTTCCATTGAGGCGGATTCGGTGATCGTTCCGCCGAATTCATTTGCGCTGGCGCGGTCGGTTGAATACTTCCGCATTCCGAGGGACGTGCTGACCATTTGTGTTGGGAAATCGACTTATGCACGCTGCGGCATTATCGTGAACGTGACGCCGTTCGAGCCGGAGTGGGAGGGATTTGTCACGCTTGAGATTTCGAATACCACGCCGCTGCCGGCGAAGGTATACGCCAACGAAGGACTGTGCCAGATTTTGTTCTTCCATGGCGATCAGCCCTGCGAGACCAGTTATGCCGATCGCAAGGGAAAGTATCAAAAGCAGCAGGGAATTGTTCTGCCGAAGCTGTGACGAAGTTCGGATGCCACCTTAGCGTTAAAGTCCTAGCACATATTTCTCAGCGAAACGGATGTTGGTGGTATTTCCGTTTTGGGTCATGGGGACAATGATTCAATTAAGAACTCAATCCAGCCGCTTGGGGTCGATCCGGTCACAGGGTAACCATATTTCCGCGTGATCTCAGGGGACTGGCTTCTTGTGATGAGATATTCGGAGCCGGACAGAGAGATATAGACGCGCCGTGCAGCGGTTCTAAAGCCGCGCTGGCGAGCATGCTGAAAAGAGGTTGAAGCGGCATTTGGGGTGTCGCATCGACTTGGTGGATTGGCGACGAGAGTTGCGCTGACGTTTTTCTTCCTGGATCGAGCGTAGGATATCGACAAACAAAATTTGACAAAGCCGGTAAGACACCGGCTGGATGCGGGGACGGGTGTGGGGATGACATCGTCGCAGCATGGTCCTGACACAATTCGTATTGGGGTGGCGGCGGATGAACCGATTCGCGTGGCCGGCCTTGCCAGCGTTTTTGACCAGCCAGGGCGGGAGACCCAGGCTCCGCTGGCGCCCGTGATTGCCAGCCTGCCAGAACTGCTGGCGCAAAACGACATCGAATACATTGTTGTCGATCTGCATTCGGCTCCGGACGCATTTGAGGCGCTGGAGACGATTGTGCGGGAGCGGCCGGATGTGCGATCGATCGTGATTGGGCCAGAGGGCGACGATGAGCTGGTCTTGAGTGCGATTATTGCGGGGGCTAGAGGCTTTCTTGGCCAATCGGCGGGGCCTGAACTGGTTCGCAATGCGATTGAAGTGGTGACCTCGGGATCGATTTGGGCTCCGCGGCGGTTGCTTTGCCGGGTCATTGACCGATTGCTGAAAGTTCGAGGGGCTGCGCAAGAAGCTGGCAGGAAAGAACTTACATTGAGAGAGCAACAGGTTCTCGAGCTGATCATGGGGGCTCATTCGACGCGCGAGATCGCAAGTCGCTTAGGAATTGAGCAGCGCACCGTTAAGGCCTACGTCGGCCGCCTCATGCGCAAGTCAGGCGCCGATAATCGGATTAAGCTCTCGATGTCTGCACTTGGCCGGTCGGTGAAAGCGAAAGGCTGACGGGAAGACGAAAGGCTAACGGGAAGGCGAAAGGCTAAGGCGGAAGCCGAGAAACGAAGGCGGAGATGGAACGGCGGGGATGCTCGAAAACGGTGACTAAAGTGGTGAAATATTAATTACTTTCAGCCATCACACCTAAGTACTCTTGTGCCATTACTATGTATCCGTCAATCTGTGTCTAGAAACAACGCAGATCTGGGGAAAGGAGTTCCCCGGCGGCATGTAAACATGATGCATGGGAACTCCTCTTTTTTCGGTCGCAAGCTCACCTGAGTTTGGTTGTTTCGGTCAGATCAGCCCTCCCCCACAACACAAATCAAGAATTACAGCCGCAGATCCGCGGCTTGTGCCTGGCGTCAGGCCGCTGGGAGGATTTGCAGGTCAGTTGGCGCTCTTCGGGCGCTGCTCTCTTTCCATTCGAGCCGCGAGCAGTTTGCGAGCCTTCTCCAGGCTACGCAGCCTTGAAGGGCTCAGCCTCTTGGCCGCATGGGAGATATAAAACGCGAGCAACCTCATTCCAGCGGCGGTGCCTTGCGGGTTGACCTCCTTCGAGGCGAGAGAATCCGCAAGTGCTTCGGCGGGCATCGTGAAAAGACCCGGGTGCGGGATTGCAGGGGCAGTGTTCAAGTCCGGACTCCTTCTGCGGGTCTGACTGGTCGCTTAAGAATCGGCGGAGCCTCGCTTGGCGAGGCCCTCACCGGCGCGCGATATGGCTTAGTGCATTTTAGATTCGCCGAAATATTCCCTTATGGCGTGCAGGAATCCCTCGGCTTGCGGAGGCGGAGGCACGTCGCCGCGGAGAATCGCGTCGAAGTGATGGTTCCCGCCGTAGAGCGCGTCGGTGTCGTCCTGATTCTGGCTTACCGTTGCTCCATTCAGGTCGATGCCGGCAAAAAGTCCGCGGCTGCGCGACCAGGTCAGCATTTCAGCTCTCATGCTGATGTCGGTCGAGGCTTGTGCGTCGCGGCCAACGGGGCCGGCTGCTGCGGACGCATCGGCGCCGATCTTGAACTTGTCACGCAGAAGATCCTGGAAGCCCTTGTAGTTTGTCGCTACGAGCACCAGATCGGTACCCTGTCCGCCAACCTGGAAGCCGAACGATCCGCCGGCCAGTCGAATGAACACAGGCGCGCTCCAGCCGTGACCGGTGCGGCACGTGACCACGCCTTGTCCGTACTCGGCGCCTACGATGAACGCGCCCTTAACCACGCCAGGTATCACGGCTATGCATTTTGCATGACGTGCGATTCCATCGGGAATTGCCTTGTCAGGCACGGACATAATTGAATTGATCACGTCTCTGGCGGAGTCCAGACGGTCATCCAACCTGTGGTGGTCGTCGGCGGCACGCGCCATAACTCCAGAGCCGGCAATCAACAGCATCGCAAACATGGCAAGAAATTTCTTCATATCTAACCCTCCTTAATTTGATTCCTACGGATTTGGCTCTCACGCCTCATCGGCATCTTGGCAAACTTCCACAGGCACCATCTTGATCTTGCTACCCTTGCTTCGATGCAGGTTATCGGGCGGGGGCCATCCGAATCCTAAATAAAATGTGGAAGTTGTGGCCGGACAAGGAGATCCGGTGAGGAGTCCGCCAATCCAGAATGTTTACCGATCGATAACTTCAGCTGGGCGCCAATCCAATCGGAATCTGGAATCTCAGCAGAGCTTCCTTGAGGGTTACTCCGGCCAAGTATGATAATTGCGCACGTCTTTCGGCACTTGCCCTGAATTTGAACTTAGGTTTATGAAGCGAGGTCCATGGCCCTGCCCGCCACCATCGCGCATTACAAACTCACGTCGAAGCTCGGCGCTGGCGGCATGGGCGAAGTTTACCGCGCCACGGACACCCGGCTGGATCGCGAAGTGGCCATCAAGATCCTCCCTGCCGAGTTGGCCGACGATCCCGAGAGGCTGGCCCGCTTCACACGCGAGGCCAAGGTGCTGGCTTCGCTCAATCACCCCAACATCGCCACCATCTTCGGCGTGGAAGAAGGGGCGCTGGTGATGGAGCTGATCGAAGGCGACACGCTGGTGGAGCGCATTGCCAAAGGGCCAATCCCGGTAGAGGAAGCAGCGCGCATCGCGGACCAGATCGTCGATGCGCTCGAGTATGCGCATGCGCGAGGGGTCATTCATCGGGATTTGAAGCCGGCCAACGTCAAGGCCGCAAGCCGTGTCAAGGTGCTGGACTTCGGGCTGGCGAAGGTGCAAGAGACAGTCGAGTCCGATACGACCATTACAGGTGCCACGCAGGCGGGTACCATCCTTGGAACGGCGGCCTACATGTCTCCCGAACAAGCGGCGGGTAAACCCGTTGATGCCCGCTCAGATGTGTTCTCCTTCGGCGTGCTTTTTTACGAAATGCTCTCGGGAAAGCGTGCGTTTTCCGAAGCCACGCCGATTTCAAGCATGGCGGCGATTCTTCACAAAGAGCCGCGCCCTTTGCGTGAGATTGCGCCCCATGTTCAGGTGGAACTGGAATCAATTGTGACGCGCTGCATGGCCAAGGATCCATCAGCGCGTTATCCCGGCATGGGCCAGGTGAAGCAGGCGATGCATGAACTGGCCCAGCCCGCTGCGCGGCAATCCGAAATCGCGTCTATCGCCGTGCTGCCCTTCGCCAATCTCAGCGCGGACAAGGAAAACGAGTATTTCAGCGACGGATTGGCCGAGGAGATTCTGATCGCATTGAGCCAGGTGGAGGACCTGCGTGTCGCCGCGCGCAGCTCTTCGTTCTCCTTTAAGGGCAGGTCGGTTGAAATGGCCGAAATCGCGTCAAAACTCCGCGTCGCCAACATTCTTGACGGCAGCGTGCGGCGCGCCGGCAATCGGGTTCGCGTTACCGTGCAGTTGGTCGACGCAAGGAACGGCTTTCAGCTTTGGTCGGAGCGCTACGACCGGCAGATGGAAGACATTTTCGCAGTTCAAGACGAGATTGCGCGCGCCATCGCCGAACAGCTCAAGGTAACCTTGGGAGCGGCCGTCAAGCCCGCCACAAAGAACCTTGAGGCCTATGAGCTGTACCTTAAGGGCCGCCATCTCTGGAACCAGCGATCGCCCTCCACCGTGGCCCTGGGCATGAAGTGTTTTCAGCAGGCCATCGAACTTGACCCCCAGTTCGCCCCTGCCTGGTCTGGGCTTGCTGACTGTTACGGCGTTCTGCGCGTCTACGGCTGGATCTCGCACGAAGGAGGCAAAGCGCCCGCGCTGGCCGCCGTAAGCAGAGCCGCCTCTCTTGCTCCCGAGCTTTGGGAGGTCAACTTCTCGCGCGCCCTCTACACCTTTTACTTTGTCCGCAACTGGCGCGAAGCCGGACCCCACTTCCAGAAAGCGCTCGAAATAAACCCGCGTTCCTCACTCGCGCAGGCCTACTATGGCATGTTTCTGGCGCTGGATCGTCGGCCGGAGGAGGCGCTAGCCCACGTGACGCTTGCCTGCCAATTGGATCCACTTTCTCCCTTTATCCATGGCCTTGCTGCTCTCTCCTTCGTGATCTCGGGGCGATTTGAACTTGCCTTGCGCTACGCTCAACAGGCGCTGGAATTGCAAGAGGATTACCTGTTCGGGAATTGGGCCACAGGGCTGTCACTGAGCCTTCTCGACCGCAACGAAGAGGCCGTTGAAACTTTGGAGAAGGTCGTCGCAGCGTCACGCGCGCCAATCTACATGGGTCTGCTGGGAAAGGCATACGCAAATGCCGGCCGCCGGGATGATGCCAACCGCGTGTTGCAGGAACTGGAGGACCGCGGCAGCCGTGGCGAATATGTTCCAGCCATCTCGATGCTCGACATTTACGCGGGATTGGGAAACATCCCAGCAGCTCGGGAGATGCTTGCCCGCGCGCAGGCAGAATCCACGCCCGCATTCGATCTCGCCGCCACCTCCGCCCTATTCCTGGATGAACTCCGCAGCGATCCGGAGATCAATCGCATGCTTGTTGAGATGTTCGGCTATTGAGGATCAACATTCGAAGACGGCGTTGGCGCGTCTATAGCAATTGTGGAACAGCCGTGCCAATGAATGCGATAGGCTGGGCTGTAAACTAGTCGCGGAGGGTTGGCGCAGGCTGCCCTGCGACCGGTTCTTTGAGTTTTTCCAAGTTCGATAGCTCGGGCAGATTGAAGAAATTTCATCGACGCAGAGTTCTCGCGTTGTTCTCGCAAACGCGGCGCCAGCCGCTGGAAAGGATATGAAGATGAAGAAAGTCATCGCTACAATTTGCCTCAGCATTCTGCTCCCCTCCATGGGGTATGCCGCCTCCACGAGGGAGGATTTGCAGGCTCGCGTCGATGCGGCCAAGGTTGTTCTTGACCAGATTATGGGCGCCGGCGACCGGACCGTTCCAATCAACATACTCAAGTCGGCCACATGCGTGGCGGTGGTGCCGAGCATGGTGAAGGGCGCATTCTTTGTTGGCGCTCAGTACGGCCAAGGGGTTGTTACATGCCGCACCGGCCACGGCTGGAGCGCGCCAGTGTTCATCCGCATGGCGGGCGGATCTTTTGGTTTTCAGTGGGGCGGTCAAGCGACGGACCTGATTCTGATTGCCGTGAATGACCGCGGGATGCAAGATCTGCTCAAGAACAAATTCAAGATTGGCGGGGATGCATCGGCTGCGGCCGGACCTGTGGGCCGCTCCGGAACGGCTTCGACGGATTGGAAGATGAGCGCGGAGCTTTTGAGCTACTCGCGCACCAAGGGAATCTTTGCTGGCATTGACCTGGACGGAACGAGCGTAAGCCAGAATCAGGACGACACGACGCTCTACTATGGAGCGCCTCACCACTTCGAGTCCATCCTGAGCGGCAATGTTGCTGTGCCGCCGGGCGCGATTCCATTCGTCCACGATGTGGCGCAGTATTTCGTCCAAGCTCAGAGGCAATAGAAGGCGCAACTTCCTCATTTGCTGATGAGAGATTCGATAAGGTCTGCCCATCCTCTTCGCTGCGTGCGGAGAGGATGGGTTGCAGGATGCCTCACGGCTGGGATAGCCGCGCGGCGAAGCTGCGCGTAGGCCCGCATATCGGATTGGCCGCGTTGACCGTCTACACTGATCGTTACTCATGTTGGAAAGCCTCGAGTATGGGTTGGTTGTAGCCATTGCGAGCTGTCTGGGCCGCATGCCGCGTGGCATTGCGCGCTTCCTCTCCGGCTGCATTGCCTTTGGGGTTTACCGGGGCTTTGGGCGGTTGCGGCGCGTTGGTATGCGCAATCTCGAACTCGCCCTGCCGGAACTCCCCTACAAAACAAGAAAAAGAATTTTGCGGCGTGTGTATGTCCATCTGGGCTGGCAGCTTGTGGAGTTCTGCCGGATGACGCGCTACACGGCAGAGAACACGCGCGACTGGATTCGCGCAGAGGGTCTGGAGCATTACCTTGCCGCGCAGGCTCGCGGCAAGGGCGTGCTGGTGCTGACCGGGCACCTTGGCGCGTGGGAGCTTTCCAGCTTTTATCACTCGCTGATGGGCCACCCCATGGGCATGCTGATCCGCAGGCTGGATAACCGGCGGCTTGATGAGTATGTGAACCGCATTCGCTGCCTGCACGGCAATTTTGTTTTATCAAAAGACGACTTCGGGCGCGGGCTGCTCACGGCAATTCACGCGGGTAGGACGGTCGGAATGTTGATCGACACAAACATGACGCCGCCCCGGGGCGAGTTCGTGAAGTTCTTCGGCATCGACGCCTGCACGGGCACTGGGCTGGCCCACGTAGCGCGCAATACGGGCGCTGCCGTGCTGCCGGGATTCATGCTGTGGGAGCCGGGCGAAGGGAGGTACGTGCTGCGCTTCGGGACGGAGATTGAGATTCCGCACACGGCGGACCGTGGCGCGGATATTCTGGAAGGCACGCGACGATGCACGGCGGAACTGGAGCGGTGGATCAGGCGCTATCCTGACCAGTGGCTGTGGATTCACCGGCGATGGAAGACGCGGCCGGCGGGGGAGCCGGGGCTGTATTGAAGGCGGAATTGGGGGTATCATTCCTCTATGGCAACATTTCGCATCTCCGAGAATGAGGCCGCGCGCGAATTTTCGCGACTGCTGGCCCACGTGCGCGCAGGAGCCGAGGTTGTTATCGAGTCCGATGAGCGCCCGGTCGCCGTGATGCGCCCCCCAGATCCGCCGTGTCGAACGATCGAGGAGTGCATCGCTTTGCTACCTGAGGACTCATCTCTCGTGATGGGCTCAGACTTTGCTCGTGACGTCGAAGACGCCATCGCATTTCATCGTGAAGCCCTGAATCCGCCATCCTGGGAATAGCTCGTGGGCATACTCGTAGATTCCACTGTGTTCATTGAAGCGGAGCGCAACGGCTTGAGCGCCCGTCAGGCTTTGACTGCGATAGCGCTGCGATTTCCTGGTGAAGTGGCTGCCATCTCGGTAATCACCCTGACCGAGCTTGCGCACGGTGCAGCGCGCGCCGACACTGCATCTCGAAGAGCGTCGCGGTATCGTTTTATCCAGGAACTCATTGTCGCTGTCCCCGCACTACCGGTTACTGCGGCCGCAGCCCTAAAGGCCGGAGAAATAGACGGAGAGGCCAAGTCAAAGGGAATTCATCTCGCGCTTTCCGATTTGCTGATTGGGGCCACTGCTCTGGAACTCGGGTACAAGTTGGCGACGGCCAATTTGCGCCACTTTCAGATGATCCCGGGGTTGACGGTCGTCTCCGTTTAGAGGCACGAGCTTCAAGTTCTTATCGACAATGGTGGCCTGTACAATTCCATGTCGGGCAAACACACATGAATAATCTCGTGAAATATGGATTAACTGTTTGAGGAGGGCCTCATGACGATGGGAGAGCTGATCGCGGTCCTCGGCGGGAAACTTGTGCGGGGCAATTCGGACCTCGCCATCGCGGGAGTGAATTCGGCGGCGAATGCGCTCCCGACTGAACTTGTTTTTGCCGAAGACGCGGCTTCGGTTGCTGAGGCGCTTACTAGCCGCGCCGGCGCAGTTGTGCTCAAGCCTGGTTGCTTCTCGAACTACGATGCCAACCCAACGATTGCAGTTATTGAGGCCGACCAGCCGAAGCTGTGGTTTGCGCGTGCCGCGAAGCTGCTGCGGCCCAAGATCGAATGCGAGTGGATTCACGAGACGGCGGTGATTGGCGAAGGGGCGATGCTGGGAAATGCAGTGACGGTCGGCCCTTGCGCGGTGATCGGAGAGGACACGGTAATCGGCGAAGAGACGCGCATTGAAGCCGGCGCAGTGATCGGAGAGGGGGTACGAATCGGTGCGCAATGCCGCATTTATCCGCGCGTCGTGGTTTACTCCGGGACATCAATCGGTGATCGCGTGATGATTCACGCGGGCGTTGTGTTGGGCGCGGATGGTTTTGGCTACGCTCGCGATTCGGCGACAGGCTCCCATACGCAGTTTCCGCAGCAGGGAACTCTTGTCATCGAAGACGATGTGGAGATCGGCGCGAACTCTACCATTGATCGCGGCGCGCTGGGCGAGACGCGAATTCGGCGTGGGGCAAAGTTGGACAACCTGGTGCACGTGGCGCACAACTGCGATCTTGGCGAGGACGTTGTGATCGCGGCGCAGACGGGGATCAGCGGGTCGTCGACTGTGGGCAAGGGCGCGGTGATCGCTGGGCAGGTGGGAATTGGCGACCATGCGCATGTAGGGCCAGGCGTAGTTCTGGGCGGGCAGGCTGGCGTCTTCAGCCGTGCGACAGTGACCAACGAAGGCCTGAAGCCGGGGACGGTGCATTGGGGCACGCCGGCGCGGCCACTGCGAGAAGTGTTGAGGGAGCAGGCGACGCTGGCGCGGTTGGCGCGAAAGACGGGGACTAAGGGACCAAGAAACCAAGGGAAGGAGTAGACCTAGGGACTGAGAAAAGTGAAATGGCGATCATCATAGTTGGCGGGAGGGGACGCGGCGCTGGAAAGACGGCGCTGGTGTGCGGCCTGATGTGCGCGCTGCCGGAGATTCCCTGGACGGCGGTGAAGATTACGACGCATGAGCACGGGCACGAGTACGGCAAGACGATTCCGATCTGGGAGGAGACTGCGCCGGGGCAGTGGACTGATACGGCGCGCTATCTGGCTGCCGGAGCGCGGCGGGCGCTGCTGGTGACGGCGGCCGAAGATACGCTGGGACCGATTGTGGAGCAGATTCTTCAGGAACATTCGCCGGCGTCCAGTGCGGACGATGTTGGCGCGAAAAAGGCCCGGACGATCAATTCCGGGGCGACTCAGGCCGGCATCATCATCGAATCGAACAGCGTGCTGCGCCACCTGCATCCCGACGTTTGCCTTTGCGCAGCGACTAGTCCATGGGCTGAGCAGAAGGCCTCGTTTGATCTGTTGATGGAGCACGTCGATGCAACGGTCGAGCTGGCCGGGCACGATCACATTATCGAGGCTGAGAAGATTACGTTTCGCCTCGCGTCGCTGGAGCGGGTATCGCCGACCATGGTGGACTGGCTGCGGGAGCGGCTGGGAGCGCAGGGAGCGGCCGATAGACAATAGTAAACAGCCAACAGCCAATAGGTAATAGGCGTGGGCGAAGCCCCAATCATCATTTTCTTTCGCCCGCTGATGCGGGCTGCGCTTCGACTTCACATTCATTTCCCCAGGCTGGCGCCTGGGGCTACCTTCTTTTGCCCGCTACGCGGGCTGAATCAACCGAGACTGAGGGCCAGATGGATTCATACGCCTGTCCGGTGTGACAGCCTCGCTTGACTTCCTTTGCATGCAGCGGTAACGTGGGCCAACATTCCCTGGAACTGCGATTGTGTCTTGTAAAGCCCCAGGCGGAGTGTGCGAATTTTGGACACTGCATCAATATCGAGCGGCGCAGGATCTGGGGCGAACACCGCAGCCGCTCGGGCCGCGACGCGAACGACCGGCGTAGAACCGGCTCAGGCGGCGCAAGAGCAACCGATGGCGAGTATTGCAGGAGCGGCAGTCACACCTCAACTTGATGAGGATCGGCTGGCGTGGCTGGCTCTGACGCTGGCGCCGGGATTGGGGCCGAAGCGGATTCTGGACGCTGCGAAGCAACTCAAGTCGGCGAGCCAGATATTTACCATGCCTCTCACGGCTCTTGAAGGACTCCGATTTCCCGCCGCGGCGGCACAATTTTTGTTTGACGGCAAGGGGCGTCGCGCGGCTGAAGAGGAGTGGGGGTGCGTTGCTGCGCTAGGCGCAACACTCGTGAGCTACTCGTGCCCGGAGTATCCCGAGCGTCTGCGCGAGATTTACGATCCGCCGCCGATTCTGTGGGTGCGCGGCGACGCGAAGCTGTTGAGCCGGCCAGCGATTGCGGTGGTGGGAACACGGCATCCGACGCCATACGGGACGGGCATCGCCGAGATGCTGTCGCGGGATCTCGCTGCCCGCCGGCTACTGATTGTGAGCGGCATGGCGCGCGGCATCGACTCATGCGCGCACAGGGGAGCGCTGGCAGCGCGCATGCCTACGGTTGCGGTGTGGGGAACCGGGATTGACGTGGTCTATCCGAAGGAGAACAGGAAGCTGGCCGAGGAGATTCTCGCGCTTGGCGGAGCCATTGTGAGCGAGTTGCCCCTGGGAACATTCCCCGCGCCGCAGAATTTTCCCAGACGCAATCGAATTTTGAGCGGGCTGAGTGTGGCGGTCCTGGTGGTTGAGGCGGGAGAGAACTCGGGAACGCGGGTGACCGCGCGGTGCGCCGCGGAGCAGAATCGGGACCTGTTTGCCGTTCCGGGCAATGTGACCAACAAAGGCTCATGGACCCCTAACACATTGATAAAACAGGGAGCTAAGCTCGTGGCGACCTGGGAAGACGTCTGGGAGGAGCTGCCCTCGCAGGTCCGGTTGGAGCTTGAGGCGGAGTCGCCATCTGCATCCAAACCGGAAGCTGGCGCATCTCTTCTGCCTGATCCGGTGCTGCGGCCTCAAGAGGCTATGGTGCTGGAGGTCCTACGCGCCGATGAGAGCCTGCAGATTGACGAGATCCTCGACCGCCTAGAGACTCAACTCACTTCCTCGGAGGTATTTACAGCGCTTTTTGAGCTGGAAATGGCGGGCCGGGTGAGGCAGCTGCCGGGGAAGAACTACGTGCGGACGATGTAAAGGCAGGGACCGAGGAGCCAAGGGACCAAGGGATCAACCTGAAGGGTTGTGGCGAGTCGGGCAACTTCGGTTCTGAACGAGGTTTTGCCCTCGACTGCCAAATCGTGGAAGTTACTTTTCGGATGCGCCCTCATTTATAGATGCAAAGAGATGTATTCGCGGCGGTTTGCGGGCCGCGGAGGGCAGTTCCTGCACGGATAATTGGGACAGGATGGGATGAAAAATCCTTTGCGGTGGTAGAAATGAGGGGGTATTCCGTGCTACGGTGCAAGCCTTGCGGTCAATTTTTGCCGGAGCGGGCGAGCAGACGCTTCTAAGGCGGCCTCGCTGACGCGGAACATGGCGCAGAAACGGCCGATGGAACGGAATGGCTGTGAGAGAGTCAAAGAGTGAGCCAGGCAAGAGTTCGGGCAGAGCTAGGCCGCTGAACGGGAAATAGGGAAGCGGGCAAAAGAACGAGCACGCGAACAGCATGGAGAGGAAATCGGGTTAAGGGATGGCAACAACAAAATCATTGGTGATCGTTGAGTCGCCGGCCAAAGCGAAGACGATCGAAAAATATCTGGGCAAAGGATTCGATGTGAAGGCCTCGGTGGGGCACATCATGGACCTGCCCAAGAACGTACTTGGCGTGGAGCTGAAGAATCGCACCTTCGAGCCTGAGTTGATCGTGTCTCCGGGCAAAGAGAAGGTTGTGGAGCAGCTGAAGAAAGCGGCCGCCAAGGCCGACGAGATTTTTCTGGCGCCTGACCCGGACCGCGAAGGCGAGGCGATTGCATACCATCTCGCCATTCAACTGGGAACCAACGCCAAAGAGAGAAAAAAGATTCGCCGCGTAACCTTCAACGAGATTACGAAGAAGGCCGTGCAGGAAGCATTCAAGCATGCACGCGACATCGATCAAAATTTAGTGGCCGCGCAGCAGACGCGGCGCGTTCTCGATCGTCTGGTGGGCTACCAGATTTCGCCACTGCTTTGGGACAAGGTGCGGCGCGGACTTTCAGCGGGCCGCGTGCAGACTGTTGCGCTGCGGCTGATTGTGGAGCGGGAGCGCGAGATTCGCGCGTTTCAGCCGGTGGAATACTGGACGCTTGAGGCGCTGCTCCATCCTGAAAAGCAGAGCGTCCAGAAATTCAAAGCGAAGTTTATCGGCATCGGCGGCGAGCCGGTGCGCGTGCCCAACGGCGCGGACAAGGACGGCAAAGAGCAGTTCATCGCGAGCGCATTGCCCGACAAGAAACAAATGGATGAGGTGTTGGCCGCGCTAGAAAAGGCGGACTGGTCGATCACCGGCGTGCAGGCACGCGAACAGCAGCGCCGGCCGCTGGCCCCATTCATTACCAGCCAACTGCAGCGCGATGCAGCCAATAAACTAGGCTTCAACGTGCGGCGCACCATGGGGGTGGCGCAGCGGCTTTATGAAGGCGTTGATCTCGGGACAGAAGGCACAACCGGCCTCATCACTTATATGCGAACCGATTCGCCGCGCGTGTCGCCCGAAGCGGTCACCGGTGCACGTGAGTGGATTGGGAAAGAGCTCGGCAGCCAGTATCTGCCGGACGCGCCCAACACCTACAAAGGCAAGAAGGACGCGCAAGACGCGCACGAGGCCATCCGGCCGACGGACGCTGCGCGCACGCCGGAGTCAATTGCACGATATTTGAGTGACGAGCAACTGAAGCTTTACACGCTGATCTGGCGGCGCTTCGTGGCTTCGCAGATGGTTCCCGCAGTTTATGACGTGACAACAGCGACCATCGCCGCGGTTTCGCACAAGACGAAAAAGACTTACGACTTTCGCGTGAGCGGCTCGGTGATGCGCTTTGACGGATTCCTGAAGATCTACGAGGTTTCAGAGGACAAGAAGGACGACGACGATGAGAGTGCGAACCGGCTGCCGAATCTTGATAATGTGAAGGCGCTGGGACTTGACGAGCTGCGGCCGGAGGATCACTTTACGCAGCCGCCGCCACGCTACAACGAATCTTCGCTGGTGAAGGAGCTGGAAGAGCGCGGCATTGGCAGGCCTTCGACCTACGCGTCAATTATCAGCACCATTCAGGACCGGGAATATGTGGTCAAACACGGCGGCTCGCGTGGACGATTCTATCCGACCGAGATCGGCGTGGTGGTGTGCGATTTGCTTGTCGAAAACTTCCCATACATTTTCGACACCACATACACGGCCAAGCTGGAAACGGAATTGGACGACATTGAAGAAGGCACGGAGAAGTGGACCGATCTGCTGAACGGGTTCTACGACCACTTTGAAGGCGAATTGAAAGACGCCGGGAAGAAGATGCGGAACATTAAGCGCATGGAGGAAGTAACCGGCGAAAAGTGCGAATTATGCGGGTCTCCTCTGGTTTTGAAGTGGGGCAAATTTGGTACTTTTTTCGCTTGTTCTGCATATAACAAGAAAGATCCGACGAGCTGCACGTTCACCAAGGAGAACATCGCTTCGAAGCCTGACCTGAATACGCCCGAGGCGCAGGAAGCAGGCGATACGGAGGAATACTGCGAGAACTGCGGCAAGGTGATGGTGATGCGGCGGGGAATCTTCGGGCCGTTCATGGCCTGCCCGGACTACAACGCCGACCCGCCGTGCAAGACTTTCCGCAAGCTGAGCCAGAAGCAACAGCAGAAGCCGCCGGAGCCAACCGGCGAGCCTTGCCCGGTGTGTGGCAAGCCGCTTGTGTTGCGCCAGGGCGCGTATGGAGAATTCGTCTCGTGCTCCGGATATCCCAAGTGCAAGTATGTGAAACAGAATTTGATCGAGGGGATGAAGTGTCCCAAATGCGGCGATGGCGATTTGGCTGAGCGCCGCGCGCGCAGAGGCAATGTTTTCTGGGGTTGCACGAACTATCCCAAGTGCGACTTCACTTCGAACCTCAAACCGGTCGCGAAGAAGTGTCCCAAATGCGACAGTCCTTACCTGCTGGAGAAGACGCTCAAGTCGGGAGTGTTTCTGGTATGCCCGAATTTGAAGAAGTCCGCCGAGGAAGAGGCGGCGAGCAAGAGGCGCGGGAAGAAAGCGCCTGCGGCGGACGAAGGGAAAGGCGAAGGGAAAAAAGTGGTGTGCGAATATTCGAAGCGCATCGGCGACGCTCCCCCACCGCCCACTGCCGAGACCCACGGCCCGGTCACAGAGAAGAAGGAAGAGAACGAAGAGCTGCAGCCGGCGTAAGAGACAGGCAATAGGGAGAAGCCAATAGGGAACAGAGGGCGCGCCGAGATGGTGCGCCTTTCCGGTTTGAGCGAAATAGCACTACATGACGCCGCTTGAATCTTGTACCATTGGCAGCGGAGACCCCCAATGCAACGAATGCTGGCCACTGCGGCCGATGCTGAAATCATTCTGAAACTTTATGAATTGCGCACCGAGGCGGTGATGCGCCAGGCACGCGCGTGGGTTGGCGGCGAATTCTGGCCGCAGACCCTGGACGAGTTCTACGCTGTGTTCGAAAACCCGCGCGATCCGCACAATCCATGGCTTCGCCAGGTGCTCACGTACTGGGAGATGGGGGCGGCGATGGTTCTGCACGGCGCGGTCTCGGCGGAGCTGTTTGTGGACTGCAACGGCGAAGGCTTTTTTCTGATGGCCAAGTTCGCGCATATTCTGGAAGCAATCCGTGAGAAGAACCCGACTTTTTTCAGCAAAACGACCGAGTTGATTGACCGCTTTTCGGCAGCGTCGCAGCGTTATGAAGCGACCCTTAAGCGCGTTGAAGCTACGCGCAGCGCACGCGCAGGCAAGTAAGCGCATCCGTGCGGCGAGGTGAATCCCAAAGTGAAGAGCGAAACCAGCCTCACATCCGCATTGCTTATCTGGGTCGGGTGAACCTGGTTGGTACTCGCCACGCAGCACAAACTCTGCTAATGTCTTATCGATTCCTCTGCTCCGGCGATGAAGCAGGCTCTCTCCGGGGCGAGGGATTGTATTGACTGAAAGCAACCTGACAACCATGGCGCGAGCAACCTGGAACGGCAGAGTGATTGCTGAGAGCGATCGAACGGTAGAAATGGACGGCGATGTCTATTTCCCTGAGTCCAGCCTCAAGCGCGAATACTTCCGGTCCAGCTCGACCACTTCAACTCATCCATCGAAGGGGCAGGCGCGATTTATGACCGTCGTGATGGACGGGCAGGATAACCAGGACGCGGCCTGGTACTATCCCGACCCGAAGCCGGTGGCCCGCAAGGTCAAGGGGTACGTGGCGTTCTGGCGGGGAGTGGAAATTGAAAAGTAAAGGTTCAGCCGCTAGCTGCTAGCCTCTAGCTCCAAGCTACATTGTGCGCACACTAATCGCATCGGCTTATCTCCGAGTTCCCGAAAACCGATGCAGCACGATCCGCGTCCTGCGGACTCCGCGAGGCGTATAGAGCCATTTCCCTTCGGAGAGAGCTGGAGGCTAGAAGCTAGTAACCAGCAGCTAAGTCCTAATACGCCTGAAGTTGATCGAGGGGCAGGCGGACGCGGAAGCAGCTTGACCCCGGCTCCGACTTCACGCTCAGATGACCCCGATGCTTGCGCACGATGCGCATGGCGTTGTCGAGGCCAAGACCAAGCCCTTTGCCCGGAGCCTTGGTGGTGAAGAACGGCTCGAAGATGCGCTCCTGTAGCTCAGGAGGAATGCCGGGACCGTTATCCCAAATCTCCACCAGAAGCATGTCTCCCTCAAGCCTGCAAGCCACACGAAGCCGGCCTTTGTCGCCCATTGCGTCCAGTGCATTTTCAATGAGCGCAGTCCACACCTGGTTCAGTTCGCCGCTATAGGCGCTGATGCGCGGCAGGTTCGGCTGGTACTCGCGTTCGACTTCGATGTTCGTCATTCGCGAGCGAAACATCTGCAACGTTGCGTCGAGGCCGGCTGGCACGTCGACCTCAAGGATCGGAGAGCGGTCCATGTTGGAGTAGTCCTTGACCGCTCCGATGAGATCGAAGATGCGCGCTGTTGCGTTGACGATGGTCTCGGCTGCGCGCGCTGAACGCAGATAGCGAGCGAAATACTGCAGGGGAACACAACATTCAGACGAGCTGAGAAACCCGCGAAGCTCGTCGAGATCCGCCGCGGTCACGCGCTGCTCGGCTAGTTGCGCTGCCACTTCCCAAACGTCACCGCATTCAGCATCGGTGAGCCACGCGCGAAGCGATTCTTCGCGGCGAATGAATCCCAGCGCATCGGTTTCGGCAGGCGGATCGAGCGTTTCGCCGGAGCGGCAAAAGATATTCTCCTCCCAGGCCTCGATTTTGCCCATCTTCTCTTCAGTTAAACCAAGGCCGATGAGCTTGATGCGATTGCTTCGGTTGGCGCGAAAGGCAGCGAGCAAGGTTGCCGCGGCGCGTTGCGCGGCCGATGCGGGATTGTTGAGCTCGTGCGAAAGATTTCCGGCTAACTGGCCGAGAGCCGCGAGTTTCTCAGCCTGTTGCTCGATGCGGGTAACCTCGCGCACGCGGTCGAGCAACGTGGAGACCACGCGCTGCGCCATTGCGGGGATCGCTTTGAGCATTCCAGGAAAATCGGATCGATGAATCAGCAGGGTCCATACCGGCGAGACCGCGAATCCCTGCCCACCGTAAGCTTTCATGCGCGAGAAGGGAAGTACGCCCGTCATTTGCCCGGTGCGGCCGATGAAGAGAGCCATGGGTCCTCCGTGCTGGCGGCGAACATGAATCTCGCCCTTGAGGATGAGGACCATATGCTCGGCGACAGCGTCTTCCTCGAACAGTATGTCGCCCGGATTGGCGACGAACTCCTTGCCGTGGCGAGCGAGCCACAGTCGGTCTTCAAGAGGCAGGCCGTGCAAGGCGCCGATTTGATCGAGGGCTTCGGCGATCTCTTCGACTGGTGTTGGAGTGGCTGGGGGGGTGACGGTGGCGGCAAGCATCGGGGGACCTCCGGGTAGGGCCTGATATCAAAGAATAGCCGATGGACACGACAGAGAGATGAATGCTAGCGCCGCTCGGGCGCGGCCGATTCGTGCTCGTAATCAGTTGACCGATCGGACGCTTGTGTCCGGGACCGGGGTGAGACGTTCCACGCGTCCGCTACGATGTAGAGCGGCCGCCCTTTGCTCTCCTCAAAGATCTTGCCGACATACTCTCCCAGAATGCCGACAGTGATCAGCAAGGCTGCGTTGCTCATGCAGAGTACGATCATGAGCGAGGTCCAGCCCTCGACAGTTCGGCCTGAGAAATGCGCAACAAGGGCCCGGACCGCCTCCTCAATGGCCAGTAAAGCCATTAACCCGCCCGCGAAAAAGCTCATGCGCAAGGGCAACGGAGAAAAGGAAACGGCCGCATACCAGGCGAGCCGGATCATGCGGCTGAGAGGATACTTGGTTGTTCCGGCCACGCGCGCCTGCCGCTCATAGCGCACGCAGATTTGCGGATAGCCGACCCATGCGACCATGCCGCGCAGAAAGCGGTGCAATTCGCGCATGGAGCGGAGACTGTCAACGCAGCGGCGCGACATGAGGCGAAAGTCGCCGACGTCGTGCGGCAGCGACTTGAGGAAAAAAACTTGCATCAAGCGGTAAAAAAACCATGCGGTGGCGCGCTTGAAGATGTTCTCGCCCTTGCGAACGGTTCGCTGACCGCAAACGACGTCGTAGCCATTGCGATACTGCGCAACCATTTCGCAAATCACATCGAGCGGATCCTGTAGATCGGCATCGATAAGAACGACTGCGTCGCCGACGGCGTAGTCCACTCCGGCGGTTGCCGCCAACTGGTGGCCGAAATTGCGAGAGAGGCTCAGGATTTTGATTCGCCGGTCGCGCGCGCTCCAGTCGGCGAGGAACTCGAGGGTCCGGTCGGAACTGCCATCGTTTACAAGAACAACTTCACAGGGATACGGCGAGGCATTGAAGAAGCGAGTCATCTCGGCGGCAAACAACGGAAGGCTTTGCTCCTCGTTGTAGCAGGGAACGACGAGCGACAAGAGAGCAGGGTCGGGCCGGGTTTGCAGATAGCCGGTAGGCATTGTCATCGGTCCGTCAACGTTCGAGCCGTGGTTTCAGGGTCGAAGCCATCGATCATGATGGTATCGCTTGCGACCGCTCCGTGGCCACGGCGCGAGGTTTACCTGGCTTCAGAGGCGAAGCTGCGGTCGGCGGTTGCTGCCGGTTGTGGCGCCTTGGCGCGTCCCAGCGAAAGGGCGCCGGCGACTCCGAGGACAACGATTGCAGGTTCAAGCGGCTGCCGATAGTCCATCATGGGATGCGTGAGGTAGTAGGTGATGGGAAAAATGAGAATGATCAACAAATATGGCATGACCGCAGTGCGATTCATGCGCCACAGGCTGCGAATACCCAACAGCATGAAGAGCGTCACTGTCGAGACATAAAAGACATTTTCCGGAGTGAATGGCTGATCATGCAGCTCCTGCGGAGAAAAACTCCAATAACCAGTCCAGTAGTAGACTACGCGGCGCAGAGTCTTGACGATCAGGAAGGAATAGTGCGGATGATTCCTGAGGTCGTCGAGGGACATGGCCTTCTTTTGCGCGAGGTAAGGGATCTCGCCCATGGTGAGATATTTCTGCAACTCCGCCGGGCTGTCAGCCGGATACCCACGGTCGCCGGCTGTGGGCGGCGACGTGTGGTCGTTGGGCGCGTTGCCAAAGTCGTCGGCATATAACTCGAGCCAGATGTTGTCGCGGATGGGCACAATGACGCCGAGAGCGCGATAATTGCGGATGGTCCACGGGGTGAGCACTGCGAAAAGCGTGATCAGGGTGAGTACGCCGTTGAGCACCCAGAGCTTGCGCGCCTTGTGCGCCTGCCAAAGCGCAAAGCCGAGCAGGAACGGCAGCGTGGACATGACGGAGGCGTTGGAGAGCGCGGTAATTCCGTAGAGCGCGCCAAAGCCGATCCACGCAAGCGGCTTGGCGGACAGGTGAATGCGCTGCGCGATGCAGAAACAGATGGTGAAAAGCAGACTTGTAAGCGCGTACTCCCAAACGCGGCCAGCTGAGAAATAAATGGCAAAGGGATATAGCGCCCATGCCCAGGCGGCGACTTTGGCGCCGCGAAGTCCGAGCGAGTATTTAGCGCTGAAATAAACGGGAATACAGGTGAGCGTGGAGAGAACGCTATTGATGGTGAGAATGACAAACGCCGAAGTGAGGGAGTAGACGCCAAAGAATTGAAAAACGAGCGAAAGCAGCCCGGGATAGAGCGGGGACATGATGGCGGTGGGCCCGCTCAATGGGTAGTACGGCGAAGAGAATCCGTGGCCGGTCGCGAGGGCGCGCGCGATCCAACCCATCTCCCAGCCGAACGCTTCATAATGTTTGTCGGCGTCGGGCAGGTCGCGATAGGTGAAGAAGACGACGACCATGCGAATGGCCAGCGCGACCAGGAGCGCAGGAAGAATCTGCCGCAGCCAGCTCGCCGGCTTCGTCGGCGCGGCAGGATTTTCTTGTGGATCGCGGGTAATTGGGTTGTTCGTCATGGAAACGGTTGTTTTGATTGTTTCATAGGAAGACCGTCGCTTGTGTTCGCCCCGGGTCTTGGTTATCAAGAGGATTCTCGCCGGGCGTAGAACATAGGCGCAGGACGCCGGCGCGGGCATTTGTGCATTTGATCGCGTAGGCATTGAATCGCGCGCGGACGCCACGTAGTAGACTGGGCCTTGATTTTTGTCGCCGGAGCACGCTCGATGCAAATTACATTTGCCGCCTCGGAGGCCACTCCTTTTGCCAAGACCGGGGGGTTGGCCGATGTCGTGGGCGCGCTGCCTCGCGAACTGGTGAAGCTCGGGCACAAAGTGACGGTCTTTCTGCCGTTTTATGCACGCGTCCGGCGAGGCCTGTCGGCCGAAGGGGAAGGTGAGCCACATTATGCGATACGCTCGTTGACGATCCCGTTCAGCAACTACAACCGATTTGCCGGAGTGGTCGACGGCGGTGTGCGCGAGGGGGTGCAGCACTACTTTATTGATTGTCCAGAATTATTTGATCGCAAAGAGCTTTATGGGCCGAGCGGAGCAGAATATCCCGACAATGCGGAACGGTTTGGCCTGTTTTGCCGCGCAGTAATCGAGGCCACAAAGCAGCTTGGCGTGCCCGACGTTTTTCACGTCCACGATTGGCAGGCGGCGCTGATTCCGGTTTACCTGCGCACGACCTACCTGATCGACCCCGACCTGCTCGGAGCGGCCACGGTGCTCACCATCCACAACGCTGCCTTTCAAGGTTTGTTTCCGCCCAGCACGACGGAACAATTGCTCTTTCCCTGGGATGTATTCACCATGGATAAGCTGGAACATTTCGACCGATTCAATTTCCTGAAGGGTGGAGTGGTGTTTGCCGATTTGCTGACAACCGTAAGCAAGAAATATGCCGAGGAGATTCAAACCCCGGAGTTCGGCGAACAGCTCGAGGGAATTCTTCATAAGCGCGCGGGAGACCTGCGCGGCATCCTGAATGGCGTGGACTATGCGCTGTGGAATCCGGCCACGGACGGTCACCTCGCCGCGCACTTCACGCCGGAGAATCTTGAAGGCAAGGGCGCCTGCCGCGCCGACCTGCTGCATGCCTTTGGTTTGGACAGTGTGCCTGAAGCTAGTCCGGTCATCGGCATCGTCTCGCGGTTTGCCAAGCAAAAGGGATTCGACATCCTGGCCGAGATTGCCGAAGAAATTGCCGAGCGCGATGTTGCGGTGGTGGCGCTCGGAACTCACGACCCGTACTATGAAAATCTGTTTCGCGACTGGGCCTTCCGCCATCCCGCGAACATTGCTGTGCAGGTTCGCTACGACGAGACGCTGGCTCACAAGATCGAGGCCGGCTCTGACATGTTTCTGATGCCGTCGCGCTACGAACCCTGCGGCCTGAACCAGATTTATTCGCTCAAGTACGGGACGGTTCCCATTGTGCGCGCGACCGGTGGCCTCGACGACACGATTGAGGAGTGGGATGCGAAGAAGGAAACCGGCACGGGCTTCAAGTTTGAAGGATTCGATTCCAAGGACCTGCTTGCCGAAATCGACCGCGCGATGGAGGCCTTCCGCGACAAAAAGAGCTGGACGCGCCTGATGCGCAACGGCATGGCGCGCGACTACAGTTGGTCAGGGCCGGCAAAGGAATATGCACGAGTGTACGAGGAGGCTGCGCAGGGCAAGTGAATGCCGGCCTGCGCCTCTTTCTGCTAACCTGTGAATTCTTGCAGCAGAAACTCGATGTGGAGGATTGCAATGCATTTTCGTTGGATGGCTGTCTGTTGTTTGTTGGGGCTGGGTTCGCTAAGCGGGGGCGCGCAGTTGGTCGGCATAAGCGGCCCGGCGCCGGCGTACGATTCGCAGTTGAGCATCATTGAAAGCGAGATGATGAGCGCGGTGAAGGCGATGCCCGCCGACAAGTTCGATTTTGCTCCAAGCCAGGCAATCTTTGTGCCGAGCCAAAAGACCGAATTTGGCACGGTGAGAACGTTCGCGCAGCAGGCGACGCACGTGGCTCAGGCCAACTACTTTTTCTACAGCACCGTGAGCGGGCTCAAGCCGGATGTAGATACGGATGGGCTGCCGAAGCTGACGAAGAAAGACGATGTTGTGGCTGCGCTGGCAGGCTCGTTTGCCTTTGCGCACAAGGCCATCGCCACACTGACGCTAGCCAACGCTTTCGAGACGGTTAAACTCCAAGAGCCGGGCATCTGGACGCGCGGAACGCTCGCGGCGTTCGGTGTTTCTCACGCATTCGACCACTATGGCCAGATGGTGGAGTATTTGCGGATGAACGGAATTGTGCCGCCGGCCAGCGCGAGATAAGTCAGGAAGCTGATTGTCTCGTGCCGCCGGGATTCTTAATCACCGGTCTATCTAATTGTACGAGGAACGGAAACTTGGATCTAAATCGACAGATTCTAGCTCTCGAATCTTTAAGAGCGAACCACCGTTCCGATCTTCAGCACATCTTCGACAATGTCCGCGGCGCGCTCGGGGCCGTCGATTTGCGCCATTGCGGATTGCAGCCGGCGCGCTGCACTGCGATACGATTCGTTCTCGAGCACTGCGCGCACGGCTGAACACAGACGCTCGGCGCTGGCTCTGCGCGGAGAAACCACGACGCCTGCTCCGTGCGTTGCCACGCGCGACGCAACCCCCGGCTGGTCGTTTCCCAGGGGAATGCACACCAGCGGCACGCCTTCCGCAAGCGACTCCAGCACTGTATTCAATCCGGCGTGCGTAATCACGACAGATGCGCGCTTTACTAACTCCAACTGTGGCGCGAATCTCACCACCAGCGGATCGCCGCTTAGATTACCAAGCCGATCAGGTTCCAAGCCACCACCCAGCGAGATCACCAGTTGGACATTCAGGCCTGCGCACGCCTTGGCGATCTTGCGGAAGATGTCCAGAGATCGATTCTGTAGCGTGCCAAGCGACGCGTAAATCAGCGGGCGGCCGTCCAGCCGGTCCCAGGCGAAGTCCACATCAGGTCGCAGGGCTGCGTCAACAAACGGCCCTGTGTAATGGAGATGCGGAGGCGGGGGCTCGATGTCAAACTCAAGAGCTCGCGGCAACTGCGTGATCTGGGCTAGTTTTGACAGCGCCTCGCCGGGACGCCTGTCCACCTTCAGTCCCCACGCCTCGCGGCGCTCATTGACGGCCGCGAAGATCGGCGCCGCCAGGCGAATGAGTACACGCATGGCGATTTCATTGCGCAGGCGGCTCCACCATCTCTGGCTTCCCGACCAGCCAAAGTAAAACGGAGGATAACGATTGTCTTGCACCATTGGCGGAATGAGCGCCAGCGACACAAACGGCAGGCCAAGATATTCGGCAATGTTGTTGGCCATGTCCGCTTCATCGACCAATAACGTCTCCACCTTGGCGTTTCGAACAGCCTCCAGTCCGTCGCGAAGCACCATTCGCGCGGTGTTGCTGATTCTCTCCAGCGTGAACCGAATGACCTGCCATCCGGTCTTCTCGCCCAGTTGCTGGTCGAGTTTTTCGAGAGTTCCCAGGGGGTAGTCGTCTTGGCCAATCAGGCAGAATTCAATTCCCGCGGCCTTTACGCGAGCCTCTACATCGGCGATTCCGAAGATGACGACTGAGTGCCCACGCTGCTGCAGGCGGCGAGCCAGCGCGGTCAATGGGTTCAGGTGACCTGTGCCTGGAAAACAGAATGCGCCGAGCCTTGCCATGCCTCACCATGCTACAAGAATCCCGCGTCGAGAATCGCGGAATTCCATTTGCGCCTTGTCGCAGGATTTGTGCCGCCGGGCTAGTTGTGCTTGCCCTTCCACTCTTCATAGGGGCCCTGGAAGTCTTCGATGCCGCTGTCATTGAAGATCCAGAGGCGCGTCGCCACTTCGTCGATGAGATCGTGATCGTGGGTGACGAGTAGCACCGTGCCCTCGTAACGTTGAAGTGCGATGTTGAGCGCGTTGATGGCTTCGAGGTCGAGGTGGTTTGTCGGCTCGTCGAAGATGAGAATGTTGGGCTTGGTGAGGATGAGCTTGCAAAACGCAAGACGCGCCTGCTCGCCGCCCGAGAGCGCCTTCGTGGGCTTTGAGCCTTCTTCGCCGGAAAAGAGCATCTGGCCCAGAATGCCGCGGATGTCTTCAATGTGCGCGGCGGGGTTCCACTGGTGCAGCCAATCGGCCACAGTGAGGCCATGCGAGATGGTTGCGCCAACGTCTTGTGGGAAATAGCCCACCTGAGCCTCATGGCCCCAGAAAACCGAGCCCGAATCAAGCGTGAAATCCTTCTCCGCGAGACCTGGATAATTGGCCAGCAGGCTCTTGAGCATTGTGGTTTTTCCGGCGCCGTTGCGGCCCATAAGGCAGACGCGCTCGCCTCGCAAAAGATTTGCGGTAAAGCCATCAATAACTTTTAGATCGCCGTAATATTTCGTCAGATGCTTCAACTCGATAACGTGTTTGCCGCTGGGCCGGACCTGATCGAATTTGATGAATGGACGCTGGATGTTGGAGCGCGCCAGCTCGTTGGTTTGCAGGCGCTCAACCTCCTTACGCCGGCTGGTGACCTGGCTGGAGCGCGTGCCCGCGGCGAACCGGGCGATGAACTCGTTGAGCTGAGCGATTTTTTTCTCGCGCTGCGCGATCTGCGATTCGAGCGTAGAACGGATTTGCATTTTGGCCATCACCATGTCGTCGTAGCCGCCGGTGTAGGTGATGATGGTCTGGTAGTCGATGTCGGCGGTGTGCGTGGTGACGGAATTAAGGAAGTGCCGATCATGCGAGATGGCGATCATGGTGCCGTCGTAATTTGTGAGGAAATCCTGCAGCCAGTGGATGGAATCGAGATCGAGATAGTTGGTCGGTTCGTCCAGCAGCAGCGCCGGCGGCTTGCCAAAAAGTGCCTGCGCCAGCAGCACGCGCACCTTTTGCCCGCCCTGCAACTCGCCCATTTTGCGGTCGTGAATCGACTCTGAAATATCCAGGCCGTCGAGCAGCACCGCAGCGTCGCTCTCGGCCGTGTAGCCATCCTCGTCGCCGATGGTGCCTTCGAGCTCGCCCAGGCGCATGCCGTCTTCATTGGACATTTCAGTTTTGGCGTAGATGCGATCGCGCTCTTCGAGCGCCACCCATAGCGGCTTGTTACCCATGATGACTGTGTCAATCACGCGATAAGAATCGAAAGCAAACTGATCCTGGCGTAATACGCCGAGCTTGCGCGGGCGCACGACTGTGCCCTTCTGCGGATCGAGCTCGCCGGAGAGAACTTTCATGAAGGTCGACTTGCCGGAGCCATTCGGCCCGGTCAATCCGTAGCGACGGCCCGGCGTGAAGGCGGTGCTGACGTCCTCAAAGAGGAGCTTTGAGCCGTACCGCATGGTCAAATTGCTGACACTTATCATTGTGGGTTCTTGTTTCCTATATGCCGCGCGCGCGCAGCCTGTTGCGCCGGTGGGCCAGATCGAGCCGTGTTGATTTGTGGTTCACGGGAAGCGAGCAGGCACGCCGCTCCTCAGAAGACTTCGGCTCTCTTATTTTCTCACGAGCAAACGGAGGACCCGGACCAGCGCCGACGAACTCGGACTGGACGTCGATCAGAGTGGGCTAGGAGCTTGCCGCGCCTGAAACAAATCCGCCTACTGCGCGGGCGGAGTGGCATACTTGCCGGATTTGGCGTAGAGCCAGTCCCAGTCATTGTCTGGATTGCTCGGATCTTTGGCGACGAAATAGAGGTTAGTGACGGGGCCGAAACACTGGCGGTAGACGAGACCGACATCGCCGCCACGGTGGGGCGTGGGAAAGTAAAGGCCGAGCATGAAGTAGGCGGGCGGATTGTCGATGCGGAGAGCGCCGTGGTGAACCTGATCGGTGATCTCGTGGACGCCGCCGCCGGAAAACGACGTAGTGCCGTCTGTTGCTTCGCCGAATTCGTAGTGGGTCGGGTTGTTCTGATCGTAGGTGGTATCGATCGCGGCCTGGTAATGGCGGTTGAGAGGCGCCATGGTCTTGGGGCAACAGCGTGGACCACGACGGTGCATGAGTTCACAGAACCGGGGTCGTAGCTGCCGCGTGTTGGCTCAGAAGATATCGCGGAGCTTTACGAACGCGTCCAGCTCGATAAGATGCTGGCCTTCGGGCGCTGTGGCGACCTCGGCGTGTTCCAGAATCCACGTGTCCTTATGGAAGAGAAACACCGCGTGCAGCCCGGCTGCGAGCGCAGGATTAATGTCGCTTTTGGGGCTGTTGCCAATCATCCAGGCGCTCCGCGCTTCGATTTTTTGACGAAGAACTACTTCGCGGTAAGCTGCCAGGCCCTTTTCAGCGACAATCTCCACGGCGGCAAAGTAAGACGCCAGCCCCGAGCGCGCAAGTTTATCGGCCTGCTCCGCGTTGTCGCCTTTGGTCATAAGGATCAGCCTGTGGCGAACTGCCAGTTCGGCCAGTGTCTCGGCCACGTCGGGCAACAGCTCGATCTCCTGCGCGGCAATCGCCGACGCAAATCCGCGAATGCGCTCGCGCTTCTCTTCTGTCACAGGCGTCGGACTCAGGCGCTCAAAACAATCCACCAGAGAACGCCTGAAGCTCGACAAGCCGTATCCGTGCGCGAGGATGGTTTCACACTCGATGGCGTTGAGAGTTTGCCGCACTTCCGCAGGTGAGTACTCGCGATGATCGAGGAAACTGATAAAGGCGGCGATTGCGCGCTCAAAGTAGATGTTGTTTTCCCATAGAGTGTCGTCGGCATCGATGAGCAGTGTTTGTCCGGCAGGGAAGCGGGGCATGGGTTGAGAATACAAGGTGGCTGCGGGCAACCTCCGGTCCGAACTGCGCGAAAGCACGGCCCCAAAAACCCGTCGCGATTGACAAGTGTTAAGCGTCAGGCTACACTCTTGCAGTGAAGATTCGGAGCTTTGCTCATAAAGGGCTGAAGAGGCTCTACGAAGAAGACGATGCAAGGGGCATCGATTCGGCCACGGCCGACAAACTCCGGAAGATGCTTCTATTCCTCGACGAGATGGAGGATGCAAAAGAATTGCAAGCGCTACCCGCCTGGAAGGTACACACGTTGACGGGCAATCGCAAAGGAGCCTGGAGCCTGAGCGTTACTGCCAATCGGCGGATGACGTTTCGCGTGGACAGTGCCAGGAATGAGATTTCCGAGCTGAACTTAGAGGACTATCACTAAAGCCGATGGAGGATACGGTATGCCGATGAAGAACCCGCCACATCCCGGAGATTTTATTCGCACGGAGATCATTGAGGCGTCGGGCCTGACCGTCACAGCCGCCGCGCGGGCACTACATGTCTCGCGACCCGCATTGTCCAGCCTGCTCAACAGCAATGCGGATCTTTCCGGCGAAATGGCTCTGCGCCTTGAGAAGGCCTTTGGGGTGAAGATGGACACGCTGATGCGGATGCAGAATGCCTACGATATTGCGCAGACGCGCAAGCGCGCAAGCCAAATCAATATACCGCGCATATCGTTCGCGAGCGCCGCCGATTGACGCGCCTGAACGATCAATCGATCGGCTCGTTCTCTACGCACTCAATTCGTTACGGATGGCCGCCGCAATTGATTCCGCATGACGTCGCATTGCTTCTTCGTTCTCCGCTTCGATCATCACTCGCGCCAGCGGCTCGGTCCCCGAATAGCGAATGACGACGCGGCCGGTGTCTTTCAGATCTGTCTCGGCTGCCCGGATAGCGTCTGTGACTGCCGGGATCGCGTCGAGCGGCTTCTTCTCGCGCACCTTCACGTTCACGATCACCTGTGGAAAGACCTTCAGGTCCGCGGTCAGTTCGGCGATGGATTTGCCGGTGCGCGCAACCAGATCGAGCACAACCAGCGCGGTCAACAGACCGTCGCCTGTTGTGGCGAGGTGCGGAAAAAGAATGTGGCCCGACTGTTCGCCGCCCAGCGCGGCGTCTTCTTTCAGCATCATTTCGAGCACGTAGCGGTCGCCGACGGGGGCCCGCAGCATGCGAATGCCCCTGCGCTTGAGGGCGGCTTCCAGTCCCATGTTCGACATTGTTGTGGCCACGACAACGTCGCCGGTCAACAGGCCGCGGACCTTCAAGTCGCGTGCGGCCACGAGCAGGATCGCATCGCCGTTGATGACGTTTCCGCTTGCGTCGGCCAGCATGCAGCGGTCAGCATCGCCATCAAAGGTAATTCCCAGGTTTGCTCCGCGCGCCTTAACCTCGCGCGCTACGTATTCGGGATGCAGCGCTCCGCAGTTCGCATTGATATTGCGGCCGTCGGGCGCGGTGTTCAGGAGTGTAATGCCGGCGAGTTGGTCGCCACTCAGCCGGCGCAGAAGCTCGGGCGCAATGGCTGCCGCCGCGCCGTTAGCGCAATCGGCGACGATTTTCAAACCAGATAGAGATAGCCCCGGCACGCACTCGATGAGGAACTGAATGTAGTCGCTATGAAATGCGAGATTATCTTCGACGAGAGCGAAACGATCCGAATCTGAGATCTTCACCTGCGAGGCGTGGTGCAGAATCTCGTCTTCCATGGCTAGCTCGGCAGCATCGGGGAACTTGAATCCGTCGCCGCCGAAGAGCTTGATGCCATTATCCTGCCACGGATTGTGAGAGGCGGAGATGACGACGCCCGCGTGGTAGCCGTGCTTCCGCGCGAGGAACGCGACCGCCGGCGTGGTGATGACGCCTGCGCTCTCGACCATCGCGCCCGCCTGGCGCAGCCCTTCAGCCAGAGTGGCGGCGATCCACGGGCCCGACTCGCGCGTGTCGCGCCCTAAAATCACTTTCGGTTGCGCAGTGATTTTGCGCAATGAATGCGCGAGCGCGAGACCTACGCTATAGATCGTTGTAGGATCTAGTGGAAATTCTCCCGCAACGGCGCGAATGCCGTCGGTGCCAAAGAGTTTGCGTGCTCCGTTGGGAGTCATTTTGTCGATTTCTTGCCTCGTTTGCCGGGTTTGAAAGTGCCAGACGCGCCTGGCGTGACGGTTTCAACGCGGCTCGAAAAGGAGCCATCGGCCAAGCGCGTGTTGAGTTGGTCGCCGGAGCTGATCTGTGTTGTTGAGCGAATCAGCGTGCCTTGCGGTGAGAGAACCAGTGCGTAGCCGCGATCGAGCACGGCTAATGGGGAAAGCGACTGAAGGCGAGCGTTCAGCGAGCCAAGCCGCGCGAATGAAGATTCGATGAGGCGCTCCACGCAGCGGGTGAGGCGCGCGCGTAAGTCGGCGAGATGCTCTCGCGCAACGGCCAATCTGCGGCGCGGGTCGTAACGGACAACGCCTGTGACCAGCGCGGCGACGCGGTTCTGGCGTGCGCGGAGTGGTTGCTGGACTGCGGCATCCATGCGTTCCAGCGCGTCATCGAGGCGTTGCTCAAGCCGGCGCAGCAGTGTGTTCAAGCGCGATTCTAGGTGGGCAATGGGTAGGTGCGTCAGCCGCTGGCGCGCTTGCAGAAGCTGGAAGCGCGTCGCGCGTTCGAGGCGATGCGATTGCGTTGCAAGACGCTCGCCGATTTTGTGCTGGGCCTCGGTGATGAGTTCTGCCGCCGCGGAGGGCGTTGGTGCTCGCAGGTCCGCGGCAAAGTCCGCGATGGTGAAGTCAGTCTCGTGTCCGATGGCGGAAACAACTGGCAGCCGCGACCCCGCGATGGCACGCGCAACCTGCTCGCTATTGAAGGCGGCGAGGTCTTCAAGCGAACCGCCGCCGCGCGCCACAACAATGAGGTCGACGAGATTCGTCGCATTCAGTTCGGCCAGCGCGGCTTCAATCTCGGCCGGCGCAGATTCGCCCTGCACCGACACTGGAGACAGAAGCACATTCAGGCCGGAGTGGCGGCGGCTCACGATGTTCAGGAAGTCGCGGATAACAGCGCCCATGGGAGAAGTGATAATGCCCACCGTGCGCGGAAACATGGGCAGCGGTTTCTTGCGTTCGCTGTCGAACAAACCCTCGGCCCTGAGCCGTTCTTTTAATTGCTCGAAGGCAAGCTGCAGAGATCCGGCGCCGACGGGCTCCATGGTTTCTGCGACGAATTGCAACTGGCCGCGTTGCTCATAGACGCTCACGCTGCCCCGCACCAGCACGTGCAGTCCATCTTCAGGCCGGAAGCGGAGAAGCATAGCCTGACGGCGGAACAGAACGATGGGCAACTGCGCTTCGGCGTCTTTAAGCGTGAAGTAGACGTGCCCCGAAGGAGCAGGACGGTAATTAGAAATCTCGCCCTCAACCCAAATGTCGCTGAATTGGCGTTCAACCAGCTCTCGCGCTAGTGCTACCAGCGCCCGCACCGGCCAGATGCGGCGCGTCGGACGCGGCTCATCGAAGTGAAATCCCAATTGGGGCGACTCGTCTTGTTCTGACGCGAAGTGCTCAGGCGCGGATGGATCGTTTGGAGTCACTGATGAAGAGTGTAAAGGCTCCGACATCAACTGCCCGATACGGGGCTTTCAGTCCCAGCCTCGTGGCTTTCGATCCCCGCTGGGCGGCTCTCGATCATGGTGCGCAGTTCGGCTGCCAGGGAGGCCAGGCGCTTGCCTGATGCAGCAGCCAGCCTAGATTCACTTGAATATGCCAGTTCCAATTCGCGAGCCGGATCGGTGCCGCGCTCCAGGTTGAACATTCCCAAGGTGCCGGCCAGCTTGTGCGCGGCGGAGTGGGCAGCTTCGTGCTCGGCTTCAGTGAGGGTTTTCACGGTGACGGCCGCGGCCGCGACCTCAAGCGCGACTACGCGTTCCAGAATTTGGGACCGGTGACGAACCCACATAAGGTCCAAGGCCCTGGAAATTGTTTCGTCGGTCGCCAGATTGGATTGAGCGGATTGAACGGTTTGGTCGGGGTTTCCCATCGCGTGTCGCCGTCACTTCCAGCCGAGCGCGCGCGAAATCTGCGCGGGAAGCGTGAGGGGATCGAACGGCTTGAAGAGCACGGCCTCCACGCCCAGGTCGGCAAATCGCCGCTGGTCCGTGCCTTGAACCTTGGCGGTGAGCAGCAGGACGGGAATACCGGCGGTGGCTGGATTTTTGCGCAGCTCTCGAAAAGTCGCGGGACCATCCATTCCCGGCATCATTACGTCCAGCAGAATCGCATCGGGATGCTGCTCTGCTGCGCGGGAGATGCCCTGCGCTCCCGAGCTGGCCTTGATTACTTCCCAACCGGCCACGGTCTCGAGGCTCAGCGAGGCTACCTCGCGGATGTCGTCTTCGTCGTCAATGATCAGAATCTTGCGTCCCACTGGGAAACTTCCTTCCGTTCCATTCTCAAATTTTAGGCTGCGTTGTCGATGAAGCCCAGCCGAAAAATCAATTTATGCATTAGGTACTGCCGATTCGGGCAGTGCGGCTTCTTCGTTTGCTCGCGACGAGCGCAGCATCGTCAGTACCAGTGCTTCCAGTTGCTGCGGCTGCACGCGCGTTTTGGCGAGGAAGTAGGTGGGGCCCAGTGTCAATTGGCTGCGCTCCTCCTGCGTGAGGTCGCGGCCGGAGTAAACGACCAGCGGCAATCGAGCAAGGCCGTTATGCTGGCGCAGCCAATCGGCCACGTTGAAGCCGTCGCCGTCCGGCAGTCCGATATCGAGCAACATCAGGTGCGGCTGAAATGTCGAGCAGGCTTTGATGGTTTCCTTGAGTGAATGCGCCGTTTGAACGGTGATGCTGTCACGGGCGAAAACTTCGCTGATGATATTCGCGAGGTCATGATCGTCCTCCACGATGAGGATGCGCGCCTTTTCCCCAGTCCCGCAAAGCACGCGAGCCAGCTCGGTGAGCAAAGCATCTTCCTTAAGGGGCTTCGAAACCCACCCGTCGGCGCCCGCAGGCAACTGCTTAGGATTTTCCGGATCTTCGACGCTCAGGAGCAAAACGGGCGTTCGCGCCGATGAATCCATTCTGCGCAAGAGCGGAAGAATCTCCCAGCCATTCATGCCGTCGAGCGCTGTATCGAGAAGGATAGCCTGAGGATCCTTGCGGGCGGCGGACAATGTTTGCTCTACCGTTGCAGTCTGCACTACGGCGTAGCCATGCCGCGCCAGTTGAGCCGCGATTTTGGGACGGGACTCGGCGTTGGCGTGGGCCAACACAACGGTGCCGTGGCCGGCTTCCGGCTCCAATCCGCCGCCCGCGACTGCCATGGGAGCAGGATGGTATGGAAGAAAGATGCGGAAGGTCGATCCGCGCACCGGGTTGCGCTCGGCCCAGATGCGGCCCGAATGCTGCAAAACGATGGTGCGGCAGATGGCCAATCCCAGACCGGTTCCGCCTTTCTGCCGCGAATCGGAGGCGTCCACCTGCTGGAAGCGGCCGAAGATCGTTTCCAGTTTGTCGGCGGGAATTCCGCGCCCATGATCGATCACGGAGAGAATCACGCCCGTGACGCCGGGTCGCAGCATTACGCTCACCGGGGAATTCGGTGGCGAAAACTTGACGGCATTGGAAAGCAGGTTGGTCACGACCTGAAGCAGGCGATCGGGCTCGCCGGAAATCTCCACCTTGGTGGAGTCGTGGATCAGCTGCACACCCGCGGCGTCGGCCATGGGCTGCATGTCTTCAATGGCCTGTTTTACGACATCGGCCAACTGCACGCCGCGGAAGGCGAGCGGTTCGCGCCCGCTCTGGATCCGCTCCAGGTCGAGGATGTCGTTGATGAGGCGAACCAGCCGGTCAGAGTTGGTGAGCGCGATGCGAAGCAGATTGGTGGCCTTTTCGTTGGCCTCACCGAGAATGCCGGAACTGAGCAATCCCAGAGCTCCGCGAATGGAGGTGAGCGGAGTGCGCAGCTCGTGGCTGACCGTAGAGATGAATTCATCCTTCATCCGATCGAGAGCGTAGCGCTGGCTGATGTCGCGGAAGCTCAGCACCGAGCCCGGAAAACGTCCCTGCGCGCGGATGGGCGTGAGAGCGTACTCGGCAGGGAAGCAAGTGCCGTCGGCGCGGTAAACATTCGCCTCGCCGGCCGCGCCACCGATTTGCGCCGTGGCGCTGCGCACCGGGCAGTCTTTGCCGCATTCGTGATCCGCATCCGCGGCTCCGTGCAAAAGCTCATGCACAGGCTTGTCAATCAGCGCATCCACAGGCGTGCCCAGCAGCCGAGCGGCCGCTGGATTGGCAAAAGTCACTTTGCCCTGGCGATCGAGTCCGCAAATTCCGTCGGCCACAGCATCCAGCAGAATCTCCTGCTGACGGCTCAGCTCTTCAGCCCGCCCATGTTCCTGTGTTCGCGCCAGCAACTGCCCCAGAGAAGCTGCCGCGGTTTCTATCGCGGCCATGGCCTCACGATCCTCACGCAGACGGTAGTGGCAATAGAATTCCAGCACCGCCAGCACCTTGCTGCCTGCGCGCACCGGTACCGCCCAGCCTGAGATCATGCCCTGGCTCATTGCAGCGGACGCTCGTTCGGTAATCGGCGCTCCGGCCAGGTCGGTCACCCAAATCGTCCGTCCCTCAATCCACGCGCGGCCCGGCAACTCAAGCGCGCCGGTCAAAGTGAGACCCATGCCGCGTTGAATCAGCGCCTCCGCATGACGGCCTGGCACCCCCCATGCAGTTCCGAATTCCAGGTGCTTCTGATCGGCGCCGACCACCCATTCGATGGCTACATCCCATCCCTGCGAGATACACAGCGCCTCCAGAATGCGCATGCCCGCTGACTCGCCCGTTGCACTGTCTCCCACGATCTGGCTCACGGCCAATTGCAGAGCCAGCCGATTTTCGCGATGTTTCTGCTGTGTCACATCGCGCATCAGGCATCGCACCGCCAGCGGAACTCCAGTCTTCTGACGCCGGCTGAGGCTCAATTCCAGTTCGAGGGCGCGCCCATCCGGAGTATGGTGGCTTAGCGGAACGCGCTCCACCATTTCGCCGTCAAGCGCGCGACGAAAGAGCGCGGCCACTTCACTTCTGACGCTATCTGAAAACAGATCTTCGAAAGAACGGAGATCGAGCAGCGCAGTCTGCTCCAATCCAAAGCACCGCTTCCACGCCGGATTGGCATAGAGAAATTGTCCCGCGGGGCTCAGCGTCGCGATCATCTCGCTGGAGTGCTCAAACAGATCGCGATACCGCTCCTGCGATTCGCGCTGCGCGTGGTCGCGGTGCACGTTTTCACTCTGGTCGACGGCCACGGCCACCATGCCCGTCAGCTCGCCCTCCGCGTCGCGAAGGGCAGAGACATGCAGCATCACCGGGATTTGAACACCGTCTTTGCGGCGCACTTTGGCGTCGAAGCTAGGCACCATGCTGGGGGACAGGCTGCGAACGCAGTCCATATATGCCGCCCTGCGTTCATCCCGCGTGGTTGCCGCCGGCGCAACAACCCGGCATAGCTTCTGCATCTCGGCCACCAGACGTTCCGCTTCGCCAGGCGCAAGAAGCTCAATGGTTTCCCATTGCTCAGCCAACTCGATGGCACGGTAGCCCAGCATGCGCTCGGCCGCGGGATTGAAATAGATCGGCCTGCCGCCCAGATCCAACGCCACGACACCCGGACCGGCCGAGTCCAGCAGTTGCCGCAGTCCTTCGCCGATCGGCTCCTCACCCGGAACGGACCCAGCGCGGAGCAATCGCCGGTTCAACAGCAGAGCGAATAGTGCCGTGGCCAATATGGCTGCAACCACCGGCAGCGATTCCCAATGGAAACGGGGAAACTGGCGAGCGAGTGCAGCTCCAACTGAAACAGCAAGAATAGAGAAGGGCAGAATCAGCCAGAGTAGCGAAAACCCGCCTTGCGCCGCTGCCGCGGGCTGCGGTTGTTCGCTCATTTCCTCCGGCCGTTCGCTCATCGGTGCCCGCTCCCCTGGCAACGCCAGACACGACATTGCGCAATACCAAATCTGGCGGCGGTGCTCCGGCCGCCTTGCGTCTCATTCCGGGGCATAATCAAAATTTCCGCGATGTTTCCCCAGCATCGGTTTGTCGCAGCGTGATGGCCGCACAAAGGGCCATACGCCGCGCGCAACGCGATGTGGAGGTAGTATATGCGTTTGATTTCAGACTCTCTATGCAAATCCGCCCGTTGGTAACGGGGGCGAAGCATTCAAGTTACCGGCCTAGCAAAGTCTCTAGTTTTCACGTCGCGGTCGCGGTCTCGGTCTCGGCCCGGGTCGTGGCGCGGCCTGGATTTCTAGAGCGCTGACCTGCATCTTTCTGTCACGGTGCGCTTTATACTGGCTGCATGGTGCATCTCCCTCTCGCTTCCCGCCTGCTTCGTTTCGCCCTTCCCGCAGTTGGATTGTTTTGTCTGACGCTCACACCGCCATCCGCTCATGCGTGGGAACACGACGGCCATACCATGATTAACCGGCTGGCCGCTTCCACGCTGCCGGCCGATGTGCCCACGTTTCTGCGAACGCCGGCGGCGATCGCCGAGATTGAATACCTCGGCCCGGAGCCCGACCGCTGGCGTTCGCCCGCTGAGCCGGAGTTGGCCGCTGCGCAGGCGCCGGAACACTTCATCAACCTCGAACTTGCCGATGCCCTCGGACCTCTGCCTCACAAGCGCTTCGACTTTGAGGCCATGGTCTTCGCATCCGGCCAGCGGCCGGAGAAGATCGGCCTTCAGCCCTGGGAGACCGATGAAGTGTGGGAACGGCTGAAGGCGGCCATGCGCCAGTACCGTTTTCTTGAGGCAGGCGGCAAGGACACCAAACCGGTGGAGGCGGCAATCATCTTCTATACCGGTTGGCTCGGGCATTATGTTGGCGATGGCTCGCAGCCTCTCCACGTTACCGTGCAGTACAACGGCTGGGTCGGACCCAATCCTCACGGCTACACGACCGGCCATCAGATTCACCATGAGTTTGAGGGACCGTTTGTTGCCGCCAATATGCACGCGCCCGAAGTGCAGGCCAAAATGACTGCGCCCGCGGTGATTCAGGGCGATATGTTCGACGCCTATGTCGCGTATCTGCGCCATACGGCTACCTATGTCGAGCAGGTGTATCAGTTTGATAAGGCGGGAGCGTTTATTGGCGCCGGGACACCCGAGTCGCGCGACTTTACTGCGGCACGCCTGGCCGCCGGAGCGAGTATGTTTCGCGACATGATCTACACAGCGTGGATCGACAGCGCCCAGCCGGTGCCGGATCCGTACGCGGGGAAGTAGCGCAGCATTCGTGGGTGGATGAAAAGAAGAGGCCACGACGCAGACCCGGAAATGAAGAAGCCCTACCGGGTAATCATCCCGATAGGGCTTCGGTATTGCTAGTGGGACTTCGCCTGAGAAACTAAACCACTATACCACGATTTTGCTTATATCGAGTGTCCAACGGTGGGCAACGGAGTCGAACCCTAATGGCTGATTAGGCCACTCGACGCTTCTCAGGCGAAGTCCAGTACCCACTGGCAATACCCACCAAACCTCGCCTGAAGTGAAGCCAATCTAACAAAATCCGCAGTTAAGGGTTGGTGACGATCATCACGCTTGGAGTTACGATTGCGAATTTCCAATTAGAAACCGAAAAGCTGCGTCACTTGTGCAGAAAATCTGACGATTTCAATAGGTTTCATTGTATTGGCAGGCGAGGTTTTGGCGCTAAGAGCGACAGAGAGGCCTCAAAGAAATTTGGAAAGGAACTGCTGCTTCAGTCGCCGGCTTCGGCGTTTCTCAGGACGGGAATGCGGCGCAGCATCAGATTGAATGCCAGCGTCATCAGAATTACTGCCGGAATTGCAGCAACGAGCCACGCCAACAACGCATGGCCAGCCATTCCGCTCATGCGAGAGGCAAGGTTGATCGCCGAGAAGTGCTCGAGCGCGCGAGGAACCAGAAAGCTTGTCGATTTGGCGGAGACTGGGGACGACGTGATCCAACCGCCGAGTCGCACAAAGGGAACAATCAGGGCAAATTGCAGCGGCATGGCGGCATAATTTGCAGCTTGAATTGCGGGTTGATTTAGACGCAGGGCGAGAGCCAGCCCGGCGCACAGAACCGTGGGAATTCCGATCACAGGAATACAGCCGACTGCGAATCCGAGCGCAAGCGTCAATGCCAGCCTACGAGGCGAAATGCCGAGGCTGAGCCAAAGAGCCGCTTTTCGCTTTGCCGCTGCCGGAATTCTGCCCATCGCTGCCCTCCGGGCGCACGAAACTGTTTCTATAAAAGTACCGACACTTCAATCTACGTTTAGTTTCCTTGCGATGAATCTTTTGTGAATGAACCAAAGTTGCTATGGGAGTTGGATGCCGAAGACGCGGAATCGTACCTTCGTTTTCCGATGGCACGAACGTGTTAGCCCCGTCCCGCGATGATCGAAGACTCTCCCGAAACTTTATCGGTAGATCCAGTGAATACTTGAGATGCGCTCTGCGGTACACTTGGACCCGATGCGGGTTTTCGGGATCGATTGCGGCACGGAAATCACGGGATTTGGCGTGGTGGACTCGGGCGAAGGTCCGCGAGACGAACCACTCCAGTTCCGGGCGATGGGAGCCATTCGCCTGACGAAGACCCAAGCCCTGCCGGCGCGCCTTGACCAGGTCTTCAAGGAGTTGACAGTCGAGTTGGAGCGCTGGCGCCCCGACACCGTTGCTATCGAAGAAGTCTTCTATTCCGTGAACGCCAAATCGGCGCTGAAATTGGGGCAGGTGCGCGGCGTGGCGCTGCTGGCGGCGGCGCAGCTGGGGCTTCCTCTGGCGGAGTACGCGCCTTTGAAGATCAAATCCAGCGTGGTCGGCTATGGGCTGGCGAAAAAGGAGCAGGTGCAGTTCATGGTGGCGCGGTTGCTGAGTCTGGCCGAGTTGCCGGAGCCTCCTGACGCAGCCGATGCGCTGGCGATTGCCATCTGCCATATTCACACGGCGCAGACACTCGCTCGCTGCGGCGGGCAGGGGGCCAAACAATGAGGAACTGCTGGCTTCTGGTGATAGCACTTGCGGTGGGTGCGCAGATCCATGCTGCGCCCCCGCCAGATCCTGTCGTCCAAGTCGACTTCTCCAATCCGGCACTGTCACCACCGCAATGGACCCTGATCCTGCATGCCGATGGAAGCGGACATTTCCGCTCCCAGGAGAAAAAGACTCCCAAGGCCGGCATGAAGGTGATTGAAGCGCCCAGCGTCGATCGCGACATTCAGCTGAGCAAGGATTTCGCAGGACACGTTATTGATGTAGCAGAGCACCACAATTGGTTTAACGTGCCTTGCGAAGGGCATTTGAAGGTTGCTTTCGAGGGTTGGAAGACCCTCACTTACACTGGACCCACGGGAAAGGGGGCCTGCACTTTCAACTATTCGCGCGACAAGAAGATCCAGGCGCTGGGCGAATCCATGCAGGCGGTGGCGGAGACAATTCTGGAGGGCGCTCGCTTTGAGGTGTTGCTGCAACATGACCGGCTGGGGCTGGATCAGGAGATGGAATACTTTACCCAGGCCGTTGAGGATGGCCGGGCTCAGCAGGTGTGCGCAATCCGTGACATTCTGGAACGGCTTGCGCAGGACGACGCGGTCCTGGAACGGGTGAGAAAACAGGCCAGAGACTTGCTGGCTCACGCGTCAACATAAAAGTTGAGGGTAAATGTTTGGGTTAGGGCGACTTTTCGGGTTCGGGCAGTGTCCAATTAATGCAGGGCTCCCGATGTTTGGGGTGTCGCCGAAGGGCGACAGGAAGGGCAGGGCGCCATGAATTTCAAGAGGGATTACAGATGGTTGCCGGGGCTGTTGGCAATAGCCCTCGGAGTAGAGTTACTGGGCACAGCGCAGTTTGCGCAAGGGCAGGATCAGGATCAGGCGCCGGGATCGGGACAAGGTTCTGGACAGGGTTCTGGAGAGGGAACAGGGCAGCCTGCGCGCGCGGTTCGTTTGAGTTATGTAGATGGCCAGGTGACGCTTGCGCAGGGCGGGCAAGTGCTTGCCCAGCAGGCTGTGGCCAATACACCTCTGCTCGAAGGAATGCAGTTGACGACGGCGGACAGCGGAAAGGCCGAGATTCAGTTTGAAGATGGCAGCGTGGTAAGGCTCTCTCCAGACAGTTCCGTGACACTGCAGGTTCTTGAGGGAGCGGGAACAACGGCGAACGCCGTGCTGTTGCTCAACAGCGGACTGGCCTACTTCGAGTTCCAGGGCGGAGGCCAGGCGGGCCAGATGAGCGTGCAATTCGGCGACTCGCAGGTCACCACGAGCGGCTTTACTTTGCTTCGCGTAAGCATGGACAATCCTCCCGGCCAGGTTGCCGTATTTTCAGGGAACGCGCATCTGGAATCCGCCGGCGGAAACGTTGCGACTGACCTGCATGGCGGCGAAAGCATTACGCTGAACGGCGCCAGCCTGGCCAACTATCAGCTTGCTGAATCGATCGAGCCCGATTCGTGGGACGCGTGGAACTCCGATCGCGACCAGGCGATGAGTGCCGAGGCTGCGTCTCAATCTCCCGCCTCAGCCAATCTGGGCGAGAGCCAGAATCCAGCGTGGAACGATCTGGACGCAAATGGCAACTGGTACGACGTGCCGGGCCAGGGCTACATCTGGTCGCCCTATGAGGCATCGAGCGCGGACTTTGACCCCTACGGCTACGGGAACTGGATGTGGACGCCGGGTTATGGCTACCTTTGGGTGTCCGGATATCCGTGGGGCTACATGCCGTTCCAGTGCGGAGCGTGGAACTACTTTAACGGCTTCGGATGGGGATGGGCGCCGGGGTCCGGCGGTTGTTCGCCGTGGTGGGGATCTGGTTTCTATGGCGGCCCGAGGTTTGGCGCTCGGCCTCCTGGCTACAGAGTGATTCCGCGGCCGATTTTGCCGCGTCGCCCTATCGGCGGCAGGCCGATTGCAATGATCGCCGTCAACCACAGCCCGGTGATTGCCGGGTCTCCGCTTCCGGCGCGAAACCGGAACACGCCCGTGACCATCGGAGGCAGGACTGTCGTGCCGTTGCGTCCGCTGCCGACTCGGCCGGTCATTGTGCAGGCTCCTCCAACACCGAGTAGAAATCAGCCGCAGCCGGAGAATCAGGGGCCGATCGAAACCAACAGGCCAGTGGCCCCGAGCCGGCCCGGTTATAACCTCAACCGGCCAGTGTCGCAGGAGCCGACCGAGCCGACTCGGCCCAGTTACAACTTGAACCGTCCCGCGACGCAGCAGCCCGGCGAACCGAATCGGCCTGAACAACCGCAGCCGGGGGAGAGGAATCGTCCGGCGCAGATGACGCCGCCTGAGACCTATCGTCCAGCGCCGCAGCCGGCATACAGGCCCGCAGCGCCTGCTCAGCCCCCAGTGAGCCAGCCACAGCCAAGTCATAACCCTCCTCCTAGTCCGCCGAGCTACCAGGGTGGTGGATCGGGAAACCGTCCTTCGGGCGGCGGCTCGTCCGGTGGAGGCTCTCCACACCCAAGTGGAGGATCTTACGGCGGTGGCGGCGGCGGTGGTTCGCGCGGTGGCGGCGGCGGCGGTGGCGGTTCCCGCAGCGGTGGAGGTGGCGGTGGAGGATCCCACGGTGGTGGTGGTGGCGGAAGCAGCAGCGGCCATCACTAAGGCGCACCCGCACTCTTCGAGGCGTTCGTCGGCGCCAGTCGCCGGGGTTCTTGCCGAGCCGCTTCTGGTGCATGCGCAGAGGTGATGAGTCAGCGAGTCAAGGTGCGCGACTCAGGGTGCGCGACTCAGGGTGCAAATGAGGGACGAATCTTCTGAGGGACGAATCTTGGATCGTGCGTTGGTAGTCTAAGAGATGTGAAGCCCGAGCAGGACAAGCGTTTGCGAGTCGCGGCGATTGGATTTCTCAATCCCGCGCCGCTGATGTGGGACTTTGAACATCCGCCGCTCGACGAGGCGCTGCGAAAGCGCTACATCGTCGACCGCATGACGCCGTCGGAGTGCGCGGCGCGGCTGGCCGATGGGCGCGCCGACATCGGGCTGATTCCCATTGCTTCTCTGGCGACGACGCCGGGGCTGCGGATTCTGCGGGGATGCACGATCGCTTCAAAAGGCAACGTGCGATCGCTGATTCTGGTGCATCGCACCAGTATTTCGCCTAGCAAACTGCGCTCGGTGGCGGCGGATGCGGCCAGCCGGACGACGCTCGCCTATGCGCGCATGATGTTTTACAAATGGGGCAATGCGCAGGTTCCGTTTTTGCCCATGGCCGCCGATCTTGACGCGATGCTGGAGCGCGCCGATGCGGCGATTCTCATTGGCGATCCGGCGTTGCTGGCGCTGGAAGAACGCAACAATCAATTTGAGCGCACCGGCGAGGAACTTGTTTATCTCGACCTGGCCGAAGAGTGGCGCTCGTTGACCGGGCTTGCTTTCGTTTCGGCTGTCTGGGGCGTTGCGCCAAGTGTTGGTAAGCCGGCCACGGGCGTTGCGCGCGGCGGCATTGCAGGCGGCTGCGCTTTGGACGAGAGTGTTGCGCGAGATTTTATTTTGTCGCGCGATCATGGCCTGGCGAATATCGATGCGCTGGTGGCCGAGTGGTCAAAGCGGTTTCCCATTCCCGAGGAGACGATTCGCACTTATCTGACGGCGAACATCCATTACGTGCTGGACGAGGAGTGCGTGGAGGGGATGCGCGGGTTCTTCCGCATGGCGGCTGAGTACGGAATTTTGCCGCCGTATGAGGCAGTGATTAATGCTTCGTGAGTAGTGGTTAGCAGTCGGTTGCCGTCGATTTTTACCTTTTCGATCACCACCCCCCCCTCCCCCCCCGGTATGCCATACCTCCATATTTGATTACGCAGGAGTTAGGGGAGGGCGTCATACCTTTTCCATACCTGGTCCATACCTCTCCATACCTGCCATACCTCGCATACCAAATTTCCCCCTGCGCGCAAGCAATTTGGCGAGGGAACGACACCGGTGTGCGCGGTTTTCGAGTAGAGGCGGATCATGGAATGAGTATGCGCCGAAGCAGGGTAATTATCGGCAAGGTTCAGAACGAAAATATTGGCAATGGAATCCGGGAGATGGCGAGATTTGGGCGGGCTGTAGAGCTTGACAGAGGTGGGGCCTGAGCGGGCGAGGCTCTGAAACGGCATAGGCGATGCATTTGGGTGGGGATTGCGCGGTTATGAGACGCTATCGAAGTAGAACGACTCGCGTCCCTCACTCTAGCGACACGCTTCACCCGGTCCACCGCCCGCGGAGGGTATTAATGGCAACCATCACGCAGCTTGCTCCCAGCTACACCCGTTCGAGATTCAAAACCGTTCTCTGGATTCTTCTTGGGATCACTACGCTGTTTGTCTTCATCACTTCGGAAGTTTTTCTCGTAGCCGACTATCCCATGTACCACGCATACCGGCTGCAGGTGATCGCCGACCGCCATCTCCTGATCCCGCATGTGCTGGCCGGAACGATCGCTCTGCTGAGCGGCCCGATTCAGTTCTCGTTAAGATTTCGCCAGCGCCACTTGAAAATCCATCGCGTGATGGGCCGCGTTTACGTCTTCTGCGTCTTTATCGGCGCGTTCACCGGGATCGCCCTCGCCGCCGGCCGACCTGGATTGCCGGGAACGACTATGCAGGCTGCCGCATGGATTGTCTGCACAACCGCCGCCATTATCACCGCGCGCAACCGCCAAATCGCAGTGCATCGCCAGTGGATGGCCCGGTCATATGCAGTTACATTTACATTCGTTTCGAGCCGGGTGCTCAACCTGTGGCCCCCTTACTGGAGCCATCTTGGCGACGCCTTTGCAGCCGTGGGGGTCATCGCATTCACGCTCGTGTCACTGCTTGCGGTCGATCTGGGACTGAACTGGCGAGAGCTAACCACGCGTCGTGCCTGATGGCCGGACGGCAGGCAACCGGATTTTCAGGGTATCGCTGTAAACGCGAGCGATCGACGTCTCGCTTTGGAGATATGGGTTTCAAAATCGTGTCCTATTTCCCGTAACTAGTCCCCTCAAGCTCCGAGCTGACCACGGGACCGAAACCACCTAGCTGTCCAACTACTCTCATCACTGCGGGCCTGTCACCCTCAAGGATCCACACCATCACATCTTTCGGCTGAAGGTCGAGCAGCGTCGCAATCGCGCCCAGAATGCCACCCAACTCCGGATGGATGCGAAACACGGTCGCTTCAACGGGCTGCCCGGCCTTTTGAAATGGTTGCTGGCCCTCAGGCGAGATCAGAATCCGAATCAATCGCCCGCCGAAGACTGGCGCGAGTATACACACCCGGAACGGCGCCGTATTGGGCGGCACATTCAGCAGCAAGGTGCCAACGAACCCATTCGCCAGGTCATCTGGTAGGTCGAAGTGCGCGCTATCGACGTGTATCTTGCCATCCTTGTCCGCTGTACGGCTGGTGGCTGTACCCGTGGCGGCCTCGACCTCGAAGTCGACGGGCTTGGAAAAGAACGGTCCCTGCTGTATGTGATGATTGCGCATTAACTGAAACGTGCCCTGCTGCCTGTATGTCGTCGTCTCATCATCAATCGACCCATCCACAAAATGGTAGGTCAGGCGCATCGTCACTTCATTGCCTTGTACGGTCTCAGTAAACTCAGCGCGGGCGATGACCGTTCCGTTCTCGGAGCGCGCCACCATAAACTCGTGGCGCGGGAGTTGAATATGTTTCACTGAAATTGTTTCTGCTGCTGCGGCGGTGGCCAACGTTATTGTGAAAAAAGCGACTACAAGGAACCTGCTCCGCTCCATTCATTACCCCGTTCTAACGATCAACCTTATGAAATGCCATCTGCTCGGCGAAGATGACGAAAGCGGCCTGCACATCTCGCTCGGTTACAACATTGGCACTGCGTTTCAGAGAGCCGTACTCGCGCGCGACAGTTCCAAAGCCCAGACCATGCGGTTAGACGTCTCGTATGGGTCTTGGTGAGGGGGCCATGGCAATGCGATAGTCCGTCGACAGCCAACTTTCCCATTAAGGGTAATTTTAAGGCCAGTCAATTCTCCGGCTGGCAGATTTGACGCAGTTGCGAGCGATACACTACGAAGTGTCGTTGGTGAAAAGGATCGGGCAGATTAGGCGGTGGCTCACCATCCTTGCGCGGCCCCGTCGAACCCTTAAACCCGTCCCGTGGATTTCATACTGGACTACTACCCAATGAGAGCATTGGCGATGCAAGGCCAAGCAGCAGCGGTGCAGTACCAACCTTTCGGATTCAAAAAAAGCGCATAAGGCAAGAAAAAGGAGATTTTCGCTAAAGTGTCCAATCTGTATCCGGTTGCTTTGCAAGACAAAGTTATCATTCTCGGTGGTGGAGTAGCAGGGTGTGCGGCTTCAATCGCTCTGGCTCGCAAGGGCAGAGACGTGACGCTAATCGAACGCGAGCTTGTACCACGCCATAAGGTCTGCGGCGAGTTCCTGAGCGGCGAGGCCCTTGAGGACTTGCACGCGCTGGGCATCGACGTGGTTTCGCTAGGCGCCGCGCCGATTGAATACGTTCGCCTGGCCACGACCGGGCGTGCCGCTGAGGCTCCATTGCCTTTTCCGGCAGCCTCGCTGACGCGCAAAGCGCTTGATACGGCGCTCATCGCCGAGGCGGTTGCGGCAGGGGTCCGCGTAGAGCGCGGACGCAGCGTACAGGCGCTCAGCCGGACGACAAGCAATGCGTGGCAGGCTACGCTCGACGACGGAACCACCTGTGAGGCCCCGACGGTCTTTCTTGCAACAGGCAAGCACGATCTCCGCGGCTATTCGCGGCCGGATGATCCGGAGCGATGGGTCGCTTTCAAGATGTATTTTCGTTTAGCTCACGCGCAGGCCGCTGAGTTGGCGCGCACGTCGGAGCTGATGCTCTATCCCGGAGGCTATGGCGGCATCCAGCCGGTTGAGGACGGGATTGCGAACCTGTGCTGGGTGGTGCAGCAGAAATATCTGGCACGCGCGGGCAATCGCTGGGAGAATTTTCTCGCGAAGATGCAGCGGGACTGTCCACATCTCGCGATGAGGCTGGCCGGTGCGGAGCCGCTGCTTCAGAAGCCGATCGCGATCACGCACATTCCGTATGGTTACATCCGCCGCACAACGGAGGATGGTCTTTACTGCATCGGCGATCAGGCAGCGGTCATCCCCTCGTTCACCGGTGACGGCATATCGATCGCGCTGCACACCGCACGTGGCGCCGTTGCTGCTTATCTTCGAGGGGAACCGGCGCCGGTGTTCCAGGCCAAACTTCGGTCAGCACTGCGGACCCAGATGCGCCTTGCCGAGTTAGCAGCCGACGGCTTGAACAACTCATTTTCACGCGCTGTGTTGCCGTTTTGCCTCAGGGTCTGGCCCGGCGTGATGCGGGTGACGGCGAAGCTGACACGCGTTGCCCAACACTCCGCCGTTGAACAGGCGGCAGTGGCTGGGTAGAGCCGGCGATTTCAAAAGCCACAACTCGGGAGCCACAACTCGGGAGCCTCAAATCGAGAGCCACAACTCGAGAGCCTCAAATCGGGGCCCGGGAAACACTCAGTAGTCATTTCCCAAGGAGTGATTGATTGAAATTCTTCTCAGCGTTTGCCCTCGCCAGCTTGCTCGCTCCGGCCGCGCTCGCGCAGCATCAGACCTTTGTCGTCAATCCCGATGCCAGCGAGGTGAAGATGACGCTGAATACAACCCACGAGGTTGTCATCGGCACTTTTCATGTTCAATCGGGATCGATTGAGTTTGACCGCAGCGCTGGGCGGATTTCAGGCTGGGTAGTAGTGCTCGCAGGCAGCGGCAAGACCGGCAACGACAGCCGCGACAGGAAGATGTACAGGGATGTTCTGGAGGTTGGACAGCACGCGACCGTTTCCTTTGAGCCGAAGACCTATGCCGGCGCCATTGCATCTTCAGGCGACTCGACCATTCAGGTAAGCGGACTCTTTACTCTGCTGGGAACGCCTCATGGAATCACCATCCCCATGCAGGTGCATCTTGATGGCACGAGCGCTACTGCCAAGGCTCATTTTGTGGTGCCATACGTCCAATGGGGACTGAAGAATCCAAGCTTCCTGATTTGGAAGGCGGACGATGATGTCGCGATCGATCTTAATCTTGTGGGCGCGCTTACAAAGTAGCCGGTGATTGTTGTCGCGGGGAGTCTGGCGGCTGGTGGGGCCGTCTAGCCGAAATGCTTTGCCCAGACAGTGACCCATCCGAGAGTGAGTTGCTGCCAGGGCTTCCAGAAGTAGAGGGCCGAAGCAAGGTACTCGGCTGCGAGCAGGCCGGCTGCGCCGACGACAAATGAGCGAATGAGGCGGCCGCGATACCAGTCCCATGCGGCCATGAGGACGATGAGCAGGACGTTGCCGTAGAAGATGTAGAAGAACCAGACGGGGGTCGAATGCGGCGCGACGGGAATCAAAAAATTTGAGAAACGTGCGAAGCCCGGACTGGCGAGCGAGACGGTGGAAAGGATCATCATTCGTTTGTGCGCGGCGGGATTCTTGCGGAGCGCGATGCCCCAGGCGAGCAGAATTAAGAAACCGCCGATGGCCCCGATTTGTACGGAAAGGAATGGACGGGGGAACGGGCCGTGGAGTTTGGCGGCCTGCGCCGCCACGGAGATGAAGGCTGCCGGGCCCATGAACGCCATGAGGCAGGCCCAACCTACGGCAAAGACGCCGAGCTTGCGATGCACGGAGATTCGGTTGCCGACGACAAGCAGGACTTGGGTGGTGAGCAGGAACATCCAGACGGTGAAGACGGCTGCGTGGAAATGGACGATGATTGGCGGCGGGGGCTTGAGATGCAGGTAGCGCGAAGCATCGGTGCCGAAGCCGGCGATCATGCCGCCCCAGAGGATGGCGAGCCAGACGGCTGAGGGGATGCGGTCTTCGCGTGCGGGCCATGTGCCGCGGGTATGCAATGTGGTTCTTGAAGTGCGCGCTGCGGCGGCGGTCGCCATAGTGGACTCCGGTGGTCATCCCTCGGGGGTTAAAACCCCCAATTTCTGTAGCCCTTTTTCGGCCCGGCTAAAGCCGTGCCCTTGTTACAGGGCCGATTCTTGAGCACGCTCTATGTATGAAAGAAGATTGCAGGACGCGCCGGTGCGATGTCAATGAAAAAGTTGGGGTGGGAGACCATCGGAAAGATTGGCGGCGGTGGGGAGCGGAGCGCGGGAGTGCGATCCCACCCTAGCCACAAAAGGAAGAACGTGGCGAGGGTGGGGCACCCAGGTTTTGTGCGGAGGGCGGGATCAGTTCAACGGCGATGCGAAATTATCCAAATTTTAGCGGGGCGGTTGTTGGCCGGAGCCGTTCGCTTGCGCGAGGGCGGCGGCACGGTGCTTGATCCACCATTTGATTTCATAAGCGAACATCGCGATGGTCAGGATTCCGTCAAAGACGAGGGTCGCGATGAGCACCCATTTGTACTGCGGATGATTTTGATAGAGAACGGCTGCGGAGACTCCCGTGGCATAGAGAAAGACCACGTAGCATATGGCGACAATGTAATCGCCGGCGGACAGCGCCATTCCCTGGCGCTTGTAATGGCGAATGGTGAACAGGTCCCAGCCAACTTTTAGAAGCTCGCCCATTTGGTAGACCTCCTATATGAAGATTCGTCCACAATGCCTGCGCCACGCACTCGCACGGGACGCGCGAGGAATTGCAACATGATTTGAAGCTATCAAGAAAGCCGAAGGACTGGCGCGTCCGGTGAAAACCTCGGTCCTTCGCAAGCAACTCATTCCGGCGATCCGTTGCCGTGAACCTGCTGGGACTGCGTCCAGTTGCCCTGGAGGGAGCCGTTTGGGTTTACCCCCGTATCGTTCGACTGGTACCAGTGGGTTCCATCCGTCCAGGTTTGCGTAAAGGCGTTTGAAACTTTCGATGTGGTCCCGTCGGGGTTCAGCACGGTTTCCTGGTTGAGCGAGTAATCGACCCAATCGGAGGCAACTTGGCTTCGCGCATTCATCGAGTCGTAGGCGTTGTTCATCGCGCTCTCAAATTGCGACTCCTGCTGCTGCATGAAGGCCGCATGCTCGACAGCGGAGCGCTGCATGATCTGTTGGAACTGCTGATAGATCATCTTGCTCTCCTGCTGCTCCTGAGCCGTTAATGCGGCCATGGCCTGCGCACCCTGCCGTTGCTGGCGGAGCTGTGCGGCCTGCGTCCACTGCTGGAAGTTCACGCCGTGAGGCAGGTTGTTCGTGTCAACTAATTGAACCAGCGCGTCGAGCTTGCCCTGAGGCGCTGAGAGAACGTCGACCCTGGCCCAACAAGTGCCGCCGGCGTAAGGCGAGCTGGCGTTGTCGCTCACTGAGCATTCCACCGTCGTCCGGAGCCGTTCCTCGACCACGAACGAGCCGTTCACTACCTCGATCCGCAGCGCCGCCGTGCCGGCTGTGTTGTTGGTTCGCATAGCGGCCGGCGCGCGACTCGACAACTGATTCTTCTGTGTCGCCAGCCCCTGAGCCCATTGCGAATACGCGGCCGGCACCGGCATCGGCCCCAGCACATGCACACCGCCCTGCATTGTTCCGAGGTAGTACTGGAGGAACGCGGCGGCCGAGATTGGCGCGGAGATATTTGCGCACCCGCTGTTCAACGTGCCTCTGAGGTTGGGGTGCCACTGCCAGCCAATCACCGGCTCGATGCGCATCTGCATCAATCCATCGGGAGAATACGCGCGGAAGACAGGCCACGGCGAAAAGGTGCATGAGCTGATCATGGTGATGCCTTGCAGCTTCCATCCTGCGGGGATGGTCAGGGTCGCCGAGACGATATTGTTCAAGGATGGATCGGTGATTTTGGCCGTTGTAAGTTGATTGGGCAGCGGCGAGGCAGAGATGTAGGTTGCGGGGCCGGGCTTTCCGCTTGACGGCGAGCCGGAGTTGCTACTTCCTCCGGGAGCAGGGGAGGGCGCACTCTGGGAGGATTTGCAGCCCGCCAGTAGTAATACGATGGCGCTGAACACTACAACTTCGCGGCGCATGGTCGTCATCATGGGGGAAAAGTCCTTTTTGCGTACCAAGTCACTGGATTGTATCGCCCACGAGACGGGTTGCGACACAGGAAAACGACATTTGCGCGGGAGTTCGATCAGAAGGGAGTAGGCGGCAGCCGCGGCGAGGCGCGGATTTGGTTAGTAGGGAATTAAATATAGCAGTGGGTCAGAAGGGAAAGAACCTTCCCTCGGGGGCTAAACAGGCTGCGGAAAAACTCAATTTCCCAAAAAGCGTGAAAAATGAATCGCGCCAGGATGACCCAGGAACGATCCGCGAGGGTTGGTCG
>JGI20206J14855_1000003_pt1 | contig 90819 bp, 87 predicted proteins | sample NGESurdeep092012_6_FD_14855 | JGI IMG/M metagenome (IMG submission 14855) | reverse complement strand
GCTTATGAAACTCTTTTATACGATGTGATGGATGGTGATGCCACATTGTTTATGCGGGGCGACCAGGTAGAAGCTGCCTGGAAAGTGGTAATGCCGATTTTGGAAGTATGGTCTGCGCGCAAGCCTTTGGATTTTCCTAATTATTCACCCGACTCATGGGGGCCCGAAGATGCCGAAGCGCTGATAGCGAGAGATGGACACAACTGGATTTCTATGCCAGCCAAAGCAAAGTCTAAGGTAATTGAGTCTGCCAAAGAAAAAAGTAAGAAAACTGAAAAAGCAAGTTAAATGAAACTTCATATTTTCGAAAATAAAGAGATCATGAGCGATGAACTGGCTCAATGGATTTGTAATTTGATTACTGATACTTTAAAAAAGCAGGAATTTTTTTACCTGGTTCTGTCAGGTGGTGAAACGCCAAAGTTGCTTTATCAAAAACTGGCATCTGAAAAATACAATAGCAAAATAAATTGGAAAAGAATCCATGTTTTCTGGGGCGATGAAAGGGCAGTGCCTTTTACGGATGGCAGAAACAATGCAAAAATGGCTTACGATATTTTATTGGATCATATTGATATTCCTTCGGACAACATTCATATGATGCGTACTGACATAGAACCCAATTTTGCAGCAGAGGAATATAGAAAATTATTGCACACATTTTTTGACAGCACTAATGTTAGTTTCGATCTGGTGCTGCTTGGAATGGGTGATGATGGCCATACTCTTTCTTTATTTCCAGGTTCTCGTATCATTAAAGAACATATTCATTGGGTAAATTCAGTTTATAATGAAAAACAGGCAATGTACAGGATCACACTGATGCCACTTATTGTAAACAGGGCTTCTTCAATAGTTTTTATGGTTGATGGTTCCAAAAAATCACACGTATTACAGCAGGTGCTGGAAGGGCCATTGATGCCTGAAAATTTACCGTCGCAAATAATTAAACCGGATAACGGAGATTTACATTGGTTCCTGGACAAGGATGCTGCAAAGGAATTGAACAATCCCTAATAGATTTTTATTATGCAGACGGTTTTCAAATATTACTGAATCTACTCTTGCATTTACAAAATCCAAAACACCGTGTCTCAGCAGAGTTTTCTGGTTCACAAACATCAGTTTAAAAAGAACTTCACCGGAAACCCGATGCCTGCAGAGTTCCTGAAACTCTGAGAATGAAAACACAGTTGAGAAATTTTTTACTTAATCTAAATTAACCACTTTTCTTAACCTATATCATTGGCAGAAATGCAGGATTCGATCAACTTTGCATAATAAATTATTTACAACAAAATAAACATCAATTATGGCAAAGACAATACTTCATAAAGCAAGCACACGTGGCCATGCCGATCATGGATGGCTCAACAGTTATCATACTTTCAGTTTTGCAAATTATCATAATCCGGAGAGGGTTCATTTCGGCGCATTGCGTGTTTTGAATGATGATACCGTAAGTGAAGGCATGGGGTTTGGCACGCATCCTCATGATAATATGGAGATCATTTCAATACCATTGGAAGGCGATCTGGAACACAAAGACAGTATGGGAAACACAACGGTAATTAAACAGGATGATATACAGATAATGAGTGCTGGTACCGGCGTCAGGCACAGCGAGTACAATAAAAATAAAAATGAACCAGTAAAGTTTTTGCAAATTTGGATTTTACCCAATAAAAAAAATGTAGTTCCCAGATATGATCAAATCACTTTACAGGAAGCCGACAGGCATAATAAATTACAACAAATAGTTTCTCCCAATCAAAATGATGAAGGCGTATGGATTCACCAAAATGCGTGGTTTCATTTAGGTAAGTTTGATAAAGATGTTAGCGCAGATTATCATTTTAAACAAAACGGAAATGGATTGTATATTTTTGTTTTAAGCGGAGATGTTAGCATAAACGATCAGCAATTACACAAACGTGATGGTTACGGGATTTGGGAAACTGATAAAGTAAATTTACATGCAGATAGCGATGCGGAATTTTTATTAATGGAAGTTCCTATGAACATTTAAAATAAAAAATTATGGAAAAAATTCAGATTTTATCAATAGGCCGTGACCCGGTTTTGTTGCAGAAATTATCCAGGTTCATCAATGAAAACCCCAGGTGGGAAAGCACTGCAACAGTAGATGATGAAACTGCTATAGAAATATTTCATCAGAGAAAATTTAATCTAATATTATGTATAGACAATATAGAAGAAGTCTCTGAAATGAAGTTTCGATCAGTATTTACCTATAATGATCCGGATATTATGTTTCTGAAACACTACGGCGAATCTACTGGTTTGCTTGCAGGAGAGATTCAGGAAGTGCTGGATGGCAGAAAAAAAACAGTGAATATGATTGATGATGTTTTTAAAAATAGAAAGGAAGTGTGAGAGGGTTCAATTAAAATTTTAATTGCTGGAAAGGAATATTGTTTCACCCTTTCGGAAAAGATTTTTTGTGATTTATAAGACCGCTTTCTCACTTAGTTCGAGCCATCGCATTTCTTTTTTATCAAGAAGCACAATGATGCTGTTTAATCTTTCGGATGTTTGCTGGAGTTTTTCAAAATCCATCCGGTCCCCGGATGGGCTATTATTTAATTTTACTTCCAATATCTTTTTTTCTTTTTCCAGTTCCTTTATTTCTTTTTCTAATTTTTCAAATTCGGTCTTTTCTTTGAAAGAAAGTTTCCCTTCCGCTTTCGACTTTGAACTTTCAGCGTTCAGCCGTGTGCTTTGAGCTTTTAGTATTTCACCTTCAGGCTTTTGCGGTTTATTTTCTTCCAATTGTTTCCACATTCTATACTGGGAATAATTACCGGGGAAATCTTTTATTTCTCCGTTTCCTTCAAAAGCAAAAAGATGATCCACCAGGCGATCCATAAAGTACCTGTCGTGGCTTACAATTAAAATACAACCCGGAAAATCCTGCAAAAACTCTTCGAGCGTACGCAAGGTTTGAAGATCCAAATCATTTGTTGGTTCATCAAGAACCAAAAAATTAGGGTTTTTAAAAAGGATACTCAATAAATGCAGTCTTCGTTTTTCGCCACCGCTTAATTTGCTCAATGGGGTAAATTGTTGCTGTGCTGTAAAACCAAATTTTTCCATGAATTGCGAAGCACTGATCTTACTTCCATCGGCTAAAGGAAAAAATTCTGCAAAATCTTTCACATATTCTATTGCTCGTTTATCCTCTTTGTATTGTAAACCTTCTTGTGCAAAATTTCCAAACACAATCGTATCCCCATGATTTATTTTCCCGCCATCGGGTGGAACCAAATGAAGCGCTACTTTTAAGAAAGTAGATTTTCCTGTTCCGTTTTTTCCTACAATTCCTATTCTCTCTCCTTTTTTAAATGTGTAATCAAATCCGTGCATGATCACTTTATCGCCATAAGATTTATATACTTTTTTCATTTCCAAAACCTTGCCGCCCATACGCGTCATTTTCACTTGCAGCGATACATCCGCCACCTCTTTCTTCTGATTTACCCTGTCTTCTATTTCCACAAAAGCATCCTGACGGCTTTTTGATTTTGTGGTTCTTGCTTTGGGTTGTTTGCGCATCCATTCCAGTTCCTTCCTGAAAATATTTTTATCTTTTAATAATTCACTTTGCTGAATCTCCTGGCGCAGGGATTTTTGTTCCAGAAAATAATCATAATTCCCTTTATAAACATAGATTGTTTCATCATCAAGTTCTACTAATTCATTGCAAACCGTATCTAAAAAGTAACGATCATGTGTTACTAATAATAAAGTGCTTTTATTGCTTGCCAGAAAGTTTTCAAGCCATTCTATCATTTCCACATCCAGGTGGTTCGTTGGCTCATCAAGAATCAATAAACACTTTCCTTCATGCAATTGTGCTTCTATTAAGGCCTGAGCCAGCGCCACTCTCTTGCGTTGGCCACCACTCAAATTTTTTACCGGTTCGTTGAGATGATGCAAATTTAATTTCCCCAGTATCTGTTTCAGATCACTTTCAAAATTCCATGCATTTGCCTCGGTAAGCGCGGTGATCAATTCATTGATACGATTTTCATTATGCACTTCTTCGTCCAAAAGCATTTCATATTCTTTTACCAGGCGCACGACCGGATTATCGAGATTTAAAATATTATCCCAGATAGTTCTTTCATTCTCAAAGACAGTTTCCTGTTGCAGCATAATCACTTTCACTTCTTTATGTATCCAGATTGTTCCAGAATCTGCGGTTTCTTTACCGGCAATTATTTTTAAAAGTGTTGTTTTTCCACTGCCATTCCTTGCAACAAAGGCAATTTTATCTCCTTCTTCTATATGAAAACTGATGTTTTTGAAAAGGGTACGTATCCCGAAAGATTTACTTAAATTTTCTATTGAGGCATAATGCATAGTGCGCAAAGGTAAAGTGGAAATCAGTCATTCAGACAGCTATCGGGAGGTTAATGGGGTTATTGATTAATTGAGTTGGAAATTATTTATTGATAGTAAACGAACCTGCCTGTCGGACAGACAGCCTTTTAAGGAAGATTCCTGTTTACTTTTTAAGGATTTTGTGGTTCTGATTTATTATGTCAAAGTAAAACTGTTTCGAAATAAGAAGAATTTTAAAAAAATAATTGTTTTTTCAAATAATGTGTTTAATTTACACACCCTAATTATCATTGCTGCATGAAAAAATATCTACTCTCATTTATTATCCTGTTTTTTTCTTTCCAAAGTTTTTCTCAATTATTATCGTGGACACCTGATTTTCCTATGGAAAGTTCATCGCCGGTTACTATAACTGTAAACGCAAATTATGGGAATAAAGGATTGCTTAATTATACTCCAACCACTGATGTATATGTGCATATTGGAGTGATCACAAATAAAAGCACAAGTCCAGGCGATTGGCTGCATGTGGTCACCACATGGGGCGTAACAAACCCCGCCTGGCAGGCTGCTTATTTAGGAAATAATGAATGGTCTTTCACAATAACAGGTGGTTTGCGCACCTTTTTTGGACTGACCGATCCTACGGAAACCATTCAAAAAATAGCGATTCTTTTTAGAAGTGGAAATGGGAATACTGTGCAACGGAATGCGGATGCAAGTGATATGTACGTTCCCGTTTATGATAACGGCCTTTATGCAAGAATTGATAATCCATACAGGCAGCCGGAATATTCTCCTATACCGGAAGCGATCACAAAAACCGTTGGTGATAATCTGCCAATAGTTGGCAAAGCAAGCCAGGCCGGAAGCACCATTCAAATTTATTTTAATGGAAATCTTATTTCAACTGCAACCGGAACTAAAGACAGTACTAATGCTACCATTACCGCATTCGGAACTCAAACGATCATTGAAAAAGTGATTAATGGCGCCAATACTAATAGCGACACGCTTTCTTTTTATGTAGCTTCTTCAAATACAATTGCACCATTACCGACCGGTGTAACGGATGGTATTAATTATTATTCTTCACCCGACTCCGTAATATTGGTTCTATATGCTCCTAATAAAAAACAGGTCATGGTGCTTGGTGATTTTAATAACTGGACAGCATCTTCTCCTTATCAAATGAATGAAACCTCTGACGGACTTAGATATTGGGTTACCTTAAAAGGATTAACTCCAGGTACTCAGTATGCTTATCAGTATTTGATTGACAACAGCCTCCAGGTAGCAGATTATAATTCAGAATTGGTTTTGGATAAAAGCGCTGATCCATATATTCCTGCAGGAAATTTTCTCGGATTGAAAGCATTTCCAACCCAGGCTGCCGGCACACTCGCCGGGGTTTTAGAAACCGGACAAACTCCTTATACGTGGAACGATAATAGCTTTGTAAAACCTGATAAAAGGAACCTCGTTATTTATGAATTGTTGGTGCGCGATTTTCTGGCTACTGAAAGCTGGACAACACTTACCGATACTTTAAATTATTTGAAAAAATTGGGTATCAATGCAATTGAAGTTTTGCCTTTCTGCAATTTTGAAGGTGCCAGCAGTTGGGGATACAATCCTAATTTCTTTTTTGCTCCTGATAAGGTATATGGAACTCCGGATGCTTTAAAACAATTTGTGGATGTATGTCACCAAAACGGAATCGCAGTAATTATGGACCTGGCAATGCAGGATGTTTTTAGCAGTTCTCCACTGGCATCAATGTATTGGAATTCTTCAACCAATACGCCTACCTTACAAAATCCATGGCTCGATTCTCTTCCTACTCATCCGTATAATGTAGGTAATCAATTTAACCATTCCAGCCAGGCAACAATCGATCTTCGAAACAGAGTGTATGCATACTGGATTAATAATTATCATATTGACGGCTATCGTTTTGATTTGGCTGGTGGATATACTCAAACTCAATATAGTCTTACTGATGACAGTTGGGAAACTACCTATGATGCGGGAAGAGTAAGTACCTGGAAAAGCATTTATGACGAACTGCAAAGCATAAAGCCATCCACGTATTGCATTCTGGAAAGTTTTGTAAATAATGCTGAACAGGTAATTTATACAAATTACGGAATGCTTACCTGGGGTAATGGGGCGGATGAGAATTATGCTTTTACACAGGCTTCTATGGGCTACTACAATAGCGGAGCCGATTTTAGTAATGGTATTTATTCAAGTGCCGGATTAACACAACCCGGAATGGTTACTTATCAGGAAAGCCATGATGAGACATTGGGTGGTGACGAAAGAGTTATGTTTAAAAATGAGAATTATGGTGCTTCTTCCGGCAGCTATAATGTAAAGGATACTGCTACAGCACTTCAAAGAGCGGCAATGACTACTGCATTTTGGTCGATGATACCCGGACCAAAAATGATGTGGATGTTTGGAGAATTAGGCTATGATTATTCGCCAAATGCCTGCAGCAACGGTGCTACCACTTGTGCAAGCATTGACCCGAAGCCAATACGTTGGGATTATTATACTCAGCCAACCAGGCTTGCATTATATAACGTTTATAGCAAATTGTTGAACTTAAGAAATGTACCTGCCTATCTTTCCACTTTTACTACAGGCACAGTTAATAAAGATTTATCCGGAGCTATCAAATGGATGAGTATTAATGGCTCTCCATTGCAGGTGATGGTGTATGGTAATTTTGATGTGGCACAGGAGACCGGAACAATATCCTTCCCAAGCACAGGAACATGGTATAATATATTTACAGAAGCAGACACTTTGGTATCTTCTGCTTCTTTACAAAATGTTACTCTTCAGCCTGGTCAATATTACGTGTACGTGAATCTGGCAGAGGCATTACCAGTTACACTCGTCAATTTTACGGGAAGAAAAGTAAACAACGAAAACGTTTTAAGCTGGCAGGTGGCCAATGAAGAAAACCTAAGCCACTATGAACTGGATAAAAGTACTGATGGACAAAATTTTTATTTTGTTGCTAACATCATTTCTAACGGGAGCAAAAATTATAGTTATACGGATAATGATGTAAATACTGCTGCAATCGAATATTATAGATTAAAAAGCGTGGATATAGATGGCAACTTCAAGTACAGCAACATTGTAGCAATTAGTTCAACGCCCGGAGCATTTCAGATGCAGATAAATCCTAATCCTGTGGGGAAAATATTAAAATTGAATATTACATCTCCTTTGCAGCAGAATGGAACATTAATAATTACTGATATTACCGGAAGACAATTATACAAACAAAGTATTTCAATTGAGGCCGGGGAAAATACTTATGAAATAAATCAGGCTCCCTTATTTTCCAATGGTACTTATTTTCTTTCTTTGCAATCGCGTGAACAAATACAAAGTTTAAAGTTTATCAAAAATCAATAAAAAATTCGCTTAAAGAGAAATATTAATTCTTATGCCATTACCAAAAAAAGATATTACCGATAATATAAAAACCTTAAAAGGACTACAAACCGAAGTACAAAGTATTAACCGGGTAGCACTTTCTGTGGATTGTGTCATTTTTGGTTTTGATGAAAATAAACTTAAGGTGTTACTGATTCGTTCCGACCTTAAGAAATACCACAATCAACTTTCTTTGCTTGGGGATCTGGTAAAACCTGAAGAAGACCTGGATACAAGCGCTTACCGGATTTTAAAACAACGGACAGGGCTAAACGATCTTTACCTCGAACAGGTGCATACTTTTGGACAAGTGGGACGTCATCCTGCGGGCAGGGTTGTTTCGGTAGCTTATTGTTCTTTAGTAAACATCCAGCATCATCGCCTTAAAATATTGGAAAATGAATTACACTGGCACGATGTGGAAAGCGTATCCGATTTATTATTTGATCATAAAAAAATTCTTGACAGGTGTTATACATGGTTGCAAAAAAGAGTACAGGAGCATCCATTGGGTTTGAGTTTGCTTCCTAATAAATTTTCACTACGCGAATTACAAAACTTGTATGAAGCAATCCTGAATAAAAAACTTGACAGAAGAAATTTTAGAAAAAAATTCTTTTCTATGGATTTTTTGGTTGACATGGGGGAAGAGGAGCAGAACGTACCACACCGCCCCGGAAGGTTGTATAAATTTGACTATGAGAAATATGAGAAGAATAAAAAGACCTGGTCTGGAATTGATTTTTAAAGGGTGAAATAAATTTAATTATTACAGTAAACAAACAAAAAATAGTGATTTTTAAATTCAGGTAAATAGAATTGAACAAAGCCTTTGATTGTTTTTGATTGTGCAAAAAGAGCAAATGGTTGGAATTTGTTTTAAGGATTTAGTCAAAAAAAAGTAATTTCTTTTATCCGGTGCAGCAAATTTTATAAAACCATTGTCTAAGATGTGGATTAACGATTGCAGATAAAATCAAGAAGAATTAATATCCGGTTCTGGATATTTAATTAACCAGAAAAATAAGTTAGAAAAATTTTTGAGAAAATACTTTGATGTAAAAAAATAATATAAATTGTGTAAGATTTACACACTTTTCTATCTAGACCAATAAACCAAAAACATAAACACATTTAAAATTCAAATTTTTCTCATGAGAAAAAGCATTTCTAAAATATCTAAGCAGACATACGCAATGTTATTTTTTATTCTTGTTGCTTTTGGCGTTAAAGCGCAAAACACAGTTACAGGCAAGGTTATAGATTCCAAAGACGGGCATGGAATTCAAGGTGTAACCGTAACCGTGAAAGGAACCAAAAGAGCGACACAAACAGATGCAGATGGAAACTTTTCCATCACATCCTCTCCAACTGCCACATTGGTATTTACTTCAGCCAGCTATGCATCTAAGGATGTAGCTATTGCCAATCAATCTTTTATCAATGTTTCTATGGTTGTTTCTGCCGTAAAATTGGGTGAAGTAGTGGTGATTGGTTACGGTACAGAGAGGAAATCTGACCTTACCGGCGCTATTTCTACCGTTACAGAAAAAGATTTTCAAAAGGGGGTCATCACTACTCCTGATCAAATGATTGCTGGTAAAATAGCAGGTGTCTCTGTGATTTCAAACAGTGGCGCACCAGGTGCAGGTAGCACAATCCGTATTCGCGGAGGTTCATCTTTAAATGCAAGTAACGATCCATTAATTGTAATTGATGGAGTTCCTTTAGCGCCTAACACAAATCTTGATGGTACCCCTTCAATTGCCGGAGCAGCAAATCCGCTAAGTATGATTAATTCTGATGATATTGAATCTTTTACAGTTTTGAAAGACGCTTCAGCTGCGGCTATTTATGGTTCCAGGGCTGCAAATGGTGTGATAATAATAACAACTAAGAAAGGCAGAAGCGGGGCATTGAAGGTAAGTTTCAGTACAATAAATTCGCTGTCAACCATTGCTAAAAAGGCAAGTGTTTTGAATGGTGATCAGATGCGTTCAGTTGTGAATGCAAATGGATCTGCTGCGCAAATAGCTTTATTGGGAAGCGCTAATACTAACTGGCAAAACCAGATTTTCCAAAATGCTTTCGGAACCACTAATAACATTGGTATAAGTGGGGGCATTAAAAATTTGCCTTACAGGGTTTCTATCGGCTACCAGAATCAGAGTGGTATTTTAAAAACAGATGACCTGCAAAAGACGAGTGTTTCGCTTGCACTTAATCCTGTTTTATTGAATAATCATCTAAAAGTGGATATTAATTTACTGGGAAGTTTTGAAAATACAAGATTCGCAAACCAGGGAGCTATTGGTGCCGCTATAGGTTATGACCCTACGCAACCTGTATATTCAAGTAGCAAAAGATTTGGAGGATATCAGGAATGGGTAGATGCCAATGGTAACCTGCGTTCGCAGATTCCATACAATCCTCTTGGATTGCTGGAAGAAAATAGAAATATATCAAATCCTTTAAGAAGTATTGGTAATATCCAATTAGATTATAGTCTTCCTTTCCTGCCAGATCTTCATGTAAAGGTAAACCTGGGATATGATGTTGCAGACGGAAAGGGTACCACATTTATCCCTGATAGTGCAGCATCTAATTATAATGTTGCTAATCCCGGAACACTGGGAGGATCAAGTGGACGATACAAAAGCATTGTACAAAATACAGTAGCTGAGTATTATTTAAATTACGTCAAAGATTTTAAATCTATTAAAAGCAGGTTAGATGCAGTTGCAGGGTATTCTTATAATAATTTTCAAACTACTAATTATGAATATGGGAGTTACAGCGCTACGGGGGTGAAGCTGTCTGATGGAGATTCTACGGCTCCGTTCGATAAACCACAAAATACGATTATTTCATTTTTTGGAAGAGCAGCCTATTCTTATGATAACCGGTTTTATTTAACAGGTACTATACGTGAGGATGGCTCTTCCAGGTTTGGCCCTTTTGGAACAGGGACATTTAGCGATATTGGAAAGCCTAATAAATGGGGTGCATTTCCTTCAGGCGCATTTAAATGGAAAATAAGCCAGGAAAAGTTTTTGCAGAATAGTAAAACGATTTCAGATCTTGAACTTCGTATTGGATATGGTATAACGGGCCAGCAAGATGGTATTGCAAATTATGCTTTTTTGCCTTCCTATTCTTTAGCCACTTCAACTGCAGCCTATCAGTTTGGAAATCAATTTATTCAGGGTTATCGCCCTGGCGGGTATAATGCAGGTTTGACTTGGGAACAAACTGCTACCTCGAATATTGGAATTGACTATGGGTTCTTAAATAACAGGATCAATGGAAGTGTTGATTTTTACATTAAGAAAACATCAAGGCTTTTAGAAAGCCTTCCACAGGCTGCTGGTACTAACTTTTCAGCGTTTGTTTTGCAAAATGTTGGTGATATGAAAAATACGGGGGTAGAATTTAATATTAATGCCCAGGCTATTAGAAGTAAGGACCTGAACTGGGATGTAAACTTTAATATGTCTTATAACAAAAACATTATTACTAATTTAACCGTAATACCAAACGATCCTACATATCCTGGTTTCCCAAGTGGCCAGATTAACGGAACAGGGGCACAGGGTTTTGCTTTTATTAATGCTGTTGGTTATAGCAAAAATACATTCAATTTATACCAGCAGATTTATGACAGCAAAACCGGTCTTCCAATTGAAGGATTATTTAATGATGTAAACAGAGATGGGATTATTAACAGCAGCGATGCTGTAAAAAATTATCGCGCCGACCCCAATATATTTCTTGGTTTTAGCACTAACCTATCTTTCAGGAAATGGAGTGCAGGTTTTGTATTACGGGCCAGTTTCAACAATTATGTGTATGATCAGTTTTTATCGACTGATGGAAGTTTAACCAATGTTTTAGGGGGATCGGTATTAAGTAATGTGTCAACAAGCTATTTAACGACATTATTTAAAGGAAATACTACTACTCAATTTCTTAGCGATTATTATCTATATAAGGCTTCTTTCCTGAAAATGGATAATTTTAATATAGGCTATGATTTTGGTAAAATAATAAATGGAAAGGCGACCTTACGTGGTACCATTAATGTTCAGAATGTTTTTGTCATCACGAATTACCCTGGGATAGATCCGGAAGTTAGTAGTGGTATTGATACCAATCAATATCCACGGCCGCGTATTTACTCCTTAGGATTAAATCTAAATTTTTAATAAATCATTTTAAGTTAAGTTATATGAAAAATATCAAAATAGTAATTCTTCTTGCTTTTTTAGCCCCGGTTTTCAGCGGATGTTTAAAAAAACTCGATTTATCCCCAACTAATAATTTAACTCCTGTGCAATTATATAGTACAGCAAAGGGCTATCAACAATCAATAGCTAAAGTTTATAGTGCCTGGGCGCTTACGGGGAACCAGGGAGGGTCAGGCCAGCCGGATATTCCATCCCAAATAATTTCAGATGAAGGTAGTTCGGATTTCTATCGCGATTTCTGGTATTTGCAGTGTCTTACAACTGACGAGGCAGGTTGGAATTACCATAGTAATACTGATCCTTTACTGATACATGAAATGCAGTGGGATGCATCTAACCAGGTAGTTGGTGGCTTATACTACCGTTCTTTTTTTCAAATTACTTTAGCCAATGATTTTATTAATCAATCTTCTGATGCCAATTTGAGTTCAAGGGGCATTACCGGGGCAAGTGCTGATACAATAAGGCAATACAGAGCTGAGGCTCGTTTTATAAGAGCGTATCAGTATTGGGTGCTGATGGATTTGTATGGAAACCCGCCGTTTGTTGATGAAAATACAGTTATTGGTTCTACGTTACCAAGGCAGATAAAACGTGCCGATTTGTTTAAGTATATAGAATCCGAATTAAAGGCAATTATCCCGGATTTGGTTGCGCCAAGGCAAAATCAATATGGGCGTGCGGATCAGGCTGCTGACTGGTCCTTATTAGCACGTATATATTTAAATGTGGCTGTTTACACCGGAACATCTGAGTATGATAGTGCAATTACTTACTGTAATAAAGTAATTAATGCGGGTTATACCCTTCATCCAAAGTATTCAGAATTAATGCTTGCAGATAATAATCTGAATACAGATGAGTTTATTTTTACAATTCCTTATGATGGAACACACACTCAAACTTATGGTGGTACTACTTTTTTAGTGAATGGTCCGGCAGGTATTCCTCAATCTGTTTCCGGAGGTGCGCAAGCCGGTACATGGAATTGTATTCGGGTGACCCAGCAATTTGTAGCTCTTTTTGATACCGCACATGATTTAAGGGGACAATTTTGGACTACTGGTCAGACTTTAATCATGACTCAATTGCTTGATGCTCCGACAAATGGCTATTCATCTTATAAATTCAGGAACCGAACAAGGTCTGGTGCAGAGGATCCTGATACCGACCCCACAACTGTTTTTTCAAGCATTGACTTGCCTCTTTTCAGGTTAGCTGAAATATACCTGATATACGCAGAAGCTACATTACGCGGTGCTTCTAATGGTGATCAGGGGCTGGCATTAACTTATTATAATGCATTACGCACGAGAGCTTATGGAAACACTTCAGGGAATGTTACAAGTATTTCATTACAGGATATTTTAGATGAAAGAGGACGCGAGTTATTTTGGGAAGGTTTCAGGCGTACAGATTTAATTAGATATAATCAATTTACTACTGGCGCATATTTATGGGCATGGAAGGGTGGCGTGCAAAATGGTACAGCTGTTGGTGATTACCGTAATTTATTTCCTATACCAACCTTTGACATTTCTGCTAATCACAACCTGGTTCAAAACCCTGGTTATTAATAATTAATGATTAAATTTCTTAGAATGAAAAAATATTTTAACAATACAATAATTGTTTTTAGCGGGTTGTTCTTCTTTGCTTCCTGCCAGAAAACTGAAACAAAAATAGATTATGCGGGCGTTGCTACAGCTCCAGTATTATCAGCAAATATTGCTGATAAAGATACAGTTGCTTTATCTCCGTCAGATTCATTAGGTACCGCCCTTACCTTATCATGGACAAATCCGAACTATACATTCAGCAATGGTATAAGTTCATTAAATGTAAATTATACTTTGCAAATTGATACAGTTGGCTCTAACTTCTCTAACCCTATGATTGTAGAAATTTCTATGTCATCAGTTTTAGGCACAAACTTTACTGTAGAGGATTTAAATGCTAAATTGGGTAATTCTTTGCTTTTGCAAACGGGCATTCCTCATCAAATTGCCTTTCGCCTTGAAAGTTTTTTAAACCAGGGCAGTTTGCCCCTGTACTCAAACGTACTTACTTTTGTAATGACTCCTTTTGCTCCACCACCAAAAATTGCGCCTCCTGCAAGTGGTACTCTTTATATTGTTGGTGCTGCTGTTGTTGGAGGTTGGAATAATCCAATAACTGTTGATCCTTCCACACTGCAATTTGTCCAGGAAAGCCCGACATTATATAAAATAACCATCCCTTTGATTGGAGGGGGCGAGTACAAGTTTATAAGTGTCAATGGTTCGTGGACTGATCAATGGAGTGTAGCAGCAACCGATACTGAACCGAATGGTGGGGCCTTTGTATTCAATGGCAACAACTGTATTGCACCGGCTACGAGTGGCTTATATGATATTGTCGTAAACTTTCAACTTGGAACCTTTACCGTAACTCCTCATTAATAGTTTAATTAAAGTTATATATGAAACATAATTTAAAAATATTTTTAGCGGTTGCCACTTGCATGATAACATTTGGTGCATGTAAAAAAATGGCCAATACTTATTATCCAAATGGTACGCGGGTTACCTTAACCAGTTCAACTACCACCGTTGCGGCAAGTCCTGCTGATTCTTCAACTACCGTCCTTACATTAAACTGGACTAACCCAAAATATGCTACGGATTCTTCCAATCAGAAATTTATAATCGAGATGGATTCTACAGACAATTTTACCACTGAAATTACTTTTGAGGCAAATGGCCCTTTAAGTTATTCTTTTACCGGGAGCCAGTTAAATAACCTTCTAGCTAATTTCGGGTTTCCCGCAGGAAAATCATTTAGTATTTATGTAAGAGTTACTTCATCTTATGCTAATAATAATGAACAATACAAGTCTAACCCGGTTACAATAGCCATGACGCCTTATTTCGTCCCCATCACGCTTACCCCTTCTTCAGCGAATCCATTGGTGTTGCAGATCAATAATGCTTCAGAAAGTGCTCTTTCATTCAATTGGAATGCAAGCCCTTACGGTGCAGATACTATTTATTATGAATTACAACTTGATACTGTTGATGGTAATTTTTCGAATCCCCAGGTAATGAAATATGGTAATGCCTTAACTTCGAATATAACTGTAAATGACTTAAATACAGCTGCTATTGCAGCCGGGGTTATTGGTGGAAGTACCAAAAATGTAGAATTCAGAATTGTAAGCTTTTCGGGAATTAATTATAATAAAATGTTGGGAAGCTCTAATGCAGTAACTATCAGTCTTACAACTTATGTAGCAGCTCCTGATAATTTATATATTGTAGGTGATGCTACCCCTGGAGGATGGGGTAATCCTGTTCCAACTCCTACACAACAGTTTTCAAAAATAAATGCAGTTTCTTTTGGTATTATAATTAATCTTACTGCAGGTGGAAGTTATTTATTCTTGCCATTAAATGGTGATTGGACTCACAAATATGGTGGCTCAAGCGCTTCGGGAGGCACATTGTTGGCCGATAATGCTGTACCGGGTTCCAACACACCTGGTCCTGCTACCAGCGGGCTATATGAAATTATTGTAAATTTCCAGACAAATACTTACTCTGTTACTCCTTACACCGGAATGCCTTTACCTACTTCTATCGGTTTAAATAAAGGTCTTTGGATCATTGGCGATGCAACTCCCGGGGGTTGGAATAACAATTCCAGCAATGCACCAAACGGTATTGGCAACCAGCAGTTCACCCAGGTCAGCAATGCAGAATATCAAATTACTATTTCTTTGACTGCAGGTAAAAGTTATTTAATGATCCCCGAAGATGTAAATTCCTGGGCAAATAAATATGGTGGCTCAACAGATGGAACTGCAGCAGGTGGTGGAAATATATTGTTTGATAACGATGTTCCGGGATCTAATACGCCGGCTCCCGCAGTATCAGGCACATACCTGATAGATGTAAATTTTATAACCGGAAAATATACGACTACACTTCAGTAAAATAAAGTTTTCATATACATAAATAAAGGTTGTCTCAATTGAGACAGCCTTTATTTATATAAGCTATTAAAATCAAAAATAGAAATATCAATTATTTGTTAGCCTGCTGTACCTACAGATATTTATTCTTATCAAACCATTCCATTAAATTGTACTTCATCAAAATTAAATCTCCTTTCATGAGCATCTTGTGTGATTAATTGCCCTGAAGCAGATGCTCCAATAATTTTTGTTTCGAAAACAATATTTTGTTTTTTTAATCTTATTAACTGGTTTCTGGCAAACAAATTTTGATTATATATTTCAAGCATTTGCAAAAAATCCCCTGATTTTAAATGCTCTATTTCTTTTAATACAAATGAATGTAATTCCCCGGCAAGTTGTAAAACATTATACAATTTTTTTGTACTTATAGAAAGCGACGTGGCTTTTACATCTAAATCTTCAAATTTTTCCTGGTTAATATTTAAACCAATTCCGATCACCGACCACTGCCATAAAGTACCTTTAATAATATTTTCTATTAAAACGCCTCCTGCCTTAGTGTCATTGATAAATATATCATTTGGCCATTTAATAAAAACATTTCCGGGAGTATATTCAGACATCAGTCGGTAACATCCTAATGATACAGCCACGCTTAGCTGAAATTGTTGTGATACAGGCAGCCATTGCATTTGCAAGGGGATAGATAAAATGATATTATTACCTTTAGTACTTTTCCAATGCCTGCCACGCCTGCCTTTTCCATGAGTTTGTTCCATGGCAAATACGGCTTTTACGCCAGTTGATTTCCCATTCTTAATCAACGCCATGGCATAGTTGTTGGTACTATCCACACTATCAAGAATAAGCATATTTTTAGAATTTGAAAACATCAAATCAGATTAATAAAGAATTAGTATTTTTGATAAAATAGATACAAAATTTACACGTTAATCTGCAATGTAACAGAATAAATTTATTTTTGCAGATTGCTGAAATTAGAATACGATTAAAAATGAATGCATTTGAATAATTTAATATTACTTGAAAAAAGAAAAAGGCACACCGTAACAAGGATAACAAGAAATAGTAAACTATTTAAAACTATTATCCATGCGATGCAGGAAAAAAAAGGTGAAAAAATCGTAAGTCTCGATCTAAAAAAAATCCCTGAAGCTGTTACAGATTTTTTTATTATTTGCGAAGCTAATAATTTGATACAATTGAAAGCAATAGCTGATTTTGTAGAAGAAGAGGTGAAAAAAAAATGTGGCGAAAATCCTTATAAACATGAAGGCAGGCAAGGTGAACAATGGATCCTGATTGATTATGTAAATGTGGTTGTCCATATCATGTTGCAAGGCCCAAGGAAATTTTATAAATTAGAAGAGATGTGGAGCGACGCTTCAATAAATGAACATTAATTAGAAAGAAAACCATACATTATACAATAAATATTAAAAACACGCCTGGTTCTTAATTTAGAATTCAGATTAAAAATATTGCAGAAGCAAGCAGATATGGCAACTGAAGAACAGAAAAAAAAGTCATTACAAAGAAGACTGAATCCAAATTCAACGCCGGGAGGAACTCCGGAAGAAGATCCTAAAAAACGTCCCAAACTTAGTATTTATTGGGTGTATGGAATCATATTCGCTCTCATTATTGGCTATAACCTCTACCACTCTACTAATACCAGTAGCGGTGGAGAAATCAAAGACACCGATTTTTTTACCATGTTGCATAAGGGTGAAATTGATGAAATAAAAACCGTAGGCAATAAAAAATTGGTTAGAGTATTTATCAATCCTCAGAAATTAGATAGTGATGCGGCTTATTTCAGGCCCATTTTCGGACAGGACTATGATGCCATAAAAAAAATTAAAGATGGTCCACAGGCTTATTTTAGCATTATTAAAGATGAAGTTTTTGCTAACAGGATATCTCAATTCTATAAAGATAATCCTACAGTAAAGCAGGTTCCTGACGTTCCCGGCGATGAAGGAGAATTATTTGGCCAGATCGTTAGCACACTTTTACCCATACTTTTAATTGCGTTGGTATTTATTTTGATGATGCGCAAAGTGGGCGGCGGCGCGGGTGCAGGTGGTCCCGGAGGCATTTTTAATATCGGGAAATCAAAAGCTACTCTCTTTGAAAAAGGCACGAGAGTAAATATTAATTTCACAGACGTAGCCGGCCTTGATGAAGCAAAAGTGGAGGTGATGGAAATTGTTGACTTTCTTAAGAATCCTAAAAAATATACTAACCTCGGCGGAAAGATTCCTAAAGGTGCTTTATTAGTAGGACCTCCGGGTACCGGAAAAACATTACTAGCAAAGGCAGTTGCAGGCGAGGCTCAGGTACCTTTCTTTAGCCTTAGCGGAAGTGATTTTGTAGAAATGTTTGTAGGTGTGGGAGCCAGCCGTGTACGAGATTTATTTAAGCAAGCCAGGGAAAAAGCTCCATGTATTATTTTCATTGATGAAATAGACGCCATTGGCCGTGCCCGTGGAAAAAATATGATGATGAGCAATGATGAAAGGGAAAATACTTTGAATCAATTGCTGGTAGAGATGGATGGCTTTGGCACAGATATAGGTATTATTATTCTTGCAGCTACCAACAGACCAGATGTGCTTGATAGTGCATTATTGCGACCCGGCAGATTTGACAGGCAAATAACCATTGATCGACCTGATATGGTAGGACGCGAAGCAATTTTTAAAGTCCATCTTTTACCTATTAAAGTTTCTCAAACTTTAGACGTTCACAAATTAGCTGAACAAACACCTGGTTTTGCCGGAGCTGATATTGCAAATGTGTGTAATGAAGCAGCTTTGATAGCTGCCCGAAACGGGAAAGAAGCAGTTGACATGAACGATTTTCAGGATGCTATTGACAGAGTTATCGGTGGTCTTGAAAAGAAAAATAAAATTATTCTGCCCGAAGAAAAGCAGATCATAGCTTATCACGAAGCAGGCCATGCTATTTGTGGTTGGTTTTTGGAACATGCCTATCCATTATTAAAAGTTACCATTGTACCAAGAGGAACAGCCGCTTTGGGCTATGCTCAATACACACCCAAAGAGCAATATCTTTATAATACAGATCAATTGCTCGACCAGATATGTATGACACTGGGAGGCCGCGCTGCAGAATCTATTTTCTTTGGCAAAATATCTACAGGCGCCAGTAATGATTTGCAGCAGGTAACCAAGATGGCTTATTCAATGGTAACGGTATATGGCATGAATGATAAGGTAGGTAATGTAAGCTACTACGACCCTGCACAGGAAAACGCTTTTCAAAAACCTTTTAGTGAAGAGACCGGAAAAATGATTGATGAAGAAGTCAGAAAAATGATTGTAGTGGCCTTTGAAAGAACAAAAGCATTGTTGAATAGTAAAAAGAGTGAAGTGGAGATTTTAGCCAAAGCATTATTAAAAAGAGAAGTATTATTTCAAAGTGATGTTGAAGTATTGATTGGCAAAAGACCTTATGAAGATAAAAAAGCTTTGGACTTTGTAGATAATCCTAAGGAAGCTGTGGTAGAACCTCCTATTCATGTAGTAGATTCCAATACAACCTTATAAAATGAAAGTTTCTTCTTCTAAAGAAAAAATTTTAAAAAAAATAAGAGAGGCGCTGAGTAACCCGGCGCCTTTGCCTTTTCCAAAAAGTGAAGGTTCCAATTCTGTCTTTCTGCCCCAGCCAACCGAATTAGAAATATTATTTGCCGAAGAATTCACCAAGCTATTAGGCAATTTTGCTTTTTGCGTTAATGAAACCGATGCAAAAAATCAAATTCAAAATTTAATAAAACAAAAAAAATGGGACAATATTTTTTGTGTTGAAAATGAAATTTTAAAACTATTGGAATTAGAAGGGGAATCTGCAATAAATGTGTCTTTACTGGCAGATTGTGATGCAGCTATCACTTCGTGCCATTACCTGGTAGCGCGAACCGGAGCCATTGTGATGAGCAGTGCACAGAAAAGTGGCCGAACAGTGAGCTCTTACGCACCAGTACATATTTGCATCGCTTACATAAACCAATTGGTATATGATACCCGTGATGCACTCAAAGGGATAAAAGAAAAATATGGCAGCAGGATGCCTTCTTTTATCACATTTGCTGCCGGTCCGAGCCGAACGGCAGACATTGAAAAAACATTGGTAGTAGGAGTACACGGTCCAAAAGAAGTTTATTTATTTTTGATTGATAAGCCCTTATAGTGATTTAATAAAGTGGGAAGGTTTGTATTAACTTTATAAATTACGAATTGAATAAATAGAGAAAAAATAAACTCGAATCACAAACACGAATTCACAGGAAAAGTTTTACAACAGGAAGTTTCGTGTAATTAGTGTAAAAAATTCGTGATATCATTTTAAGAAAACATGCAAATTCAGCCCGGCAAAAAAATATATTTTCTTTCAGATTTTCATCTTGGCGCTCCCGACTATAAGTCGAGCCTTGTGAGAGAAAAAAGTGTAGTACAATTTCTGGATGAAATAAAAAATGACGCTGCTGTTATTTTTATCCTTGGCGATCTTTTCGACTTCTGGTACGAATACAAAAGAGTGGTTCCGAAAGGATTTGTGAGGATATTAGGCAAGCTTGCCGAACTTACTGATAGCGGAATTATTATTCATTTTTTTGTAGGTAACCATGATATGTGGATGAATGGCTATTTTGAAAAAGAATTGAATATTGATGTGTATCACGATCCTAAAGAATTTGAATTCAATGGGAAGAAATTTTTAATAGGCCATGGAGATGGATTAGGGCCGGGAGATCATCGCTACAAATTCATGAAAAAAATTTTCAGGAATCATTTTTCACAATGGCTTTTTGGTATCCTGCATCCTTCAGCCGGCATTGGATTAGCTAATTATTTCAGCCGTAAAAGCAGGGCAGCCACAGGCAAAGAAGAAGAACAATTCCTGGGCGATGAAAAAGAATGGCTCATAATTTACAGCAAGGAAATGCTAGAGAAAAAACATTACGATTTTTTTGTTTTTGGTCACCGGCATTTGCCAATTGAATATAAATTGAATAATGAAAGTATTTATGTCAATCTTGGTGATTGGATAAAATACAACAGTTATGCAATATATGACAGAGGGGAGGTAACATTGAAATATTATAAATCATGAACCTTGGTAAAAAATATATATTCCTTCTTTTTGCTTTGAATATTTTTTGTATTTCAGGAGCAGTTGCACAGAACGATTCCATGTTTCGGTTTATAAAAAAAATAAACTTCCCTGTTTCTTCTTTTGCTGTGGATAACATCGGGGAATTGTACCTGATCACTCCTGATAATCAATTGAAAAAATACAATGAAAAAGGCGATTCTGTAGGCGTTTTTAACCAGGTAACCCAATATGGTAAACTGGCTTATGTAGATGCACAAAATCCCTGGAAGGCGATTCTTTATTACAAAAATTTTTCTACCATTGTATTGCTCGATAAATACCTGGATATAGTGACATCAATCAACCTGAACATGCAAAATATTTTCAGAGTGCAGGCAGTTACTACTTCTTATGATAATAACATATGGCTTTTTGATGAACAGAATAATAAATTGGTAAAGATGGATGACAATGGGAATATTCTTTCCGAAACGGTTGATTTCCGGTTGCTGTTTGATGAGGCTCCTGATCCTGAAAGGATAATTGACCGTGATGGTTTTGTTTATTTATACGATCCCCAAAAAGGCATTTATATATTCGATTATTACGGAAGTTTTAAAAGTAAACTTACTTTTTTGCATTGGACAGATTTTGAAGTTATTGGCAAATCAATTTATGGATTTGATAAAGAAAATTTATACAAATACTCTCCACCATTACCGGATTTTAATACTTACAGGCTACCGCCGGAGTTACAAAATAACAGCTCCATAAAGTTTAGAAATCATAAAATGTATGTTCTTAAAAATGATCAGCTTACTATTTATTATCTGCCATAACTTTTCTATTTTTTAATCTATACCCATGAAATTCCTTGATCAGATATTTTTAGACAATACCATCCGAAGTTATATCGTCGTTGCTATTATCATTTTATTAGTGATTATTTTGAAACGGATTATTTCTAAATACGTAACTGCATTGATTTTTAAGATCGTTAAAGCACAATGGGGAGGTATGACGAAAGAAGAATTTGATAGCATTGTTATTGTTCCTCTCGAAAGAATAGTGATGGTGCTGACGATCATATTTTCTTTTGACAGCCTCAATTTTCCAAAACAACTATTGTTTTCCATAAATACTGTAACCACCCGGGATATAGTATATTCTATTGCAACTGCAGCCATCATTATCTGTATCGTCTCTCTGGTAATTCGCTTTATGGATCTTTTAGTACTCGTGATCAGGCATAAATCGGGAGATGAAAAAGCAGCAAGCGAATACCAATTGCTTTTCTTTTTTAAAGATTTTATACGTGTGATCATCATCATTTTTGGAATCATTTTTATACTTAAATATTCTTTGAAACTTGATATTGGGAACCTCCTTACAGGACTAAGTATTGTTGGTGCTGCGCTTGCCTTATCAGCAAGGGAAAGTCTTGAGAACCTGATCGCTTCTTTTATTATCTTTTTTGATAAGCCTTTTAAAACAGGCGACAGTGTAAGAGTAAATAATGTGAAGGGAATAGTAGAGCGTATCGGACTAAGAAGTACCAGAGTGCGTACTCCTGAAAAATCATTAGTTACCATTCCTAACAAACAAATGGTGGATAGCATTCTTGATAACTGGAGTGAGCGTAGCCAGGTACGAAACGAAATAAAAACGCAGATATCTTCCAATACTTCATCGGCCAATTTAGAAAAAGCAATAAAGAAGATTGAAATTATTCTTGCTTCCAAAAAAGAAAGAATACTCTCTTACGATGTTCACCTGCAGGAAATTACAAATGATGGCGCTTTGATTATGGTAATTTATTTTACAAAAAAAGAATTGTCTCAAAATGAATTGAACCTGCTGTTGCAGGAAATTAATATTGACATCCGGAAGATGCAGGAGGAACATGGCATTCAGACGGCCAGCTCCAATAAAGTTACTTTAGTAGATCCTGGTAATCCATAACGATCTATTTAAATCTTGTATCCTGAAAGTTGATTTTTCTTAGTGATAAAATTCCATGATATTAAAGTAAAAATCAGCGTAATAAAAGTGCGTATAGTAATGGCAATGATTGTTTTCTCCTCATAAATTCCGCCTGAAATAATGTAAATTACTAAAACGATAAAAGTAAAAATAAGAATAAAAGCAGCGATAAATAAAAAGTTAGTTGTCCAGTTTTTTTCTTTAAAAATACCGTATCCGGCAAACAAATAAATAACCCCGCAAATCAAATTGGCAATCACTACAAATAGAACGTAATTCCCTTCTATTTCTCTTAAATGGAATAAATTAAAAATTATCGAAAGGGATTTAAACATGCTAAGCAATCCAAATACGTATACTAATACGGATGATGATTTTAAGATGATATTTCTCAAGGTTAAGTTAGTTTTGGCACACTAATATAATCAATTATTTTATTTTTTTCATCCTTACGGTGAAATGTCTTAAGGCCGGAGCTTCGTATTCTATACCTAATCCATGTATCTTTTCACGATTATTATTAACATCAATAATTATTTCCGCTACATAATCAATATGGCTTTGTGTGTAAACTCTCCGTGGAATAGCAAGCCTTACCAATTCCATTTCCGCAGGAATCAGTGTTCCATCAGTAGCGTATTTACCAAACATTAGCGAACCTATTTCAACACCTCTTACCCCTCCTTCAACATATAATGCAGCCACCAAAGCCTGCCCGGGATATTGATTAAAAGGAATGTGTGGCAACATGGCCTTGGCATCTATATATACGGCATGCCCGCCAGCCGGCTGCATTACAGGAACTCCGGCCGCTATTAATTTTTCAGTAAGATATTCAATACTGCGAATGCGATATTGTAAATAATCCTCCTCCATTACTTCTTTTAACCCGATAGCAATTGCTTCTAAATCTCTGCCTGCAAGGCCGCCATAAGTAGTAAAACCTTCTGTAATAATCAATAGATTTCTGCATTTTATGGCAAGTTCTTCATTACTCATTGCAAGAAATCCGCCGATGTTAGCGAAGGCATCTTTCTTAGCGCTCATCGTACAGCCATCAGCATAAGAAAATAATTCATGAACAATTTCAGGAATTGAAATATTCGCAAATCCTTTTTCGCGTTTTTTTATAAAATAACAATTCTCTGCAAAGCGGCGTGCGTCAATAAACAAAGGAATATTGTGTTTTTTGCAAATTGATTTAACATCCCTGATGTTTTGCATACTTACCGGCTGGCCCCCGCCGGAATTATTGGTAACTGTGATAATACAAAGCGGGATATTTTCAGCACGTTTTTCTTCAATAAATTTTTGCAAAGCCACTGTATCCATATTGCCTTTGAAAGGAGCGGGTACAGATGGAATTTTTCCTTCAGCGCATAAGAGGTCAATTCCTTCGGCACCCGAAAATTCAATATTGGCGCGAGTTGTGTCAAATAAAGTATTGCTTACAATATATTTTCCTTTGCCGCCAATTACAGAAAATAAAATTTTCTCTGATGCACGTCCCTGGTGTGTAGGAATTACTATGGGCATGCCGGTAATATCCTGTATTGTTTTTTCAAATCGAAAAAAACTATTGCTTCCTGCATAAGATTCATCGCCAATCATCATGCCTGCCCATTGTGCGCTGCTCATAGCGCTTGTGCCGCTGTCAGTGAGCAAATCAATCAGTACATCATCGGCATGAATTAAAAAAGGATTGTAAAATGCGTCTTTTATAATTTTAATTCTTTGTTCCCTGGTGGTAAAATGAATAGGCTCTACGGATTTTATTTTGAAAGGTTCTATAATAGTCTTCATGATAATTTTTTAATGAAATAATATTTTAGGAATTATGTTTTGGTTAAAAATTTAGTCATTATTTTTTTGACAAAAAATAATGGAAAATGAGTGAAATTATTCTTCCATACATTTTGATTAAGCACAATAAACAGAATGAAATTAAGCCAAAGCTTTAGGTGGGTTTCCTGATAATATTAATCCATAAGAGAAGCATCGAGCAAATGTAAACGTAATTTAAATAATATGCAATAGCAGAACCGGATGGAAATTTAACAAGAATGTTTCTAAAGTAAAGAAACCTCGCCTGACTGTAACTTTCGGGCAGGAAATAACAGGAATTTTAATTTTATTTAAACTTTGTATCATTTTGATAAATCCGTATTTTAAAAATATAAAATAATAAAAGTACTTAAATACTTTTATTTGAATAATTCATTTATCTTTGTCTCCATTTAATTATTAAAATACATAAACATGGAAACATTACTGGAACATGAAAATATTCTGAACGTAACATTATTAGAACCTAAACTAAAACATCCCACCATTTTTGTAAGATTTGATAAACTTTTAGCTGGCGAGAGTTTGATTCTTCATAACGACCATGACCCAAAACCTCTTTTTTATGAACTATCAGATGAAAGAGGTGATATTTTTGCCTGGGAATATCTTGAAAAAGGACCAGAATTATGGAAAATAAAAATTACCAAAAACAAAACGTCCCAAAGAGGAAAAGAAAATATTCTTGATGCAACTCTGCTGCATCCCAGCATAAAACATGCTACTATATTTAAAACTTTTGATGATTTGAAGCCCGGGGAATCGCTGGAATTACACAACGATCATGATCCAAGGCCGCTTCGCTTTCAATTAGAAAATACAAGAAGAAATATATTTACATGGGACTATCTGGAACAGGGGCCGGAATTGTGGAGGATAAAAATTTCTAAAAATAAAATTGGACAGAAAGATACCGGAAATGAAAGGGAAAATATCCTGAATGTTACTCTTATTGAACCTCGGTTAAAACATCCTACTATCTTCAGCCGCTTTGATGAATTGAAGCCCGGTGAAACTTTAATATTACACAACGACCACGATCCCAAACCTCTTTATTATCAGTTACAAAGCATGGTAGGCGATAGTTTTACGTGGGATTACCTGGAGCAAGGGCCAGAATTGTACAGAATAAAAATTACCAAAAAGAAATTACAACAGCCAAAGGAAGAAAAGAAAGAAGCTGTAAAAGAAAATATCCTGAATGTAACTGAAATAGAACCTAAGCTGAAACATCCTACTATCTTCAAAAGGTTTGACGAACTGAAACCCGGCGAAAGTTTAACCATTCATAACGATCACGATCCCAAGCCACTTTATTACCAGTTGTTGGGTGAAAGAGGAAACATTTTCACATGGGAATACCTGGAGCAAGGGCCTAAATTATGGCGTATAAAAATGACTAAACGTCCTGAAGGCGAAGGAGCTGAAACACTTGGCGAAATTGTAGCAAAAGATTTACGTAAGGCTGAGGTATTTAAAAAATATGATTTGGATTTTTGTTGCGGCGGAAAGAAGACAGTTAAAGAAGCCTGTGCTGAAAAAGGTTTGGATGTAACCAAAATAGAACAGGAACTACAGAACGCAGATAAAAATGTTTCTACTGGACGGCCGTTACCCTATAATGATTGGAATCTTGATTTTCTTGCTGACTACATTGTGAATACACATCATAGCTATGTGAGAAAAACGATACCTGATATCAGAAGCTATGCAGAGAAAGTGGCTAAAGTTCACGGAGCATACCATCCGGAATTATTAGAAATAAATAAATTAGCACAGGAAGTGTGTGATGAAATGTCTGAGCACATGGTTAAAGAAGAAACTGTTTTATTCCCTTACGTAAAACATATCGTAAACACAAAAGGTAAAGGCTATGTAAAATTCGATAGTCTTGACGATGTAAAAGAACCCATTGATATAGCAGTAACAGAACACGAATTAGTGGGAGGCAATATGGACAAAATCAAAGAACTGAGTAATAACTTCAAAGTGCCTGATGATGGTTGCGCCAGCTATGCTTACTTGTTTAAAACATTAAACGAATTTGAGGATGACCTACATATTCATATTCACCTCGAGAACAATATTCTTTTTCCAAAGGCATTGGATATGGAAAAGAATTAATAGAAACACACACACATGCTAGCCTCAAAGCGGCTCCGGGCTTTTTTAAATCTATTGTTGTTGTAGAAATAAGATAAGCCCGGATTCGCCGCTTTAATTGATTAATTAGTAAGAGCTGAAATAATATTTTTTATGAAGAAGTATATTTTAATCCTGTTGGGCACTTTAGTATTTGCCTGCAATCAGACTTCAAATAAAACAAATACTGATGAGAATGCTATTCATAAAGAAGACACCTCAAATGAGCTGACATTAAACAATGGTGCTAAATGGAAAGCAGATTCGATCACCAATCACAATGTAATAAACCTTAAAACGATTGCTGATAATTTTAGGATAAAACCATTTCCTTCAGCAAATGATTACCAATTGTTAAGTGGTGATTTGAGTAATGCTTTGAGCCAAATGATTCAGCAATGTAAAATGTCAGGCCCCGATCATGAAGCGCTGCATCATTGGCTGGAACCTGTTTTAGAAGAAACTAAACAACTAAAAAATATTTCCGACACTACGGATGCGAAGAAAGTTTTCAAATCTATTGACACGCGGATAGATGATTATCACAATTATTTTAAATGAACATGATTATTAATGCCAATACAAAAATTGCAAAGATTTTAAAGCAGAACCCTGAAGCATTAGAGGCTATTATCATCATCAATCCTAAGTTTGAGAAATTGCGGAATCCATTGTTGAGAAAACTAATGGCAGCACGCACGAGCATTGGCATGGCTTCAAAAATAGGTGGGTTTGATATAGAGAAATTTTTTGAAAAATTAGCGCCACTGGGATTTGAAATAGATAGAGACTTTGCACCGGAAGCAAACAAAGAAAAACCAAAACTACCTGCTTTTTTTAACTCAATAAAACCTGAACAGATTGAAGACTTTGATGTTCGGCCAATTATTGATGCCGGCAAAGATCCTCTGACTTCCATTGTAGATAAAGTAAAGAGCATACCTAAAGGAGGCATTCTTAAAATTATAAACAGTTTTGAGCCAACACCATTAATTTCACTTTTGAAAAAACAAGGGTTTGAATCATTTGTTGATCCAATTGATGACCAATTGGTAGAGACTTATTTTTATAAATCTGGTGATGCGCAGGTTGAAATAAATAAAGAGGAAAATAATTCCGAAGGGTGGGATGAGCTTTTTAAAAAGTATGAAGACAAAATGCAAATTGTTGATGTACGTGAATTAGAAATGCCTCAGCCCATGATGACTATTCTTGCCGCAATTGAAAGAATACCCGATGATACAGCCTTGTTTGTCTATCACAAAAGAATACCTGTTTTTTTGTTACCTGAATTGAGGGAGAGAAAATTTGACTACCGCATAAAAGAAGAAGGCCCTAACCAGGTGCGTCTTCTGATTTTTAAAGATTGATATGTTTTCTGGAACCGCAAATACCGGCCTCGCTAAAAACACTTCTTATAAAGTAGTGTTGCCATTTTATTTATATGCGGGCCTGTCATTTTTTATCGCTACCGTTTTATTAATCTTTTCTTCGTCCGCTTTTCTGCAACATTATTTTCATCCACACACATTGGCTATTACGCATTTGATGGCTTTGGGCTGGGGAACTATGATGATACTCGGCGCGAGCCACCAGCTGGTGCCGGTACTGATCGAAGGGAAATTATACAGCAATACATTGGCCTATCTTTCTTTTGTATTTGCAGCAATAGGAATTCCGTTTTTAGTCTTCGGATTTTATCACTTTGATTTTGGCTGGCCGGCACAATGGGGTGCTATTTTTATTAATGCGGCAATCATATTTTATTTGATAAATATTGGAATTAGCATGGTGAAAAGTAAAAAAGAAAATGTGCATGCAGTTTTCGTTTTTACAGGTACACTCTGGCTTTTGATAACCACAATTGTAGGATTATTTTTGGTGTATAATTTCACTTTTAATATTTTATCAAAAGACTCCCTGTCTTATCTTCCGTTGCATGCGCATTTGGGAATTATAGGTTGGTTCCTGTTATTAGTTATTGGGGTAGGTTCGAGATTGATTCCTTTATTTCTAATTTCAAAATACAACAACAATAAATTATTGTGGTGGATTTATTCGTTGATCAATTCCGCTTTGATCAGTTTTATTATTTTCTTTTTATACATTAAAATTACCTGGTTGTATTTCTTTCCCCTGGCTGCCATTGCGGCGGCCTTGATAATGTTTGGATATTATTGTTATCATGCTTATCACGAGAGGCTTCGTAAAAAAGTGGATTACCAGGTAAGGATTTCTTTACTCTCTGTTTTTATGATGTTGCTTCCGTTGATATTTTTAGGAATCGTTATTTTGTTATTATTATTTTCCATTGATAATTACCATTTGATATTAACTTATGGATTCTGTATTTTTTTTGGATGGATAACGGCTATTATTTTTGGCATGACTTTCAAAACACTTCCGTTCATTGTATGGAACAAAGTGTATCACGATAAAGCAGGATTGGGGAAAACCCCTAATCCAAAAGAATTGTTTAGCGACAAAATATTTTTAGGGATGGGAATTTCTTATCTCGCAGGATTTGTTTTATTTGCAACCGGGATTCTTATTTCAAATGAATTAATCATAAGAATTGCTGCGGTGCTTTTATTAATTGCCGCAGTTTTGTATAATGGAAATGTATGGAAAGCTGTATCGCATAAACCTAAAAAACCATGAATGAAATTAGTAATAACGAAGCCAAGTTAGAGCTGGCACTGGATGCATTAAAATTTGTAATGGATCCTGAAATAGGGTTAAATGTTGTTGACCTGGGATTGATTTACCAGATTGATTTTGATGAAGCCGGGAAAAAAGTTTTTTGCACCCATTCACTTACAACACAGTTTTGCCCAATGGGCGAATCTATAAACGATGGAGTAAAAAATGCACTTCAGCAAACATTTCCTGATTATGGGGTAGAGGCGGAAATCACTTTTAATCCGCCGTGGAGTGCACAAAAAATTTCTGAAGAAGGACGTGAATTTTTAAATATGTAAATAATGCTAAGCAACACGTGTAAAACTGCCATAAAAGCTGTGATCTACCTTTGTTCAAAATTTGAAGCAGAGGGAAATTCAAGTATTAAAGAAGTGGCAGAATTTATCAATGCCAATGAACATACCGTAGGAAAGATTTTGCAAACGCTGGTGAAACAAAATGTAATCAGGAGCCTGAAAGGTCCTACCGGCGGCTTTTTTATTTCCAAAGAACAACAAAAACAACCCATTATTAATATTGTAGAAGCAATTGACGGTAAACAATTTTTCACCAGTTGTGGATTAGGTTTAAGCAAATGTTCGTCTATACATCCATGTCCTATTCATGATGATTATAAAAAAGCACGTGATTTAATTGAAAAATTATTCAGGGAAAAAAATGTGCATAATTTATGCGAGCCTGTGAATAATGGATTGGCGTATTTGATGGGATAAAAAGCCTCCCTGCTAATCCTCAGCCAGAATGATTTCAAAAATCTACAGTAAAAAACACCCGCCTGACTGTCATTCAGGCAGGAATATTCCGGATTCTTTTTTTTATTAAAATGAATTAGAATTAATCGTTTTATCCAAACTAAATATTTATTGAAGTTTCCCATAAAGATTTTATTTTGATCAGCTTAAGTAAATAAGGAATCAATAATAAAATTTCAATACGAAAGCCGAAATTTTGATTTGAACCTGGATTGATGAATGAGTTAATTATAAGTGACGTGCAAATAACAATTCCGGTTATCGCATCAACAATTCCTAAAATTGCTGCCCATTTTTTTTGTGCTAACAAACCATATGCGGTGATTCCTTTGAATATAAAAATTATTGTTATACTAATCCCAATCACTGATATTGGCTCTCTTGTATCCAAACCATAAATACTTAATTGGAATTTGTAACCTAAAATTCCAAATACTAAGCTGATAATTCCAACAACTCCAAAAATTAAAAAGATCCAGCTAAATATTTTTATCCACCACGGAAGTAAATCTTTTCTTTTGGTGGTGTTAAGTTGAAGAAAACTTTCAGTTAAAAGATCAGGCTGGCTTTGGTTCATATTTACCGTTTCTGTAAAGAACGTTATTTTAGAAAAAATCTTTCATAGCAAGCAAACACTTTCCTAATTATGTATGGGTTTTACAGGCTCAACCCTGTCCTAACTGGAAGAGGCGGGTGCCTTTCGGATAAGGATATTCGCGATTTACATTTTTATAAATAGGTACAAATCCTACAACAATTCAACAATGAAATAATTTAGCAATTCACCCACCTTTCAATTCATCTGAAAATTAGAACTAGTATGCAAAGATGCATCAGCCTGTAGTTTTAATTCCCATTTCCAGGCGGTTTCCATCATTTCATCCAAAGAATATTTTGGGTTCCAGTTTAGTCTTTCTTTTGCCAAAGAATTATTAGCATAAATGGCCATAATATCGCCGGGTCTGCGGGGAGATATTTTATAATTAAGCTTTTTGCCGCTTACTTTTTCAAAAGCATTAATGGCTTCCAATACAGAAACTCCATTACCTGTGCCTAGATTAAACACTTCACATTTTTCTGCATTTTTATTTTCCATTAAATATTGTAGAGCAAGCGTATGTGCGTGGGCTATGTCGCACACATGTATATAATCTCGAATGCACGAGCCATCTCTTGTTGGATAATCATCTCCGTAAACAGAAAGTTCTTTTATTTTTCCGATAGCAGTTTGCGTAATTGCGGGTACAAGGTTTTCTGGTTTCCCTAAAGGCAATTCTCCTATCAAAGCAGTGGGATGAGCACCTACTGGGTTAAAATATCTTAGTAAAATACTTTGCAAACCTCCTGTTTTAGTAACATCTCTCACAATTTCTTCGCCCATTTGTTTGGTAGCTCCATAAGGTGATTCTGCCGGTTTGGTGGGCGATTCTTCTGTTACAGGAATTGCATCAGGGCTACCATACACGGTGCAGGAAGAAGAAAAAATAAAATTCGGAACCTTAAATTCTTTGGTGCATTTTAAAATATTAATAAGAGAGAATAAATTATTTTCAAAATACATTAATGGTTTATTTACCGATTCGCCAACGGCTTTGTAAGCGGCAAAATGGATGATACCTTTGATGTCGGTATTTTCCTGGAATACAGCATAAGTATCATCGAAATTAGCGAGATCTACTTTATAATTTTTTATAGAAACGCCGGTAATTTCTTTTATGCCGGTAAGCAGCGCTGCTGTTGACCTTGAATTATTATCAATACATATCGGGCTAAATCCGTTTTCTATAAGGTCAATAATTGTGTGGGCGCCAATATATCCGCATCCCCCGGTAACTAATATTTTATTCATGTTACAAAGTAAGAGAAAATTGATTACAAAATCGTAGCTCAATTAATTAATTCAGGTGAGAAAATGTATGATATAATATACTGCTGCAGCTACCACGGCGCTTACCGGAATAGTAAGTATCCATGCCCAAAGTAGATTGAGGGTAACGCCCCAACGCACTGCCGATAAGCGTTTGGTAGCTCCCACACCTACGATAGAACCAGTAAGTGTATGTGTGGTACTTACCGGTATGCCAAAGCCGATGGTAAGGAAGATAGTTACAGCACCCGCAGTTTCAGCACAGAAGCCTTCTAAAGGAGTTACTTTGGTAATTCGGGTTCCCATTGTTTTTACGATGCGCCATCCTCCGGACATGGTTCCTAATGCAATGGCAGAATAACATGCGAGTGGTAACCATTCGGGCATCTCAAAATCATGTATCGTACCAATGTATCCATGAACACTTTTTTCATAAAACCAGATTGCCGTTAATATTAATCCCATTGTTTTTTGAGAATCGCCTCCACCATGAGCAAGGCTTAGACAACCAGAGGAAAGCAACTGAAGTCGCCGGAACCATTTTTCCGCTTTGGCAGGCCTGGATTTTTTCGCAATATTTACTGTGATTACCGTAATGACGAAGCCCAATAACAATCCGATTATTGGGGCCAGCACCATAAATATTAAAGCAATAAATATGGGATAAGTATTTACACCTGATAAACCCCCTGCAGCAAGTGCTGCACCAGCAAGGCCACCAATGAGTGTGTGTGAAGAACTGGAAGGAATACCGTAATACCAGGTTAATAAATTCCAGCTGATGGCTGCAATAGTAGCAGCAATTATTGTTTTGAAATTGATAATATTTTCGGCCATGATATTGGCAATCGTGCCGGCAACTTTATGTTCCCTGAAAATAAAAAATGCAATAAAATTAAATGAAGCTGCCCAGAGTACTGCCTGGAATGGGGTGAGCACTTTTGTGGAAACAATGGTTGCTATTGAGTTTGCGGCATCATGAAAACCATTTATATAATCAAATATGAGAGCCAGCGCAATAATGGTAATTAGAAAAACAAACATACTTAACTTTTAATATAAGGTCTTTTTGTGCCAATTAAAAAGGGTAACTTCTAAGCGTATTTGATGATGATGGATTCAATTACGTTAGCGGCATCTTCACATTTATCAGTCACTATTTCCATCACCTGGTAAATTTCTCTTTTTTTAATTACTTCTTTGGCATTAGGCTCTGTTTCAAAAAGCCTCTCAATGCTCATATCAAAAATATCGTCGGCCTGGTTTTCTATACTATTGATAGCCACCATGGCATCAGTAATTTTCCTAAGATTTTTCATGTCTCTAAGCTCAATTACGGCTTTACGAACTTCGGTGCAACTACTTAAAATCAGATCAGCCATTTTATGAAAAGTAGGATCATCAGGATTCACCTTATAAAAATTTATCTTTTTTGCAGCGGAATAAATAAAATCACAAATATCATCAAGAGATGTCGCCAGGTAATGGATGTCTTCACGGTCAAAAGGTGTAATAAAATTTCTGCCTAATTCTGTAAAGATTCGATGAGTAAGATCATCATTTATATGCTCAAGGTCTTCAATTTGTTTTATCAGTATTTCTCTTTTATCAAATTCCTTTTCATGAACTTCTTCTTTAAGCTTTTCTGCCATCTGCACAACGCCCTCCGATACACTTTCAAATAATTGAAAGAAGATCTTGTCTTTAGGAAGAAAAAACTTTAAAATAGAATTGACCGCCATTTTTTTGATTTGCGCAAAAATAGAATACTATCTTCAATATATAATAGTATCCTCTTTAAAACTTGCATTTTAAGCTTTGATACCTTCTCCTTTAAATCTCATTCCTGTTTTTCAAATTTTTGTCTCAGAGAAATACATTTAAATAAGTGCGGCAGAATACATTATATCTATTATTTAATACTTGTTGATTTATAGCAGATTAGTTGATTTGTTTGGATAATCTTTGAATTTGATAACACTATGATAATATTCAGGCAACATTCTGGTAACATACAAACTTTTCCTTTGCACAAAAATATTTTATATGTGTAAAACAAGAATTAAAAAGATTTTATTTCTCATTCCAATCCTTGGCTTTTGTTTATTAATAAATGGTTCCGTAAAAGCACAATTTCTTATGAATTCTGATTCCGCTTTTAAAGCAGGCACACCTAATTCGGGTCGTTTATGGGGATATGCATTTGGCGATTTTTATTATAAAGCTCATAGTGATTCTCTGAATAGAGGTGGCAATAATCAATATATCGGGATACCTAAAAATAGGAACGCTTTTCAATTCCGTCGTATTTATTTAGGATATGATTATAATATTTCTAAAAATTTCTCTACAGAATTATTATTAGCTGCTGAAGATAATTTTCCTGCATTCAATCCTCCTTCAAATGGTGCAGCCAATGGGGACGAACTTTCAGATGGCAAACTAAGTTTTTATATTAAGCTTGCAGATATCCACTGGAAAAATGTTTGGAGCGGTACCGACTTGATAGTTGGGCAACAGGCTACACCTGCTTTCCCGCTATTATCGGAAAAAATATGGAATTATCGTTCCGTTGAAAGGACCATTGCAGATATTCGCCGTACGCCTTCTTATGATATGGGAGTGGGTTTGCAAGGCCTTTTTGACTCATCGACAAAGAATTTTGGTTATGAAATTTTAATTGGCAATGGAAGTAGCGCAAAACCAGCGGCTACCAGTTTTAAATGGTTTTACGGAGACATCTATCATTACTTTTTAGATAAGAAAGTGGTAGTGGATGTGTACGCTGATTACCAACGCCTGAACTGGACACCAACCTGGCATCATGACCGCCAAATGTGGAAAGGTTTTGCAGCATATACAACTCCTGCGTTAACAATAGGTGTAGAAGGATTTATTAACACCATTAGTAATGATACAAAAGCGACTCTTATTGGCGGAGGCGCTGATACGATTAACACTGCTGCACAGGGATTATCACTTTATATACATGGAAATATTGTAAAAAATAAGTTGAGATTCTTTGCCCGATACGATCAATATAATCCCAATAAGAAGATTGATAATTATACTTACAAAAGTTATTCAGGGATTTCCTCTCCAAACGGCTATAACTCTAATTCTTATGAGGCAACGTATAATAGCTCTGGCGGAGTTGCAAGTGTAACGCCTACCGGAGACATTACTTCCAAAGAAAATTTTGTTACAGTCGGTTTGGATTTTACACCCTACAAAAATGTTCACTTTATGCCTAATATCTGGTATAATAACTATTCTTCGCAACTAACAGGTGTTTCTAACGGTGATTACGACCTTGTTTACCGCATGACATTCTATTTTGTATTTGGAAAATAATTATCATAAAAAAATTGAAAACTCAAATTAAATATTAAAACAACATTTATTAAAAAGACAATCATGAAAATAAAATCAAAAATCAAAAATGTTTTTCTTGCAGTTCTTGTATTAGCTTTTGCCGGAAGTATAACAACCGGTTGTAACGGCGGTTCCGGAAATAACACTGGCAGTGATTCTACATCAACATCTAAGAGTGGAGATGATGAAACTCTTTTAGGTGCTGGTAGCACATTTATTTATCCTTTATTTTCAAAACAATTTTCCGTATATAATCAACTTACCGGGTTAAAAATAAATTACCAGTCAATCGGTTCGGGCGGAGGCATTCTACAGTTAACAAACAAAACTGTTGATTTTGGCGATTCTGATGCTCCCTTAACGGAGGAACAAGCTCAAAAAATGGGTGTTCCGGTTTTGCACATTCCAATGTGTTCAGGCGCAGTGGTTATAAGCTATAATTTACCCGAAGTGAAAGATACCGTGAAACTTACTCCCGATGTTATTGCGGATATTTTTCTTGGAAAGATTACAAAATGGGATGATGCAAAAATTATAGCCGTTAATCCGGGAGTAAAGCTTCCGGCAACTTCGATAGTAGTGGCACACCGCTCTGACGGAAGTGGCACTACCAACATTTTTACTGATTATCTTTCTAAGGTAAACGATGAATGGCAAAGCAAAGTTGGTAAAGGTACTTCTGTAAACTGGCCTGCAGGTCTGGGAGGAAAAGGGAACGAAGGCGTTTCCGGACTTATTAAACAAACTCCGGGTGGTATTGGTTACATTGAATTAGCGTACGCAATTCAGAATAAAATGGCTTATGCAAAGATTCAGAACAAATCCGGCAATTATATTACACCAAATATTGCTTCTACAAGCGCCGCCAGTAATGTACAATTACCTGCTGATTCAAAAATATTTTTGGGTAATACAGATGCTGCTGAAGGATATCCTATCAGTGGCTTTACCTGGGCATTGATTTACCAGGAACAGAACTATAATAACCGCTCCCGGGACAGGGCACAGAATCTTTTGAAATTATTTTGGTGGAATATTAATGATGGTCAGCAATATTGTGAAGGGTTGCATTATGCTCCATTGTCGCCGGCAGCAGTTACCGTTGCAGAAGCAATTCTAAAATCTGCCACTTATGATGGTAAACCCATATTATAATAAATAAATTGAATTATTGTTTTGAAATCATTACCACTTACAAAATCAGGAAATTCCCAAAGCAATTCATTGCTGCGGGAATTTTCTTCTTTTACCAATATGGATGTTTGGAAAAGTATTAAGATAAAAAGATCACTCCGCCAGATACATACCGAGAGGTTTTTTAAAACTTCGCTTGTACTGATCGCATTAAGTATTCTTGTATTGGTGGTAGCTTTTATGTTTACATTGATTTTACAATCAATGCCATCCCTAAAAGCATTTGGAGCAAGTTTTCTATTTGGAAAAACCTGGGATCCCGTTCATAATATTTATGGAACCTACCCTTTCCTCCTGGGAACTTTATTAACTTCCTTCCTGGCTTTGATTATTTCTATTCCTTTTTCATTTGCGGTCGCTATATTTTTAGGTGAATATTATCCACGGGGCTGGTTCTCAGAATTTTTAAAGAATTCAATCGAGCTCATAGCTGCGGTTCCTTCCGTTATTTATGGTTTTTGGGGCTTGTTTGTCTTAGTGCCTATGGTACGTAGTTTAGAAATAAAACTTGGAGTAATGCCTTATGGCATTGGAATTTTTACATCCGCTTTAATTTTAGCAATTATGATTATTCCATATGCTGCTTCTTTAGGCAGGGAAATGATAAGGATGGTTCCTTCATCATTAAAAGAGGCAGCTTATTCATTAGGAGCAACCCGGTATGAAATAATAAGGTCTGTTATTTTACCTTATTCCAAATCAGGATTATTAGCAGGTGTTTTATTATCATTAGGAAGAGCCTTAGGTGAAACAATGGCAGTAACCATGGTAATTGGAAATACAAGCTTAATTCCGAAAAGTATATTTGATCCGGGCAATACAATGGCAAGTGTGATTGCCAATGAATTTACAGAGGCCGCAAGCACTCTTTATTTATCTTCTTTAATCGAACTGGGTCTTGTTTTATTTCTGGTTACAGTAGTTATTAATTTAATAGGTAAAAAAATTATTAAACGGTTTACAACAGATTAGATATGGTACCGAATATTAAATTCAGGTTAGGTAAAAGTAAATTTTTCAAAGGAACGATTATCGGTCTTTCTATCCTATGCACACTTCCTTTGTTCGTAATTCTCATTTATATTTTAAAAGAAGGAATTAGTAAAATTAACTGGCATTTTCTTGTAAACCTGCCGAAACCTGTGGGCGAGGCCGGCGGCGGAATTGCAAATGCACTTATGGGTAGTTTGCTTATTGTGTTTTTTGCAGCTTTAATAGCAATTCCATTTGGCATCATGGGTGGCATTTATTTGAGTGAAAACAGGAAGACCAGGTTGTCTTACTGGACAGGGCTTGCGGTAGATGTATTGCAGGGAACCCCTTCAATAGTCGTTGGTATCGTAATTTATTTTTGGATTGTTAAACCACTGAATACCTTCTCAGCGCTTTCAGGAAGTGTGGCTTTGGCAATCATGATGCTGCCGATAGTAGTGCGATCTACTGAAGAAACATTAAAATTATTACCTGCTTCTCTCAAAGAAGCAGGACTCGCTTTGGGACTCCCATATCATAAAGTAATTTTAAGAATTATACTACCATGCGGTTTTAGCGGAGTCCTTTCCGGAATCATTTTGGCAATTGCAAGAATAGCAGGCGAAACTGCGCCTTTATTATTTACTGCATTTGGCAACCCGTTTTTTTCTACAAATATTTTAAAACCAATGCAAAGTTTACCGTTGCTGATTTTTAATTATGCAACAAGCCCTTATGATGATTGGCACAACCTGGCATGGGGTACTGCACTCATCCTACTTATATGGGTATTATTATTAAACATTATTACTAAGATCACAACCAGAAAATGGAGAGTACAATTTTAAAAGCGATTAATTTCGATGCTTACTTTGGCGAAAACCATGTTGTAAAGAAAGTAAATATTGAGATTCCAAAGAACAATGTCATTGCGGTGATGGGGCCTTCAGGCTGCGGAAAAACAACTTTTCTGCGCTGTATTAATCGTATGCATGAATTGATTGAAGGCGCTTCTACTAAAGGACAGATGATGCTGAATAACGAAGCTATTTACAATATGCATCCGATTTTTGTACGCCATAAAATTGGGATGGTATTTCAAAGACCCAATCCTTTTCCTAACCTGAGTATTTATGATAATGTAATTGCCGGTTATAAACTTAATGGGATGAAAATTACTAAGAAAGATAAAGATGTGATTGTTGAGCAGTCATTGCAAAAGTCGGCATTGTGGAATGAGGTAAAAGATTCACTACATAAAAAAGGAACTTTTTTATCCGGAGGCCAGCAACAGCGTTTATGTATTGCAAGAGCCATAGCCATGGAACCGGAAGTACTGTTATTGGATGAACCGACATCAGCACTGGATCCTATATCAACATCAAGTATAGAAGTATTGTTGCAGGAACTTAAGAAAAACTATACACTTATAGTAGTTACTCACAACATGCAACAGGCGGCCAGGGTTAGCGATAAAACTGCTTTTTTTTATCTGGGAGAATTAATTGAATATGATATTACAAAAAACATGTTCACTAATCCACGGGATGAACGAACTCAAAATTATATTACCGGGCGTTTTAGCTGATGGTTTTTAAAAACAAAAAATATTATGACACAGTTTGAAACAGAAATGCAGGATTTAAAATTGGAAGTGATCAATATGTGGCAACTGGTTCTTTCCCAATTATCCAAGGCAAAGGAATCTATGCTTACATTTGATAAAGACTTTGCAAGGGAAGTGATGGCCAGGGAAAGAAGGGTGAATGCACTGGAATTAAAAATAGACAGAAATTGTGAAAATATATTTGCTCTCTATTGCCCGGTTGCCGTTGATTTACGATTTCTATTGGCCGCGCTCAAAATTAATACTAACCTGGAACGCATTGGTGATATAGCTGATAGTATTGCCAGGTATATTGTTGACTCGCCGGTTAAATTTAATAAGGCGGTTTTGGAATCAACTAATTTGATTAAAATGTACGATGGCTCCATGAGTATGTTAACAGATGTACAGGCAGCCTTTGAATTTGAAAACACACTTCTTGCGCGTACTATTTTTTCCAGGGATGAGGTTTTAGATCAGATAAACAAAGATTCAGATGCTAATATTTCCAAATATATTCATGAAAGCCTTAGCAACATTAATGAATCGCTCTACATTTTATCTATAATTAGAAAGCTGGAAAGGGTAGGCGATCAATCAAAAAATATTGCAGAAGAAATTATATTCTATGTAGAAGCGAAAGTGCTGAAGCATCAATAAAATCAATTTCGTTCCTTCTCTGGGAACTTAATAAAAAATAAGAATCCCTTCTATTTTTTTGCCTGCCGGCAAAAAAATTTCATAAAGCAATCCGTAACATTCATCAGCTTTTTGAATTTGGACAAATCGCATATATGATGATTGAATGTGCAAAAATCCGATGGCTGGGTTTCTGATACCTTTTGGTTCTAAAAAAAACTCAAAGGGCGGATTTTTATTTTATAGCATCATTGATGGTACTTTGATTATTTTTGAAAATTCCTGAAAAGAGAAATATGACTTTAAAAAATGTTTACAAAGAGAACCATGTTTTTTTCATTGGTATTTTTCTATTAATGATAATAGCCATTTTTGTTTTGATTTTTTATTCAAAAGCTGATGGCTTTTTTTTAATGAATCCATTGCATTCGGATATGCTCAATCAGTTCTTTATTCCCTATACTTTGGTGGGCAATGGATTTTTTGTAATAGGAGTAGCCATAATTTCATTTTTTTTTAAAAAAAGATTTTTAAGTCTGATGATAATAAGCAGTTTTCTTTTATCAGGATTTATAGCGCAGGTCTTAAAATATTTTATTTTGGAAGCACGGCCGGCTTATTATTTAGCGAAGACGAATTATCCCTATTTTATTGATCACGTTACATTGCACAATTTTCATTCGTTTCCATCCGGGCACACTGCTTCAGCATTTGCACTGGCTGCAGTTTTGAGCTTTTCGTTAAAGAGTAAAAAATATTCAATTATTTTTTTATTGCTGGCAACCTTAGTTGGTTATAGCCGCCTATATCTTGGGCAACATTTTATTGATGATATATTTGTGGGGTCAGTTCTTGGAGTGCTTTCGGCAATATTTTGCTGGATATTTTTAGAAAAATACTTTAATAGAATTTTGAAAATACCTGAAAAATAAACGGCAATTAATTAATCAAAAGTTGACTAACGTTCGTTACAAAAAAGTAGAAATCGGACTTATTTATTTGTTTACTGGTGAATCTTTTCATCCTTTTGCCGCAGGCAATATAAAACCAAATGTAGTGCCTACATCTATTTTGCTTCTCACATGAATGGAATCTTCATGTGCTTCAATAATATGTTTTACGATGGATAGTCCTAGACCGCTTCCACCTACTTTCCGGGCGCGCGCAAGATCTGTTCTATAAAATCTTTCAAATATCCTGGGCAGATGTTCCTCCGAGATCCCGTATCCGTTATCAGTAATTTCTATCAATATTTTTTTGCCATCAATTTTATAAGCGCTTCCTTCAATGATGCCGTTTTGTTTACCGTATTTTATAGCATTATCAACAAGATTGATAATCGCCATTCTGATTTTTTCTTTATCGGCATATACAGTAAGGGGCAATTCGCAACCGTCTTTAATAAAACATTTTATTTTTTTTTCATCCGCCTTTATTGAAAGTGATTCAAAGACTTCTTTAAGAAGATCCTGGATAATAAAATTTTGTTTAATCAAGGTCAGTTCGCCACTTTCAAGTTTGGTAATCTCATCAAGATCTTCTAATAAATTCACCAAACGGTCAACATTTTTTGATGTATTCCCCAGAAATTTTGAAGTGATTTCTTTATCATTCGAAGCGCCATTAAGAAGCGTATCCACATAACCTTGTATCGCAAATATGGGTGTTTTTAATTCATGAGAAAGATTGAGCAAAAACTCTTTTCTGAATACTTCATTTTTTCTCAAAGCTTCCATTTCTTCTTTGTGTTGAACTGCCCATTGTTCCACATCTTCGCTCACCTCATCAATAGTTTTTTGAGGAAGAATATTCTTAAAATAAAATTCTTCTTTCTTATTGGCTTTGGTTTGATAAATGAGTTTGTAGATTAGTTTTATTTTCCGGAACACAAAACGCTTAACAGTAAGCGAAATGATAAAATAAGCGATAATGAATAACCCGGTAAACAAAAATAATGACGCTAACCATTTTTCTGTATAGATGTAAAATATAAGAGCCGCCAGTGCACTGATTGGTATTGAGGTCACAAGACTTACTTGTTGCGGGGAGAAATTTTTTTTAGCGAACATTATTCTTTTAATTATATAATTACCATCCCAGGATCCACGCGAAAATCAATGGAACTACAATGGTGGCATCACTTTCCACAATAAATTTTGGGGTATGAATATCTAATTTGCCCCAGGTTATTTTTTCGTTAGGAACAGCGCCTGAGTAAGATCCATAAGATGTGGTAGAATCGGATACCTGGCAGAAATAACTCCAGAAGGGAACATCATGCCATTCCAGGTCCTGGTACATCATCGGCACTACACAAATGGGAAAATCGCCTGATATGCCACCGGCAATCTGGAAAAAACCAAGTCCCTTTCCGGTAGATAGTTCACGATACCATTCTGTTAGCTTTGCCATATATTCAATACCGCTTTTCATGGTGCTTGCTTTCAGCTCGCCTTTGATAACATAAGATGCAAAGATGTTTCCCATCGTGCTGTCTTCCCATCCCGGAACAACGATTGGAATATCTTTTTGCGCAGCAGCAAGCATCCAGCTATTTTTCGGATCTATTTCATAATAGGGTTCCAACACACCACTCAGCAGCATTTTGTACATGTACTCATGCGGAAAATATCTTTCTCCTGCTGCTTCCGAATCTTTCCATATTTTATGAATGTGCTTCTGCAATCTTCTAAAAGCTTCTTCTTCAGGAATGCAGGTATCTGTAACACGGTTGTAGTGATTTTCTAACAGATCCCATTCATCCTGCGGTGTTAAGTCGCGATAATCCGGCACTCTTTTATAATGACTGTGCGCTACTAAATTCATAATATCTTCTTCAAGATTGGCACCCGTACAACTGATGATAGCCACTTTATCCCGGCGTATCATTTCTGCAAGTGAAAGACCTAATTCAGCTGTACTCATAGCGCCTCCAAGTGAAATCAACATTTTCCCACCCTCTTCCAAATGTGTTACATACCCTTTTGCTGCATCCATCAAAGCAGCTGCATTAAAATGGCGGTAATGATATTCTATAAAGTTTGAGACAGGTCCCTTGGTCATACTAAAAGTTTAGATGCAAAAATAATTTTTTTTGAGTAGCATACATTTGTTTTTTAATGAAACAAAATCATAAAAAACAGTTTGTAATTTTAAACAGGAAAGGTATTTTTAATTTTAATTCTTTTTAAAAATTTAATATGCACGGTATCCAAAATCTTTCATTGTTTTTTATCGCTTCACTTTTGCTAAATCTTACTCCTGGAAATGACATGATTTATGTTGGTTCGAGAAGTATATCGCAGGGAATGAAAGCAGGAATCGTTTCTGCCATTGGAATTTTCATCGGATGCTTTGTACATATTTTTGCTGCGGTCTTTGGCTTATCAATAATCATCATGAAATCGGCTTTTCTTTTCGGACTTATTAAATTTCTTGGCGCAGGATATTTAATTTATCTCGGTATAAAAGCGCTTGTAACAAAATCGGATTTTAATAAAGACCTTGCTACTCTTCCGGCAACTAAAAAATGGATGTTATTTAAACAAGGAATTATTACAAATACCCTTAATCCTAAAGTAGCATTATTTTTCCTATCGTTCTTACCACAATTTATTCAATTCGGTTCGCCACTGTACAAAATTCAGCTCTTCACACTTGGATTATGGTTCGATGTACAGGGAACATTGGTTCTTATAATAGTAGCATGCCTGCTGGGTAAAACTGGTAATTTTATAAAGAATAATCAAAGGTTTTGGCGAATACAGAAAAAGTTTACAGGACTTATATTAATAGGTCTTGGAATTAAAGTAGCGCTATCATCCGTGAAATAATTCTTGTTAAGGTTTGGTTATAGTGACGGCAGATTTTAAACACTGTAATAATTAGAATGTCCTATTAGTAAGATGCTCAGGATTTTAATTTTTTAAAAAGACATCTTATAAATAGTATAAACTTTTAAATAAAATTACAATGAAAAAAATTCTCCTTATCTCCGCAATTCTCATAAGCGCTGTTTGCTATAAAACTGAAGCGCAGGTTAGTTTAAGCCTTAATATTGGCAGCCAACCGCTATGGGGCCCTGTTGGGTACAATTACGTAAACTATTATTATTTACCTGACCTTGGCGTTTATTATGATGTACCCCGGGGACTGTTTGTATATTTTGATTTTGGCCGTTGGAATTTTGCACCGGCTTTACCCGCCCGGTTTGGAAGCTATGATCTTTACAATTGTTACAGAGTGGTAATTAATGATCGTGATCCCTGGATCCGGAATAATTATTACTACTCCCATTATGCATCTTACAGGGGGGGCTATCAGCCAATGATACGTGATAGCCATGATAACAGATATTTTGCCGGAAGAGATGGTTATGGTCGCGGGCAATATGATAATAGAAGATTTGGAAAGTAATAATGGAAATGTAGGTTACAGGCATGCTGATAAAGGATATGATTATAGAAGCTCTGATGCTAATTATAAGCACGGGGGAGAAAAACATGAAGATGGAAGAAATAGCAGAAGAATAGAAAGAAAGGAGAGTCGCAGAGATCATGACCATGACTGGCATTGATCCATTATTGAAATATATTTTGCAAACCGTTCCGATAAAAACCGGAACGTTTTTTTTATTTCAATCGTTGATAAATATTTCGTAGAAGTTTTAAGTATATTTATCTAATGAAAAACTGTTATTTAATTATTCTTCTTTTATCTGCAAATTCAATTTTTGCTCAAACCATTATTAACCGTGATCCTGAAATTGCGAAAATGGTTTCAGAAGTTTCTTCTGATACAATTAAATTTTACATCAATACTTTAGTTGCATTCGGCACCAGGAGTACATTAAGCACGCAAACAGATAAAATAAAAGGAATCGGTGCCGCAAGAAATTGGGTATTGAAAAAATTCAATGAATTTGCAAAAAAATCGAATGGAAGATTAACTGCAAAGATTGATACTACTACTATCCCTGCGGACGGGAGAAGAATAGATAAGCCGGTGCTTTTAGGAAATGTAATGGCGACTTTAAAAGGAACTGATTCGAATGATAAAAGGATTTTTATTATCAGCGGCCACCTTGATTCAAGACGCACCGATGTGATGAATAGTACCGGTGACGCGCCAGGCGCAAATGACGATGGAAGTGGCACATCTGCTGTGATAGAATGCGCAAGAATCATGAGTCAACATTCATTTCCGGCAACTGTAATTTTCGTTGCTGTTAGTGGTGAAGAACAGGGATTATTTGGTTCCAGCTTTATGGCTGATAAGGCAAAAAAAGAAAACTGGGATATAGAAGGCGTTTTCAATAATGATATTATTGGCAGCAATAATAGTAACGAAACCAATATTATTGATAATACAAAAGTTCGTGTTTTCAACGAAGGGATACCTGCAATGGCAACCGAAAAAGATATTGCAAGAATAAGATTACTCGGTTTGGAAAATGACAGTAAATCGAGACAGCTTGCTCGTTACGTAAAAGAAATTGGAGAGCGATATGTTGATAATCTTGAAGTAGTACTGGAGTATAGAAGTGATCGTTTTCTCAGGGGTGGCGATCATTTACCTTATTTAAAAAATGGATTTACTGCCGTAAGAATTACAGAGATGAATGAAAACTTTACACGCCAGCACCAGGATGTGAGAGTTGAAAATGGAATTCAATATGGCGATCTCCCACAATTTATAGATTACGAATATTTAAGAAAAAATACCGCGCTTAACCTGGCCAATTTGGCCAATCTTGCAAAAGCGCCATCCGTTCCCGAAGAAGTTAAGCTTGAAGTAAAAAATTTATCCAACAGCACCTCTCTTTCGTGGAACCCGCCTAAAACAGGCAATGTAAAAGGCTATTATATTTTGATGAGGGAAACTAGCAGCCCTGTTTGGCAAAAGAAAATTTTTACTACGGATAACGGAATCACTTTACCTTATTCAAAAGATAATTATTTTTTTGCAGTGCAATCTGTGAATGAGAGTGGAAATGAAAGCTTGCCCGTCATGCCAGGGATTAGCAGAGATTGATTTTTACGTTCAGGCGGAGGATTGCAATAATTTTCACGAACTGTTTTGTATAATAGTAAACAAACAAATAATGAATATTCTTATTTTCATTCAACCACGCCTGCTCTTCGAAGGGAACTACTGGTTTCACTCATTTTTAAGTTTTAAAAAATAAATACATGACGTCAGCTTTGACATCTTATGAGCATCCGGAATTAATGCGTAATTATTATGAAAGCGGAGCTACAAGATCTTATGATTTCAGAAAACATCAATTGCAATTGTTGAGGGCTGCGATTTTGAAATATGAAAATGAAATCAGTAAAGCCCTTTATTCAGATTTAAAGAAAAGTCCCGAAGAGGTGTATGCTATGGAAACAGGACAGGTATTGGCAGAAATCAATATAGCTTTAAAAAAACTACATCATTGGATGAAGCCTGATCGTACCAAAATCAACTTGCTCAATTTCCCTTCTTCAGGCAGAATTTATCACGACCCACGTGGAGTTGTATTAATTATAAGTCCATGGAATTATCCATTTTATCTTTTAATAACTCCATTGGTGGGCGCTATTGCAGCAGGCAATTGTGTCATATTAAAGCCGTCTGAGATAGCGCCAGCCACTTCGGGAATTATCAAAAAAATAATTAGTGAGATTTTTCCGGCTGAGTATATAAAAGTTTATGAAGGCGAAGGAAGCGTAGTAGTGCCGGCAATAATAGAAGAGTTCCGTTTCGATTATATTTTCTATACCGGAAGCATTGCAATTGGGAAATCTATTTATCAAATGGCTGCTAAAAATTTAACTCCTGTTACTCTTGAATTAGGTGGAAAAAGTCCTGCTATTATTGAGAGCGATGCAGATATTAAAACCACAGCACGCCGGATAGCAGTTGGAAAATTCCTTAATGCGGGTCAAACCTGTGTAGCACCGGATTACCTGTTGATTCATGCGGATATATTTGAAAATTTTATTGCGCAATTAAAAGAAACCATCCTGAAATTTTTTGGAGAGTATGCTAAAGAGAGTTATGATTATGGAAGAATCATCAATAAAAAACACTTTGATACTTTAGTTTCTTATTTAGAAGATGGCGACATTGTTACCGGCGGCAATTATGATTCGTCCTCTCTTTACATTGAACCCACCATAATAAAAAATATTCCCGGGGATTCACCTTTAATGAATGAAGAAATTTTTGGACCTATACTTCCTGTTTTCGCATTCACTGATATGAATAAAGCTATGGATATTATTAAAAAGAATGAAAATCCCTTAGCTTTTTATGTTTTTACTTCAGATAAGAAAAAGGAAAAGGCATGGCTTGATAGGGTAGCATTTGGCGGGGGTTGCGTCAACAATACAATTTATCATTTGGCTAATCCTTATTTCCCTTTTGGAGGAATTGGAAATAGTGGTATCGGTGCCTATCATGGGAAGTATTCTTTTCAAACATTTACGCATGCCAAACCGGTTTTGAAAACTGCTACCTGGTTTGATCCTTCAATGAAATATCCCCCCTTGAAAGGTAAATTAAACCTCTTCAGATTTTTTATCAAATAACAAATGGCAATCGTGAATGGTCAATTGGAATGAGTAGGAATCCTTAGGTCAATAAACAAACACCCACCTGAATAACGCAGTAGGGCAGTAATAATCGCAATTTCTATTTTTATATGCAATAGCCGGGACTGTTTTCAGCGATTTATTTCTCTATGCATTTCATCTACAGCAAAAAAATAAATTGAGGGTTTTTCAACAAAATTTCTTCGGTAATAAATAAAAGAAAGAGCCTTTCTTTTATTTATTATTTGCTAACAATTGGCAATTTTCTTTACCCTGTTTTCATGGCGGCCACCTTCAAAATCAGTATGGATGAATATTTCAAGCATTTTTTCTACAAGATCTTCTTTTACAAATCTTGCCGGAATGCATATAATATTGGCATCATTATGTTTGCGTGCAAGTTCTGCAAGTTCTTCGCCCCAGCAAATGGCTGCTCTTATCTTTGGATGTTTATTGGCTGTGATTGCAACACCATTTCCGCTACCGCAAATTAAAATTCCAAAAGCAGCTTCTTTATTTTCTACAGCTACTGATACAGGATGCGCGAAATCAGGATAATCAACAGAGTCAGTAGAGTACGTTCCAAAATCTTTCCAGGTTACATTTTTCCCATCCAGAAATGAGATAATGGCTTCTTTATAATTAAAACCTGCATGATCGCAGCCAATGGCCACAGGTAGCAATAAATTGAAAGGTGACATGATGAGCAATTTTAAAAGTAAAGATAAAACAATGGAATAAAAACTTGCGGGGATTAACATTTGCGGGGTACATTTCCGGGATTTATTTTTAAATAAAAAAACCAGGTTGTATTTCTTTTGCACGTTTTAAAATTGTAAATATTATTTTTGAACAAAATAAATTGTTATGAAAATGATAGAAAATAAAGTGGCTATTGTTACCGGTGGAAGCCGCGGCATAGGAGAAGCTATTGCTGTAAAGCTTGCTGAAAATGGTGCCCACATTGCATTTTCTTATGTAAGCAGCGATGAAAAAGCAAAAACAGTTGAAGAAAAATTACGCTCCTTTGGTGTAAAAGCAAAAGGCTATAAAAGCAATGCTGCTGATTTTGCTGATTGTGAAAAAATGGTAAATGAAGTAATAAAGGAATGGAGTACTGTGGATATACTTGTAAATAATGCCGGAATTTCAAAAGATAATTTATTGTTGAGAATGACGCCTGAACAATGGGAAGACGTGATCAAAACAAATTTATCAAGCGTTTATAATATGACCAAGCATGTAATCAGGCCGATGATGAAATCGCGCAATGGAAGTATCATCAATATGAGTTCTATTGTTGGAGTAAAAGGCAATGCAGGCCAGAGTAGTTACGCAGCCAGTAAAGCAGGAATTATTGGGTTTACCAAATCAATTGCAGCAGAATTGGGCAGCAGAAATATAAGATGCAATGCGATTGCTCCGGGTTTTGTAGAAACTGATATGACACATTACCTAAAAGAAGGTGAGGCGGCAAAAACATTCTTAGATAAAATACCTTTGGGCAGGTTTGGCAGTGCAGAAGAAATTGCAAACGTTACTCTTTTCCTTGCGAGCGAAATGAGTTCTTATATTACAGGCCAGGTGATAAGCACCTGTGGCGGATTGAATATGTGATGAAAAGTGTATAATGTATGATGTAAAATGTGATTTGTTTATTGAAAATTAAAATTAAAAAATAATCGAAGTGGAAGCATATAAAAAACTTTTAAAAAATAACAAGCAATGGGCATCATCCCAAATTGAAGAAGACCCCGAATATTTTAAGAGACTTATCAAACTACAGACGCCAGAGATACTATGGATTGGATGCAGTGATAGCCGGGTGCCGGCAGACAGAATTACCGGTACTCATCCAGGTGAAATATTTGTTCATCGTAATATTTCAAACCTGGTGGTTCATACCGATTTAAATTTGTTAAGCGTTCTTCAGTTTGCCGTGGAGATTTTGAAAGTAAGACACGTAATTGTTTGTGGTCATCACAATTGTGGCGGTGTTGCCGCAGCTATGTCCAACAAAAGTTATGGTCTCATGGATCAATGGATAGGAAACATAAAAGACGTATATCGTCTTCATCGTGAAGAAATTGACTCTCTCCCCACTTATGAAGAAAGACATCAACTTCTTACCAAATTAAATGTGAAAGAACAGGTAATGAATCTCGCTAAAACCACTATTGTTCAAAATGCATGGAAGCATTATGAATTACCTCATTTACATGGATGGGTTTATGATCTGAGAGACGGAATTATCAACCCCGTTTTTGAAATGGCTGCTGGTACATTAATTGATCCTATCTTTGAAATTAATAATATTTAGTTTCTGAAATAAGGAAAATTTTCTTATAAATAAAATGTATTAAAAAAGGATGCGTAATTTTAAACCCTATTAAAATAATTTGAACATGGCTCTTCTTCACAACATTGGAACCTTTTTCTGGAAAGTGTTTAAGTCCATTTTTGTAAGAGATAAAGATTGTTGCAAATAGGGTTTCTTTAAAAAATAAAAATCCGATTACCATTGGGTATGGATCATTTGCCTTTACTCTAAAGGGGTTTATCCTTGTTAAATTTATATGGGATCGTAAATCCCGGTTATTCCTGACCGACTGCGTCATTCAGACGGGTGTTCGTTTGCTGATATTTGCAGAAATCTATCAATATTTTTATTTTTTATTGATAAAAATCTATGTTCATTAATAGTCAAAAAATGCTTACGAAAAATATATTCTTATATTTCACTTTGAGTTTCTCGCCTAAATGACCTGATTTTAAAAGTAAAGAACAAATGGAAATATACAATATCATCACGCTGATAATCGTATTGACAGCCATTTTCGGATATATTAATCATCGTTTTATAAAGCTTCCCCGTACAATTGGTATTATGCTTATCTCTTTGATCGCTTCTTTGGTAGTGGTAAGTATTGGTATTATTTCACCTGCATTTTTTAATAAAACCACGGAAGCTATAAGTCTCATAGATTTTCAAATTTTATTATTAAAAGTAATGCTGAGCTTTCTTCTGTTTGCAGCAGCAATTCATATTAATTCTAAAAAATTAAGATCTGAACGAGTATCCATCATTACTTTTTCTACAATAGGAGTTGTCATTTCTTCCTTTGTCATTGGCACTTTGCTATATGCTACTATTTCGCTTTTTGGGCTTTCGGTTAATTATTTGTATTGTCTTCTTTTTGGTGCATTAATATCTCCTACTGATCCAATAGCTGTTGTCGGAATTTTAAAAAAAGCAAAAATTCCCGATTCACTTGAAACAAAAATAAGTGGTGAGAGTTTGTTTAATGACGGCATCGGAGTGGTTATATTTATATCAGTATATCAAATTGCGCAGATTGGAATAGAAAATATTTCTGTGTGGCAAATCGTATGGTTATTTATTAAAGAAGCCGGAGGAGGATTTCTTTTCGGATGGTTGTTAGGTTATGTTGGATATTTAGCGCTCAAGTCCATAGACAATTATGTGGTGGAAGTGATGATTACCCTTGCAATAGTTATGGGAGGTTATACTCTTGCAGATAATTTGGGAATTAGCGGCCCCATAGCAATGGTAGTGGCTGGACTCATTACCGGCAACAAAAGTATGGATAAAGGAATGAGCGATACAACCCGTGATTATGTAGGCAAATTTTGGGAAATGATAGATGAAGTAATGAATGCTATTTTATTTCTACTAATCGGTTTTGAAATGCTTGTGATCCCATTTAATTTCACTTTGTTATGGCTGGGATGCATTAGCATTGTTATCGTTCTTTTTGGCCGTCTTTTATCGGTTTCATTACCCATAATGGTATTACGCTATAAAAATTCATTTCCAAAATCTACAATTCCTATCCTTACCTGGGGTGGTTTACGCGGCGGAATTTCAGTTGCGCTTGCATTATCGCTTCCAAAATATATGTATGGAGAAATGTTTGTGTCAATTACCTACATCGTTGTTTTATTCTCTATTGTAGTTCAGGGGCTCACTATCGGTAAATTTGCCCGAAAACTTGTTACAAAAGAAAAGAAAGGGACTCTTAAATAATTTTAAAATAATTTTTGGAATTAGGATATTCGCAAATCATCTAAGGCATAGTTGAATAATTGAGTTTTCTTTGAAAGAAATAAGTCCCCAATTGGTTTAAGTATTATTTTAAAAAAACTTCTTGCCGGAATAATTTTTTCCTCTACCTTTGCCCTCCCAAAAAAGTTCTTTAAAGAAATCATTCGTTGGGAGTTCGCCTTAGGCGGACGTTAACACCAAAAAATTAAATATGGCAAAAGAAATAACAGGCTATGTCAAGCTCCAATGCAAAGGAGGACAAGCCAATCCGGCACCGCCAATTGGCCCTGCTCTCGGTTCAAAAGGTATTAATATCATGGAATTTTGCAAACAATTCAATGCAAGAACCCAGGATAAACAAGGGAAAGTTCTTCCCGTTCTCATTACAGTTTATGGCGATAAATCCTTTGATTTTATTATCAAAACACCTCCTGCTGCTGTTCAGTTAAAAGATGCTGCCAAAATTCAGAGTGGTAGTAAAGAGCCTAACAGAAACAAAGTAGGAAAAGTTTCCTGGGCACAGGTAGAAGAGATTGCCAAAGATAAAATGGCTGACCTTAACGCTTTCACACTTAACAGTGCTATGAAAATGGTTGCAGGTACTGCCCGCAGCATGGGTTTAACCGTTGACGGAAAAGCTCCATGGGAAAATTAAATTGTAAATGAGCCCTGCAAATGCGGGAATTAAACTTTTGAAAAAATGATTACAAAAAAAAGAAAAGAAGCCAACGCAAAGGTTGATATTAATAAAGCGTATTCTTTAAAAGAAGCTTCTGCACTGGTAAAAGAAATAAATACTACCAAATTTGACAGTTCTGTTGATCTGCATATTCGTCTCGGCGTAGATCCCAAAAAAGCGGATCAGGCTGTACGCGGAACAGTTTCATTGCCCCACGGGACAGGAAAAACAAAAAAAGTATTGGTGCTTTGTACACCTGATAAAGAAGAAGCTGCAAAAGGAGCGGGAGCTGATTTTGTAGGCCTTGATGAATATATTACTAAAATTGAAGGTGGCTGGACCGATGTGGATGTGATCATTGCTACCCCTTCGGTAATGCCTAAGATTGGACGTCTGGGAAAAGTGTTAGGCCCGAGAAACCTGATGCCTAATCCTAAAACCGGAACAGTAACCAACGATATAGTTGCTGCAATCAATGATGTAAAAGGTGGTAAGATTGCTTTTAAAGTAGATAAAGTAGGTATCGTTCACGCTTCTATCGGGAGAGTAAGTTTTTCTTCTGACAAAATTGAAGCCAACAGCCAGGAATTGATCAATGCTATTATAAAATTAAAACCTGCTACTTCAAAAGGTATTTACTTAAAAGGCTTGAGCATGGCGAGTACTATGAGTCCGGGCATTTTGATTGATGCTAAATCAGTAGAGATCTAAATAAAATTATTTGCTAGAGGTTGTTGATGACAATTCTTGAGCACAAAACAAAGAATATGAATAAAGAACAAAAACAGGAAGTAATAGAAGCTCTGAAAAGTAAATTTTCACAGTATTCTAATTTTTATATTACTGATACCGAGAACCTTTCAGTGAAACAGGTTACTAATCTTCGCCGGCATTGTTTTAATAAACAAGTGGAAATGAAAGTGGCTAAAAATACGCTTATTAAAAAAGCGTTGGAAAGCCTTGATGGTGAAAAATATTCAGGCGTTTATGACTCTTTGCATAAGGTTACTGCATTAATGTTCAGCGAAAGCCCTAAAGATCCTGCTGTTATTATCAGTAGTTTTCGTAAAGAAGAGAATGGCGAAAAACCTGTTTTAAAAGCCGCATTCATTAACGGAGATATTTTTGTAGGAGATAACCAATTGATTAATCTTACTAAAATAAAAACTAAGAATGAATTGATAGGCGAGGTAATAGGATTATTGATGTCGCCTATTCAGCGTGTGATTGGGGCATTGCAAAACAAAACTGAAAAGTCAGAAACTCCGGCGCTTGCGTCAAAAGAAACTGTGGAGGCAAAGGCTGAAGTACCAGAAGCAAAACAGGCAACCGTACCCGATCTGAAACCGGAGAACGCCCCTGAGAAAGAAAAAGTGTCGGAAAAAGAAGGTGATAAACCATCCGAACCGGCAGCATAAGCAATTGTATTTTATGGATAAAACCAATTAAAATAGAAACAAAATTTTAAAAAAAACAAATCCGCCGGATCCCGATAGCTTTCGGGAAAAGAACGCGGAAAAAATTAAAACAAAAAAATCATGGCAGACGTAAAAGCATTAGCCGAAAATCTAGTAGGCTTAACAGTAAAAGAAGTTCAGGAATTAGCTGAATTTTTAAAAACAGAATATGGTATTGAGCCTGCAGAAGCAACCGTAGTTGCGAGCGCTGATGGTGGTGGTAAAGTAGCCGTAGCTGAAGAAAAAACATCTTTTAATGTTATTTTGAAAGCAGCCGGAGCTAACAAACTTGGAATTGTAAAAATTGTAAAAGAAATTACAGGTTTAGGTTTGAAAGAAGCGAAAGACTTGGTAGATGGTGCGCCTAAAGCAATTAAAGAAGGCGTGGATAAAGCCACTTCAGAAGAAATTAAAAATAAATTGACAGACGCCGGCGCTGACGTAGAAGTTGTTTAATTTCAGTAGTAGTTGTAAATATATTTGAACCGGAGATAACGCTCCGGTTTTTTTTGAACCAGGGATAGGAGGTATCTTTTTTCATTGTTTGAAATCATTTCATTTTTTTTAATTCCAATATTTCTTTGCGATAAGTATCCCCAACGGGTAATTCAATACCATTAAGCATGCCTATTTTTCTGAATTGAATAAATGCTATCTGCACCTTAGAAATTATATAGCTTCTGTGAATACGGAAGAATTGACCGGACGGTAATTTCTCCATTATGGCTTTCATGGACAAAAGTGTAAGGTAAGATTGAGAAGAGGTGTGAATCTTTGCATAATCATTGGAAGCTTCAATAAAAATAATGTCCTCACAGGCAATTTTTATCATTTTATAATCTGAATGTATATACAAAAATTCTTTTTTCAGAGCCTTATTTTCATCAATAGCGATATTAAATTTAAAAATAGCTTTTGTTACTGCTCTTTGAAAACGTTCATAGTCGAATGGTTTCAATAAATAATCTACTGCATCCAATTCAAAACCGTCCACAGCATATTCTATATAAGCAGTTGTAAATATTACCATAGGTTTTGGTAAAAGTTGCTTATATAAATCAATGCCATTAATTCCGGGCATTTTAATATCAAGGAATAAAAGATCCACAGGGTTTTTTTTGAGATGATCTAACGCTTCTATTGCATCAGAAAATGCAGTTTCCAGGTGCAACTCAGGCGTTTTAGAAATGTATTTTTTTACTACCTCTAATGCCAAAGGTTCATCATCAATTGCTATACAATTTATCATACAAAAATATTTTTTACACTAATTCCTGTAAAAGAAATCTTATTACTAACAAAAAGGTTTTGTTTATGCTCAGTTTTGGTATTCTTTGCGATTAATAAAACCGGTTTGTAGAATTTTGTTTTCAGAGATATGATTTTTTTTATTGAAGATTGAAAACAGACAGAAAGCCTCATTATTAATATATGATTTCTATTTTGGTTCATAAACTCTGGCTACCAGTTATTTTTAAAGGGTAAACCGTAGTATTTTATCATAAGAAAAAATAAAATAATCACCGGACGCAAGTTTAATTAAAATAATTAAGGTTAAACATACTTATTTCCCGGCAAATTGATAAGTGGAACTAATTTTCACATTTCCTTACATATTAAGTGTAATAGATTTACTCCTTTAATTTTTAAAATATTTTTTGTGATTCCACAACTGCAATGTTTGCTTACGGGTACTGATCAAAATACGTTCCGGCAATTATCTGAATACGCATCTAAATTATCCTGGTTGAATGTTATTGGAAATGTAGTAAATACAAGGGAGGCAAGACATTACCTGCAGGAGTTTGATGTTGACATCCTTTTTTGTGATTCAGCGACCGTTACAGAAGAAGAAATGGAAAATTTTTTGAAAAAGAAAGGAGATAAAATTCTCACTATAGTGGTGGCTTCGCCAGAAGAACTTACCTCAAGTAATTTTAAATGTGATATTTTCAGTTTTTTACAAAAACCCGTTTCTTTTGAAAAATTTTTTAATGCAGTAAGCTATGCAAAAACATATTTGCACTCAGCAGTAAATAAAAGTGTAAGCATCCCCGTTGATTATGTTTTTATAAAATCAGAATACAGGTTTTACAAAGTAAAATTCAGTGAGATTATTTTTTGCGAAAGCATGAAAGATTACACGCAGGTATACGTACTTAATAAAAACAAACCAATCATTACATTGCAGAATTTAAAAACTTTCGTAAGTAAATTGCCGAAAGAAGAATTTGTGCGGGTACATCGTTCTTATGTAGTATCATTGGCCAGTATAGATGTGATCAGTAAAAACGAAGTAATTATCGGGCAAAAATTTATTCCAATCGGAGAAAGTTATCGAAGTTCTCTTTTTCAACTTGTAGAACAGTCCTCATAAAAAAAGTGGCGTGAAATATTTTCACGCCACTTTTTTATCTGTTATTTTTAATTCAAATACAGTAAGGCAACTTATTTGTTCATTTTATGATTCCCAATTTCTTTAATTCTTCTTTACTTACTGCGGGGTTTTCATTTTTTGCTATTTTATGAATAACTAATTCAGCCACTTTAGCAGCATCTTCTTCGGTGGCAAACCCTTTATTTCCCTCTATTGCAGGTATTTCTGGTTGTTTTATAAATATTTTATTATCCACAGTAATGGTATATCCCCATCCATTATCGGTCTTAAAAGTACTTCCATTTATGGGCACCATCCCTTTTTTTCTCATTGCCGCCGCATCAGTAGCTGATGTATCACTCTTGCAGGCGCTCATTACCAGAATTGTAATTATAAAAAGAAGCCCTGCTGCTATTTTCTTTTTCATTTTAGTCGCCTGCAACGTAAGCTAAATTAGGGTAGAATTGGTAAATATCATCCCAAGGAGTATTGTTGGATCTTCCTGTAGCTACATATCCACTATCATTTACTGAAAATCCGACTGCGCCTTCCCGTGCTACTCCTTCATAGGCAGTTTTTGAGGTCCACAGATCATTTACTATATCATACTGCCAGGTACTTGTCATTACAGAACCATTATTGCCTGTGGTTAAATATGCGTAAGCACCCATTACAAAAGCTACCGCGTTGGTACGTGTAATATCTATATAACCATCATCATAAGTTTCTGAACTTACATTTGTAATATCTCTTTTTGCTGTCCAGTTGGGGTTAGCTGTTGGATCAAACACCCAAAGATCATTCACTGTGGTAGTTTGCCCGTTGTTATTACCCGTACATATATATGCTTTATTGTTATAGACAAATGCTACAGCGCCTGAGCGTTTAAATCCTCCCATACTTATTTGCTGTGTCCATGTATTAGTTGTATCGTCATATTGCCAAAGATCTTTCAGGTAATTGCCATCATACCCGGTAGAAACATATCCTTTGTTTAATACAGCAAAACCTACCGCGTCGTAACGGGCTGAGCCGCCAAAGTCTGCTACTCTTGTCCATGAATTCGTTCCCGGATCATATTTCCAAAAATCACCCAGATTATTGACTCCATCGTAACCTGTACCTACATATCCTTCATTATTTACTGTAAATGCTACTGCAGAACTTCTCGGCGATCCTGGAAAATCCGCTTTTTGCCTCCAGGAATTAATTGAAGCGTTGTATTGCCAAATATCATTAAGCCTGTAAGTACCATCAAATCCGGTACCTAGATAGGCAGAATCAGCTATTACAAAAGATATTGCTTCGCTACGAGCGACACCTTCAAATTCTGAACGCAATTGCCAGTCCCCTAATATACTAGTGGTCGTTGTATGACAAGAGGATAAAGCAATTGATAATGCCACGGATAAACCTGCAATACATATTGAGGTTAATAATACACTTTTTAATTTATACATACTTTCCAATTTTTGCCGAAAGTATAAGTGAAACTATAAGCTAAATAGTTAAAAAGTATATAAAGGTGTCTTTCATATACCAACCTAATTAAAATTTGGTATGAACATGCTAATTAAATGTACGTATAGGTTAATCGTACTAATAATTACTATCTGCTAATGCCTGCCGTAAAACAATGGTTTAATATGGAAATATTACGCACTAATCCATATTAACAATATGACAGTAGCGCCGGATAGTAATATTACCCTCAACTAAATAAAACATGCAATTGATGATAATGCATAAAAGGAAAAGTTATGCCTACTTTATACCAGTCATATTATTACTTCTGACAATATCTGTGGGATTTGCCTCATGTGAAAAAGATACTATTAATTTTAATAGCCCATTCGTGGAAAACAGCACTACTAATCTCATTTTAGTGGATTCTTCGACCCTGGAATTATCAACAATTTACGTGGATTCATTTGCTACATCCAATTCAGGGGTACTTTTTGCAGGCAATTATACGGATCCTCAATTTGGAAAGACAAGTGCTGAATCCTATATGCAGGTGGGCCTTCCCGCAGCTGTTACTTTCCCCAACGGCTGCGTTTTTGATTCCATAGAGGTAATACTCAAACTAAACAAAACGTATTATGGGGATACTACAGTTCCATATACGATTTCTGTTAATCAATTAACAGATCTTCTTCAATATCCCGAACAGCAAACTGCTTCTTATAATATTGATAGCCGCGCATATAATCCCACACCCTTAGGAACAAAACAAATTACGATAAGCCCCAACGTTACTGATACTATTTCGATAAGATTAGCACAAGCCTTCGGGCAGGATTTATTTGACAAAATAAGTTCCAACGCAATTGAAATTCAAAATATTCAACAATTTCTTAATTATTTTCAAGGAATGGCATTTACCGGTAGTTCGACTAATAATCTCGTACTCGGATTCAATGATAGTGCAATTTTGCGATTACATTACCTGGAGCCAGGACCAGTAACAACGGATGCTTATCTTGATTTTAAAATCACTAATCCCAATTATAGTTTTAATCATATAACAACTGACAGGTCCGGAACTCCGATTGCGGCACTTAGCGCGGCTAACCCACAATTGTTTTCAGGACAAACAGGTAACGCAGCATATAGTCAGTATATTACGGGAGTAATGGCGAAGATTCGATTTCCTAACATATTAAATATTCAAAATCTGCCTGGGTTTGTAAAGGTTGTAAGTGCTCAATTGGTGGTAAAACCTGTTTATAATTATACATCATTTTACCGGTTACCTTCGCAATTAATGGTATCACCTACAGACCAATATAATGCCCCGGGCCCTTCACTTACTACCCTCAATCCTGCAACCGGGACGAGTACTGCCCAATATGGCAATCTTGTGATAGATAACCTTTATGGTACAGGAACTGCATATACTTATGATGTAACTTCTTATATTCAGTCACAATTAGCGATTACTGAAAATAATTTAAACGGTTTGCTGCTTATACCTCCCAGTCCTACATTAACCTTTAACAGGGTAATAATCGGCGATTCTAAAAATACCCTGAATATGACTCAATTAAAAGTTTACTATGTATCTTCTCTATAAAAAAATAATTGCTATGTTCTCTACTAATAAGTTGCTATCATTTTCGCTTCTGTTGATGGGAATGCCGCTTGCATCATTTTCGCAAAATAATAGCTCGCCTTATTCTATTTTGGGTATTGGGGATATTGAGAATAATTCTTTTGATCGCTATACTGGTATGGCAAGTAGCGAAGTAGCTTTATCTGATTCACGGTATGTTAATAATAGTAATTCTGCTTCTTTAACCGCACTTATTCCACGTTTTTTCTCATTTGAACTTTCGGAACGATATAAACAGGTATTATATACAGGTGGGGGAGTATTGCCACCTGATAACAAAACAAGTGATTTTCAAATGAGAAGGCTTAATCTCGCCGCAAAGATCACAAGCCGTTGGGGAAGCAGTATCGGGCTTATGCCTTTCAGTACCTCCTCATATAACTTTACTTCATATAAAGTAATTCAAGGAACTTTACAAGGACTTCCCGCAACTTACCAGGGACAGGGAGGTATAAACCAGGTTTATTGGTCCAATGGCTACCGTATTACTAAAAATACTTCACTTGGTGTTAATTCTTCTATCCTTTTTGGTTCACTAACCCAATCTGAAAACCTGGAAAGCGGAGGTTCAGCCGGTACTTTGACTACTACTAAAAATAATTTTCTCCATAATTATTACTTTAATTTTTCTTTACTTACCAAATTGAAATTGAATAAACATTGGCTTTCTACTTACGGTATTACATTTACGCCACAAACCGCTTTACACTCTGAATATACTGTCAATTTAACTGATAGTAGTTCCGGCGCAGTTTTAAAAGCTGGTACCCCCGTTTATGGGTATTTTACTCTTCCAATGAGTATTAACGCAGGAATAGCATTGATAAAAGATAATAAATATACTTTCACAGTAAATGCCCAAAGCCAGAGCTGGGGTGGTTTGAACTATTCCGGTCAAAATTATCAACTGGTAAACAGTAGTCGTATTTCTTTAGGTTTTCAAAGTTCTAATCTCTTGAAAAATTATTTTAACCAGGATTATGAAAAAGGATTTTTTCAATTGGGATTATATGGGGGTAATTCATATTTAAAAGTCAACGGCCAGCAATTGACAGATTTTGGTGCTACAATTGGTTATGGCAGAAATTCTTTTCGAAGCGCCCTGGGATGGGTGGCTGCACTTCAATTGGGAAGGCAGGGAAGCCCTAATACATCCGTGTTAAGTCAAAATTATGTGAATCTCACCCTCACCCTTTCCTATTTCGACTTTTTTACAACTAACAAAAGACTTTAATAAGAAAGATCCTTTTAATGGTAAAATATTTAGACTAAACCATCAATTAAATTACCTTGAAATATCCAATCACATAAAGCCTTCACTTGGCTGTTTGATTAAGAAAACGCCAAAATTGTTTGTTTACTGTGCCCCTTACTCACAAGAATATTCTTTTAAAATATAAAAATACGTTTCGACATTTTTTATTTAATTTGAATTCTTATTCCATTTAAATATTTTATGCAAAAACCTACCTCTTATTGTGATGCAGTCTCTTCAATGGTTACAAGTAATATACATCGTATTTATCACGATCAGTTTTATGGTTTTCCTATTGATGATGATGATGAACTTTTTGAAAGATTGATTCTCGAAATCAACCAGGCAGGATTAAGCTGGTCAACTATTTTAAACAAGCAAGAAAATTTTAAAAAGGCTTACAGGAATTTCAGCATAAAAAAAGTTGCTTCTTTTAAAGAGAAAGATTTTGAAAGATTAATGAACGACGCCGGGATAATCCGCAACCGGCTTAAAATAAATGCAGCTATAGAGAATGCAATAACGATTTTAAAAATTCAAAAAGAATTTGGTTCTTTCAAAAAATGGCTCGACAATAATCATCCTAAGACTAAAGAAGAATGGGTAAAATTATTCAAAACTACTTTCCGGTTTACCGGCGGAGAAATTGTAAATGAATTTTTAATGAGTACAGGATATTTACCCGGCGCGCATATTGTAAGCTGTCCTGTTTATAAAAAAGTGCTGAAAGCAAAGCCTGCCTTTTTGAAAAAATAATTTTCTTTACTATTATGTGATCAAATGAATTTCTTAAGAAAACATTGGTACGACTTAGGCGCAATATTATCTATTATAATTTTGGTATTTGCATTTACAAATTTTAAGTCTCTCACGGATTATCAAATTTTAATGTGGCTGAGTTTAGCTTCTTTATTTTTTCATCAATTGGAAGAATATCGTATTGCTGGTACTTTTCCTGGAATGATTAATAGAGTAATGTTTAAAAGTGATCTTCCCGATCGCTATCCATTAAATACCAATACAGCATTGGTTATAAATGTAATTGTGGGCTGGTTGTTTTATTTTCTTGCGGCATTTTTTTGTGAAAAATCAATCTGGTTGGGGATCGCAACCATCATGGTTTCGTTAGGTAATTTCATCGCTCATACTTTTTTGTTTAATATAAAAGGTAAAACGTTTTACAATGCCGGCATGATTACAAGCTGGATTTTCTTTGCGCCTTGTGTCTATTTTTTCTTTTACATTATTTATACAGAAAATTTAATCACTCCATCTGATTACTTAATAGGAATTCCTCTTGGGGTTATTTTTAACGTAATCGGAATATTTAAATTAATTGACTGGCTAAAAGATAAAAACACTACTTATATCTTTGACCAGCGAAATTTATTACCAAAAGACAGGAGAGACTTTAAAAAAATTTGACCATCTCATCCTAAAAGTTCTTGAAACTTGCCATGATATTCGAAATAGTAAATTAAAATTCAAATTATCGTAAAAGACTTTATTTTTATAAAATTATAAATTCTACTTAGTATTTTAGTTAAAACTTCATATATGAAAGGTGTAACTTTTAGTTTCTTTACTTCTCTTTTCGTTTTTTTTCTCTTGTCGTGTAATACGGTTGCTAAAAAAAGTATAGCTGCCAAAAAGATTACTGTAATTAATGATTCAATCTATGTAAAATGCAAGTTGGTTGTTGCAGGCTTGCAGATTCCTCTAGAAATAAATGAGCCGGCAGATAATAGCGAAAGAAAATTTATAACTGATAATAGCGGTAAGATATGGATTCTTAAAAATGATTCATTGGTATCAAAGCCATTTTTTAATATTTATGATAAAATAGGAAAGCCTACAAAAAATCCAATTATAGGAACAATCTTCAGCGTCGCATTTGATCCGCAATATGCAACAAATAGAAAATTTTATGTTTGCTATAATGCACCTTCCCAAATTCATAAGGCTAATGCCCAACTCGTGGTTTCTGAATTTACAGCAGACAAAACCAATCCTGATATTGCAGATCTAAAATCGGAACATCGTATCATTGAATTTGATGGACTAAAAGCCCCGGACAATGGCTCTCAAATAGCTTTTGGTCCGGATGGTTATTTGTATATCTCTATCGGTGACGAAAATGCAGGAGATTCAACTTATCATTATCGTGCTCAGGATTTGAAATATCTTGATGGGAAATTACTTCGGATAGATGTGAATAAAACTCCTTATGCAATTCCCCCGGATAATCCTTTCGTAGGAGTAAAGGATGCCAGGCCAGAAATTTGGGCTTATGGATTTCGCAAGCTGTGGCGATTTTCTTTCGATCCACTAAATCACCAGATATTTGGTGGCGATGTGGGAGAGAATAAAGAAGAAGAAATTGATATCGTTACCAGGGGATCTGATTATGGATGGCCGCTTAGAGAAGGCGACAGTAGTTTTGAAAAAAATAATTTGAATTCCCAAACGTCTTTTACTACTCCTATAAACACTTATACCCACAAAGTAGGTATCTGTGTAATTGGAGGAAGTTTTTATTATGGTAATGAAATAGCATCCTTAAAAAATAAATATGTTTTTGCAGATTGGAGCGGAAACATGTTTTCTCTTAAAAAAAGTGACGGCGGCAATTGGATAAGACAACCTTTGAAAATAGTAAATAAACCTTCCGGATCTTTTTTTATTTGCGGATGTAGTGTGGATGTAAATAACCAATTATTTATAATGGGATATCTGGTAGTTGACAAAACAGAAAAAGGAGTTATTTATAAAATTGGAAATATATAAATCTTCAACAATAGAAAAGCCAATTGCTTAACAAGGAAAATTGGCTTTCAACAGAAATGAAAAATATTTGAATACCTCCAATCATAGGTAAATCTTTACGATTTTAAAGATAAAAATCAGACTTATTTGTTTGCCTGCTGTTTCAAAGTATTGGGATCTTTTTTCCCATCAAAAAATTTATCCAAAACTTTTTTAAAAACAGGATGCGTATTTGGCAGAGCTGAAAATAAAGTCATAGAAGAACGAAGCTTTGCGTCGTCAGGTTTGCCAAAGATTTTAGTTGCATCATTAGATTCAAGAAAAAGTAATTCATTACAAATTTGAATAAACCTGCTTCCTAATTCCGGGTGGTTTAGAAATTCTTCCGCTTCATTGAGGTCTTTTATGGCATAAAATTTTGAGGTTTCACTAAAACCCAATCCTTTTATCTGCGGGAAAATATACCACATCCAATGACTTTGTTTTTTGCCATTCCTTATTTCTGATAAAGCAATTGAATAAGCTTTTTCCTGGGCATTAATGAATCTTTGCAAGTTTTCGTTTGCCATTAGTCCTAAAAAGTTATAAAAAAATGGATTTTTTGTAGTTACAAAAATAGGCTTGTTAAAAGTTGAGTGGTTTATCAAAAAGTTGATGATGTGGGTTCATTTTAAAATAATGAATAACACAGTAAAACAACTTTTATTGGGAATTTATATTTTACTAGTAAAAGACTATCCCTTCATCTCTTTCAACTCTCCCTGCATTCTGAACATTTCATCCCGTAATCTCGCAGCTTCCATAAAATCCATGTCCTTCGCGGCCTTTTCCATCATCCGTTTTATTTGTGCAATTCCTTTTTCTATTTGTGGGATGGTTTTGTATTCTACCTGGTCCTCAGCAGCTATGGTGTTCAAACTATCATCAATCGCATAAGGAGATTCAGTGGTTCCTTTAATATCCAGCACTGAAGTTTGGCCCATGATCTGCTCAATGGATTTTGTAATGGTTTTTGGCGTGATGTTATTTTCAATATTATACTGAATTTGCTTCTCTCTCCGGCGTGTAGTTTCATCAATGGTTTTTTGCATACTCTCAGTAATTTTATCTGCATAAAAAATTACGAGTCCATCAACATTACGGGCAGCCCTACCCGCAGTTTGTGTGAGGGACCTTTCATTGCGCAAAAAACCTTCTTTATCAGCATCCAGAATCGCTACGAGCGAAACCTCCGGAAGATCCAATCCTTCGCGCAGAAGATTGACGCCAACCAATACATCAATTTCTCCCAACCGCAATTGCCGCAGAATTTCTATCCTGTCTAATGTGTGTACTTCACTGTGAATGTATTTTGATTTGATATTGATACGTTGTAAATATTTATCCATTTCTTCGGCCATACGCTTGGTCAAAGTGGTTACCAGCACACGATCTCCTTTAGTCACTCTTTTATCAATTTCATCCAATAAATCATCAATCTGGTTAATGGAAGGACGAATTTCTATCGGTGGATCTAATAAGCCTGTTGGTCTTACCACCTGCTCTACTACAATACCACCGGTTTTTTCCAATTCAAAATCTCCGGGCGTAGCACTCACAAATATGGTTTGATTGAGCATACTTTCAAATTCATTAAAATTCAACGGACGATTATCCAACGCTGATGGCAAACGAAAACCATAATCCACCAAAACCAATTTTCGTGAACGGTCGCCACCGTACATGCCACTTACCTGCGGGATGGTTTGATGGCTTTCATCTATGATGCATAAAAAGTCATTGGGAAAATAATCAAGCAAACAAAAAGGACGAGTTCCCGGTTCCCTTCTGTCAAAAAATCTTGAATAATTTTCGACACCATTGCAATAGCCTAACTCACGAATCATCTCTACATCATAATTCACTCTTTCAGAAATTCTCTGCGCTTCAATATATTTTCCGATTTCTTTAAAATAATCAGTTTGTCGCCCGGCTTCGTCCTGAATTTCATATAATATCTGTTGCAATTTATCTTTTGGCGCGATGTATAAATTTGCGGGAAAGATAGCAGCCTCGGTTACTTTGGCAATTCTTTTTCCTGAACTCAACTCAAGCGTTTCAATGGTTTCGATCTCATCGCCAAAAAAAGTGATGCGGTAACCATTGTCCATGTATGGAAGGTTAATGTCAACGGTATCACCTTTTACCCGAAAAGTTCCTCTTGCGAAATCTCCCTGAGTTCTGGAATACAAGCCATTTACCAACGAATGTAAAAATCCCTGGCGGCTGATAACCTGGCCTTCCTCAATCCGAACAACGCCTTCAGCAAAATCTTTTGGATTACCGATACCATAAATACAGCTTACGCTGGCGACCACAATAATGTCTCTGCGACCGGTAAGTAATTGAGATGTGGCAGCCAGTCTTAATTTATCCAATTCTTCGTTGATGCTTAAATCTTTTTCAATGTAAGTATCGCTCACCGGCATGTACGCTTCAGGCTGATAATAATCGTAATAAGAAACAAAATAGCCGACAGAATTATCAGGAAAAAATTGCCGGAATTCTCCATACAACTGGGCTACAAGCGTTTTATTATGAGTAAGTACGAGTGTGGGTCTTTGCACATTTTGGATCACATTGGCCATGGTAAATGTTTTGCCACTACCTGTTACCCCCAATAAAGTTTGATATTTTTCACCTGTCAAAACACCTTTGGTAAGTTGTTCAATAGCTTGAGGTTGATCGCCGGCGGGTTGATATTGTGAATTGAGCTGAAAAGGCATAAAGGATATGCAATTTACACCTGAATCGGGGAAAATGGCTTAATTAGAAAGGGATTAATAATCATTCTTAAGTAAACTTCTGAATTAAGAATTGTGATCCCGTAAATCCGGTTAAAGAGACATTAACGGCAGTATTTTATAATATTTTCTGACTTTATTTTTTCTTCAATCCAGATAAATAGTTTTCCAATGCTGCGACCATGCTTTGTGCTTTTGGTTGCGGTGCAATAATGTCTGGATTAAGGCCGGCAGATATTACTGCTTTACGGGTATTATCGCCAAAGGCGCCTATTAATGTTCCGTTTTGATTGAAGTGAGGACAATTCTCTGTAAAACTTCTAACCCCGAGCGGAGTAAAGAAACAAATGATCTCATAATGATGTTTTTCAATAATTTCTCTTACATCATTTGAGATAATTTCGTAAAGTACCGGTATAGCGTAATCGCAGTTATTTGAAATAAGCCAGTTGGTGATTTCACTGTCGAATGAATGAGAACAGGGGTATAAAAATCTTTCCTGCTCTTTGTATTTATTGATTACCTCAAAAAGATTTTTATTGGTACCATCACTGCTGTAAAATACTTTTCGTTTGCGATAAAGAATAAACTTTTGCAGATAAAGCGCCACTGATTCTGTAATGCAGAAATATTTTACATCTTGTGAAACTGTTATTCTCATTTCTTCACAGGTCCTGAAAAAATGATCAATTGCATTTCGGCTATTAAAAATTACACCGGTGTAAGAAGGAATGTCAATTTTTTGCTTCCTGAATTCCTTAGAAGGAATAGGCTCAACTCTTATGAATGGAACAAAACTTAGATTGATTTTATACTTTTTCGCCATCTCGAAATAGGGAGACTTTTCATTTTCCGGTTTAGCCTGAGTAATTAGGACGTTTTGAATTTCCTTTACTGTTTTTGCTTCTTTAAATTCAGTGTGTATGTCCATTGTAGAAATCTGCAGTATGATGCAAAGCTAAGTTTTTTTTTAAAGATAAATTGGTAAAACCCCCATTAAGTTTACTTGTTCTTTACCCGCCTGCATTCCTGCACATCGTATTAAATTTTATCATATTAAATAATCAATGGCTACTTTATAAATAATGAGCAATGGAATTATCTCACCTCCTGCTATATAAATAATAAAGTGAAAAGGGTTTAATGGCATTTTTTTCTCAATGGCACCGTAGCTTTTCACATATCTTGATAAAAAAAACAATGCCAAAACCATAAAGGAAACATACGCTACTATTGGCGCCCATTCTCTTTTTAAAAATGCGAGTAAAATGATGATGGGGATCAATAAAATGCCGGTAATTTTATTTACCAGGAATATAGCAAAAATATAATTATCTGTTGTTTGACTTATATCTGCAACCCATCCCATAAATTTAAGAAGGCAGAATTTTATAAAATAAAGCAATGCCACACAAAGTATACAAAAAGGTAATAATAATTTGTTATTGATTAAACGGGGAGGATGATATAAACTAAAAAGCAGCCAGATATACATTCCCACAGAAAGTGCAAAAAAAATATTTAGAATAAATGAAGGCAACTTGGCTTGCAAAAGCTGATCGGCAAGTTGTGTTTGCCGTAATGATGTATTAAAATAAACCCTGAATAAATTTTTGAAATATCCGTCATAAAATGTTTTGAAAAGCCCCAGAATTAAAACAATAATACATAAAGAATAGAATAAAAATTCTTTTCCCTGTGAATGCCGTGCATCTTCAATAAAGAAGACAGGAGCATCTTTCACGTTAATAAACTTGTTCTTTAAAAGCAGCTTGTTAATATCGAAATGACCTGGTTGTATAGTTAGTATGGATGAAATTGCCGTTGTGTCCTCTATATTGGTTTCACCCAAACTATCTTTCTTTGCAGAATTTTCTAAGGCTATTTTTTTGGCGGCTATATTATTAATTTTCCTTTTGTTTAGGGTATCTTTTATTAAAATAGCTTTTGGGCTTTTTTGGACTTTTACTGTATCCGTGATTTTTTTTTCAACAACTATTTTTCCGGTATCTGGTTTTTTTGATAATGAGCTATCATTTATATTTTGTGCATACAATGAGGTATGGCAAAAAGTAATTAGTACGCAAATAATAAAATATAATAAGATTTTCATTTTCATTTCGTCAAAAATAGTTGATATACCCAAAAGAAATCTTGGAAGCAGTTCTAAGGTTAAAACTTACCCCATTTCTTTTGCCCACAGCATAATTCAAATTTAGTAATCCAAATTTAGTTTCAAAAGCCAACCCGATACCTCCGCTAATGAATGAATTGGAATAATCAGTATCCAGAAATTTTGTTTTGGTAAACCCTACATCAGAAAATCCAAAGAAATAGGAATTAATACCCACAAGGTACCTGTATTCGGCCGTGAATACTTCATATCTGTTGGCATAAATACTTTCTTCATCAAAACCGCGAAGTAATTGATATCCACCTATTCTGAATAATTCATTTTGAAAAGTTTGCGGGCTTTCAATAAAACCTACACTCAAAGCAGTTTTAAAAGTACTGCTTTTGCCAATTGGGAAATAATGCGCTCCGGATGCAATTATTTTAAACTGATAAGTTTTTAATTTAATCGAATCATACAATGAATTAAAATTAAAGGCAGAATCTGAAGGATCTTTAAGATTAAGAATTTCACTGTTTTTTTCTGTTTTTTTTATACCCCCAGTCGCGGTAATGTCAAACTCATTTCCCTTTCTCGGATTCAATCTGTAATTCGTATTTATAAAATGATACCCAATACCCAGATTCCCTGAACCTACGTCTATATAAGAAGGCAGCGTTTTGGTAGCAATAATTTGAAGGGTGTCTATTCCCCCTGAAAGTAAATAGCTTTGTTGGTTTTGATAAAATATTTTAAGTGTTTTGGAGGGTGAAATAATATAATCCACGCCCAAAATGCCATTAAGCTGGAGATAAGTAGAATCGCTTTTCAAAAGATCAAATGAAAAATCAAATCCAAAATTGGAATTATAAATATAAGGATGAGTATAACCGAGATTTAACCGGGGCGACTGCGCCTGCAATTGTTGCCAGTTTACTAATATGCCTTCGCCATTACCTAAAGTGTTTTTCAAATCAAGATGAACGTCGGCAGTAACCAGAGCCTTTCCTGTTATAGTATTGCCCGGTTCAAAACCTACGAGTGCATTTATCTGGCTGCTCCGTTTTGGTTGTAGATATAAATTGAGAGTAGAACCAGTACCATACATGGTTACATCCCAGGATTGCTGTTCCTGTAAAAAGGGAAGATCCTTTAATAGTTTGCTTACCTCTTTCAGTTTTTGGACATCGTAAACACTTCCATTGTAGATTCCCAAATAATGTTGGAGGAATAAATTTTTAATTTTTACTTTTCCATATACCCTGATGCTGTCAATGTGATAAAGCGGTCCCTTTTTTACATTTAATTGCGCCTTGATACTGTCATTGTTTATTTCAATATTTTTTAATGAAACCTCTGCGAATGGGAAACCTGAATTTTCGTAATATTCAATGATCTTTTCCTGCTCGGCACGCAAACGGGTGAAATCAATTATTTTATGGTCAAATTGTTTTTCATTCCAGCCAATGTAGTCCAATACTCCCGGGTCAACACTATCGGCAGAAAGCTCTATCCATTTATATTTTTCGCCAAGGAAAATTTTCACTTTAGCAAACAAAGAATCATAAAACGCAGAATCAACAGATACCCCTAAAAACCCTTTACTTAAAATAGTCCCGGGCAATTTATTTATATAAAGTTGTGCGGCAGATTTGGTTTCAAATGTCGTTTTTAAATTAAATTGCTGTATTTTATACAAAGTATCTTTGCCGGATAATATATACTGAACTTCATATTTTTTTTGACAAAAAGCATTCCCATATATTAAAAAAATAAGCAAAAAAAAGCTGCTTAGATATTTTGTAATCGTGGTTTTCATTTTTACCGCTCAAATCTAAATTGAAATTCTGAATCCGCATCTTTATTGATAAAACAGATTTTTTTAAATATTAATTACTTGGCAGGTATCTATATCCATATTCCTTTTTGCAAAAGAGCCTGTTATTATTGCAATTTTCATTTTTCCACTTCTCTTAATTCAAAAAAAGAGATGGTGAGTAGTTTAATTAAAGAAATTGAAATAAGAAGTAAAAGTCCGGAAAATGAAATTGCCATACTTTCTTCACAAAACGAGGCGATAGAAACTATTTATTTTGGCGGGGGTACTCCCAGCCTTCTTTCTGAGTATGAAATAAATCATATTCTTTCATCCCTGAAACAGAATTATGAAATAGGCACAGCAACCGAAATTACCCTCGAAGCTAATCCTGATGATATTACCCTTGAAAAATTAAATGCATGGGAAAATGCTGGCGTTAACCGCTTGAGTATCGGCATTCAATCTTTTATAGAAAGAGATTTGAAATGGATGAACAGGGCGCATAATGCGCAGCAGGCTTTGGATTGTATACATCTTGCAAGAGAAGTGGGATTCAATAATTTCTCCATTGATCTTATTTTCGGCACACCTAATCTTAGCGATGATGAATGGATAGAAAATGTGCAAAAAGTAATCAATATGAAGGTGCCGCATATCGCATGTTATGCATTAACTGTAGAACCAAAAACTGCTTTGCAAAAAATGATCGCATTAAAAAAGAAAGAAGATGTGAATGCAGATATGCAGGCCGTGCAATATTTGATACTGATGAAAATAATACGCAACGCGGGTTATGAGCATTATGAAATTTCTAATTTTGCTAAACCAGGTTTCAGAAGCCGGCACAACAGCAGTTATTGGCAAGGGGAAAAATATATCGGTATCGGCCCATCAGCGCATTCTTATAATGGGAAAGAGCGTATGTGGAATAAGGCAAATAATGCTGTTTATATTCAATCTATTCAACAAAATAGGATCCCTTTTGAGAAAGAAATACTCACTAAAAATCAACAGTTAGAAGAATATATAATGACTTCGCTGCGAACGATGGAAGGGATGGATTTACAATATATTGGAAATAACTTTTCGGAAGATGAAAGAAAGAGAATTAAAAATATTGTGATGAAAGAAATTGGAAAAGAAATGTTCTTTATCAATGAAGAGAAAATTATTTTAACTGATGAAGGGAAGTTATTTGCCGATGCGATTTCTGTGAAATTATTTCGTTAAGCTCTTACTTAAGATGGGGACATGACGGCTAAAAAAACAGGAATCCCTGGTAAAAGTATGTTTACTGCATCCGGTAATCTGAAAATTTAACAACTCAATTATTCAATAATTACTTAACCGCCTGCATAGTTACTAATCTTCTGTAAAATCCATCCAGCGCCATTAAACTCATGTGTGTACCGCGTTCTACGATTTTTCCTTTTTGCAAAACAATAATTTCATCAGCATTACGAATGGTACTCAACCGATGTGCAATTACAATACTGGTACGGTTACTCATGAGATTATTGATAGCATCCTGAACTAATTTTTCACTTTCTGTATCAAGTGAAGATGTGGCTTCATCAAGTATTAAGATGGGAGGATTTTTGAGTACTGCCCTTGCAATAGTTATCCTTTGTTTCTCGCCGCCACTTAGTTTATTGCCACGTTCACCGATTGTAGTGTTGTAACCATTTTCTTTTTGCAAAATAAAATTATGTGCATTGGCGATTTTGGCAGCATTTATAATTTGATCTTCGGTTGCATTATCCATCCCAAGAGAAATATTATTGGCAATCGTATCATTAAATAAAATAGGCTCCTGTGTCACAATACCCATTTGATGGCGTAAAGAAATCAAAGAATAATTTTTTATATCAATGCCGTCTATCAGCAATTCTCCTTTTACTGTATCATGAAAACGTGGTACTAAATCAACCAAAGTACTTTTTCCGGCTCCGGAGGAACCCACAATTGCAATAGTTTTCCCTTTTTCTATTTCCAGATTAATATCATGCAGAATTATTTTATCTTCATAAGAAAAGGACACTTTCTTAAATTTGATGCAATCTTTAAACGATTTTAAAATTACAGGATTTGTAATTTCTTTGATAACGACATCTTCATTTATCAGGTGTTCAATGCGTTCTACACTAGCGGCGCCTTTCCTGATATTGTAGGATGCCGCAGATAAGTTTTTCAAAGGTTGTATTACCTGCGAGAAAATTAAAATGTAAGCAAGAAAATCGCCTGGATTTAGAAATGTATTATTCAAAACAAGTCGGCCACCATACCAAAGTACGCATACAATCGCTGTAACACCTAACACTTCACTCACCGGAGAAGCAGAATCTCTTTTCCTGATTGCTTTATTTTTGATGATAAGCAATTCATTATTTTGAGTATCAAATTTTTTAAATTGTTTTCTTTCAGCATTAAAAGCTTTTATTACCCTCATCCCGCTAAGCGTTTCTTCGATGGTAGAAAGAATAGCACCCAGCTTTTCCTGGAGCATGGTGCTTTGCCTTTTTAAAGATCGCCCGATGCGGCCAATAATGAACCCGGCAATGGGCAATAATAATATCAGAAATAATGTCAATTGTGGGCTTAATATAACCATGTAAGCAAGAAACAAAATAATGGTTACCGGTTCCCTGAAAAGCGACTCCAGTAAATTTATTGAAGAGGTTTCGACATCACTCAGGTCATTGGTGAGGCGGCTCATAATGTCTCCTTTTTTCTGATCATTAAAATAGCCAATCGGCAGTATCAGTATTTTTTTAAACATACTGGTGCGCATATCGTTTACTATCAGGTTGCGGATAGGCGTAAGTATGTAAATGGAGAGATATAAAAAAATATTTTTTAAGATAATAAAGCTCAAAATTAAAATACAAATAAAGCCAAGCGCTTTCACTTCTCCTCCGGGAGTTTGAACTACTTTGAAGAGCCAGATTTTAAAGTGGTTAACAAAATTGAATTTAGAAAAAAAATTATTGCTTTCAGTAGCTACCCCGAGTGTATTTTGTTTTTTAAAAATGAGTAATAAAAAAGGACTTAAAAGCCCCAATGATATCACAGAAAAAAGATTCGAAAGAATATTAAACCCGAAATAGGTAAATATCAATTTCGGGTATTTACTCACATATCGAAAAATAGTCCGTAAACTCTTCATTTATATATTTGAATGCTTATTATAATTGAAATAGCGGCAAAGTAACTAATTTTACAAGGAATCATAATTATATAAGATGACAGAAGGTAAAAGACAAAAGCAGGTTGCCATTGAAATAGCTAAAGAGCTCAACGAAATATTTTTGAAGATGGGGCTTAATATGATTGATGGCGGAATGATTTCCATTTCGTCAGTAAAAATAACACCGGATCTTTTTGAAGCAAGAATTTATTTAAGCTTTTTCCAGGTGAAAGACGTCGATGCAGCTTTGGAAAAATTTAAAGGACACAGTAGTGAAATTCGCGGTGAATTGGGCAAAAGAATGAGACATCAATTGCGCAGTATTCCTCAGCTTACTTTTTATCTCGACGATACCCTTGATTATGTTTTTAAGATAGAAAAACTGCTGGATGAAATCAAGAAGGAAGATTCCGGCCACCAGCAATCGGATCCTAAATCTAAATCTTAGACCCATTAACCCATTATCTTGTATTTAAAATTCGCCTGGAGATATTTCAAAGCAAAAAAAAGCACGAATGCTATAAATATTATTTCGTGGGTAACAGCAGGTGTTATTGCTTTTTCTACATTATGCCAGGTATTGGTGTTAAGTGTTTTCAATGGGTTTGAAGACCTGGTAAAATCGTTGTATTCAAATTTTTATGCTGATGTAAAAGTAGTTCCTGATAAAGGAAAAACTTTTATACTTACCCAGGCGCAACTTGATTCAATCCATAATATTTCAGGCATTAAAGGCACTTCCCTTGATGTAGAAGAAAAAGCTTTATTACAAAATGGGGCTCAGCAAACAGTAGTGCTGTTAAAGGGGGTTGATAGTAATTATTACAAAGTTTCGGGGGTGCCGCAAAAAATGTATCATGGAGTTTATAATGTGGGAACTATTGATAATCCTAAATTGATTTTGGGAGCCGGAATTGAAAGCGCACTTGGCGTTGAAGCAGACCGAAATCTTTTCCCCGTTACTGTTTTTCTTCCCAAAAAAACCTATTCTGATAATCCCAATCCGCTTGCGGCATTGAGCGAAGGGAATGCCACCACCTCAGGAAGTTTTGCTATTCAGCAGGATTTTGACGACAAATATGTAATTACCAATCTGGCTTTCATGAAGCAACAAATGAATTATAAACCTGATGAATATAGCGCACTGGAAATTTCATTAGTAAATCCTGGAAAGTCTGAAGAATTTACGGAAAAACTTCAAAATAAATTAGGAGATAAATATAAAGTATTGACCAAATACCAGCAAAATACCAGCCTCTATAACTCCATGCGACTTGAAAAATGGTTTATATATGCAGTGCTTACCTTAATTCTCATAATCGCTGCTTTCAATATGGTGGGAGCTTTGACGATGCTTGTGTTGGAAAAAAGAAAAGACATCAGCGTATTGCAGTCTTTAGGAGCAGACAAATCATTAATCAAAAAAATATTTTTAAGCGAGGGGATTTTACTTGCTGTGTTGGGGGCGACAACCGGAATAATTTTAGCACTGATTATTTGTTTTCTTCAAATGAAATATCATCTTATTAAACTTGTTGGGAATTCTTTTTTAATTGATTATTTCCCTGTGAAATTAGTAATTACTGATTTTATTCTTGTAATATTTACATCGCTTATTATAGCCTTTGCTGCATCATGGTTTCCGGCACAGAAGGCTTCCCGGCAAATGTTTAACTTAAAAACCTAGCCTTCTCAGGAATAATTTAAATGACCTACATTAATTAAACGATTTATTTTTATTTTAATAAGATAAGTATAAATGAAAGGCGTTTGATTGCAAGATTATGAATCCTGTTTATTTGTTGTTTTACTGTAAAATAAAGTTTCGTATATACTTGCAGGTTACGTATGAAATTGCGTCATTTGTGTAGGTTAGATTCACAGATTTCAATTACTATTTAAGGATTCCCTGTTTTATTTGTTATACTTTTTATGAATAGCGCAATTTTTTCTCCATTACAAAGTGAGGAATAGAAACTTCTGTGAATTCTTGGCCAACAATTGAATATCCTAATTTTTCATAAAAACCTATGGCCGTTTTTCGGGCATGCATGATCATTTTTTTGTAGCCTTTGTCGCGCGCAATATTTTCTGCAAAATTCATTAAGCTGGCGCCTATGCCTTTTCCTTGCAAATTATTTTGAACAGCCATTTGGCGAAGCCTTACGCAATCATTATCTATTCTCCTCAAAAGGCAACAACCCAACATCTTATATTCCTCAAAAGCCCCAATAAGTATATCGTTTTTTTCCCGGTCCAGTTCATTTTTTTCAAAAGATAAATGCAGCGGTTTACGCAAAATATCGTTACGTAATTTTATCATTTGTTCATATTCTTTGCTTCCGTGATCTATTTGTTTAATGGGCATATTTAAAATATGGGAATTTGTAATAATAGTAGAATAAATATACAGGTTTTATATTTCATTTATTATTTACAAAAAAAAATAACAAGAAATATGCATTCATTTATAAGCGATTGAGACTAAATCGAAAAGCATTTTTAAAAATTGCTCACTTGATTGGAGGAAAATATATAAATAATTTTTTTAAATTATTAAGCGAAAACAATCTAGTTTATTATGGATTATCACTAATCCTGTATTGTGGAATTACCTTCAAAATAGTTATTATTTTTTTTTATCACAAAAAGTATATTTTTGTGCCCATATTAACTAAACCTTACAATCATGCAAGACGTTGCAACAAGAGTTAAAAAAATCATTGTTGACAAGTTAGGAGTTGACGAAGCGGAAGTAACACCGGAAGCTTCATTCACTAACGATTTAGGTGCCGATAGCCTTGACACCGTAGAATTAATTATGGAATTTGAAAAAGAATTCAACATTTCTATTCCAGATGAACAAGCCGAAACCATCACAACTGTGGGGCAGGCGGTAGCATACCTTGAGGAACATGCTAAGTAATTTTCTTATTTAACTTTGCAGGTAAGTTTATGGAATTAAAACGAGTAGTAGTAACCGGATTGGGTGCCATAACGCCATTAGGTAAGACTGTTCCAGAATATTGGGAAGGTTTGACTAATGGCGTTTCTGGCGCTGATTATATTCAACAATTTGATTGCACGAAATTTAAAACCAGGTTTGCCTGCGAGGTTAAAGATTTTGATCCTACTGATTATCTCGGTAAGAAGGAAGCTCGAAAGCTTGACAGGTTTGCACAGTTTGCTTTAATAGCAAGCGATGAAGCTGTCAAAGATGCCGGTATTACTAAAGATAATGTAAACCCCGACCGGGTGGGAGTAATTTTTGGCAGCGGCATCGGCGGTATCACTACTTTCCAGGACGATGTAATGGAATTTGCCCGCGGAGATGGTACACCAAGGTTTAATCCATTCTTTATACCAAAAATGATTTTGGATATTGGCGCGGGCCAAATATCTATCCGTTACGGATTTAGAGGGCCTAATTTTGCTGTGGTAAGCGCTTGTGCAAGCAGTACCAACGCAATTATAGATGCTTTTGATAATATTCGTTTGGGCAAAGCTGATATCATTCTAACCGGTGGAAGTGAGGCGGTAATTTCCGAATCCGGAGTTGGTGGATTTAATGCCATGAAAGCTCTGAGTGAACGTAATGATGACCCTAAAACCGCCTCCCGCCCTTTTGATAAAGATAGGGATGGTTTTGTAATGGGTGAAGGTGCTGGGGTATTGGTTCTTGAAGAACTGGAACATGCCAAAGCAAGGGGAGCTAAAATATATTGCGAAATCGCAGGCGGAGGAGCATCTGCTGATGCCTATCATATTACCGCTCCTCATCCTGATGGTCTTGGTGCAAAAAATGTAATGCATGCCGCGCTCAAAGAAGCAGGAATGAAACCTGAAGATATAGATTACATTAATGTCCATGGAACATCTACACCATTAGGCGACATTGCAGAAACAAAGGCAATTTTGGACGTTTTTGGGGAAAGTGCCCATCACTTGAATATAAGTTCTACAAAATCTATGACCGGCCATTGTCTCGGCGCCGCAGGTGTAGTAGAAGCGCTTGCTTGCATACTGGCTCTTACAAAAAATATTGTGCCGCCAACAATCAATCATTTCACTGATGATCCAGCATTTGACCCAAAGTTAAATTTCACATTTAACAAAGCGCAGGAGAGAGAAGTGAACGCAGCTTTGAGTAACACTTTCGGCTTTGGGGGGCATAATGCCTCTATTATTATTAAGAAGTACAGACCGTAAATTAAATTAGATTTTTTATGGATAATTCTTCCTCCATTTCTACCTCAGAAATTAGAAATTTTTTAGTGCGCCGTCTCGGCGAAAAAGAAGCGGATGAAATAATGGAATATATTGATAGTGAAATCAATAAAAATGTAACTGCAAAAGGAGATGAAACCAAACAGGAAATAGACCGCTGGCGCAATGAGCTAAAAAATAATTTTCCAACTAAAGAGGATTATGCTAATCTTGAAAAAAAACTGGTAAAAAGAGTTTCAAAAATAGAAGGAACCATTATTTTATGGTCTTTTGTTTTCTGGTTTACACTTATTATTGCCATGTATATTATTTTTAAATTTATTCAATAGAATATTCTGGAATAAAAAAAGTTTTTTATCTGTTCGCCAGTAATTTCTCTTCACTGATTAATTTCTTTATAATCAATACATTTCTATACAATTTTATTATCTTCGTATATTATCAGTTTGTATTAAACAATACTGTTATGTTAAAAGTGGACTATAGATTATGAACCGAATTAAATCATTAAAAAACAATGGAACAATTTATTCCCATAATAGTGGGTGCTGTAGCATTAATAGCAGGCATCATACTGGGTAAAATATTATTTGCAAAAAATACAAAACAACTCTTAGAAACTGCAGAACAACAAGCTCAACAAATTATTTCCGATGCCCAGGCAAAAGCTGAAACAATTAAAAAAGAAAAACAGCTGGAGGCAAAGGAACATTTTGTACAATTAAAGTCAGAACATGATAAAGCAGCTTTACAGCGAAATCAAAAGTTGGTGGATTCTGAAAACAGAATCAAACAAAAAGAACAGGCTATCAATCAAAAAGATCAAAGCGTAGAGCGTATTATCAAAGAAAATGAAGCGATAAAGCAAAATCTGAATCGCCAGATCGAAGTAGTAAATATAAAAAGGACTGAGCTTGAAAAACATCAGGAGGAGCATATCAAAAGGCTTGAAAAAGTATCTGGTCTTACGGCAGATGAAGCCAAGGCGCAGCTAATAGAAACTTTAAAAAATGAGGCCAATTCGCAGGCGTTAAGCATACAGCAGGAGATTGTAGATGATGCTAAATTGCGCGCTAATAAAGAAGCACGTAAAATAATTATTCAAACAATTCAACGTACCGCAGCCGAACAGGCAATAGAGAACTCAATTACCGTCTTTAATCTTGAAAGTGATGAAATAAAAGGCTCAATCATTGGGAGGGAAGGAAGAAATATCCGTGCCATTGAAGCTGCTACCGGCGTTGATCTCATAGTGGATGACACACCCGAGGCAATTATTCTTTCCTGTTTTGATCCACTTCGCAGGGAAATTGCACGACTTTCTTTACAAAGATTAGTAGCTGATGGCCGCATACATCCTGCCCGCATCGAAGAAGTAGTTGAAAAAACAAGGAAACAAATTGAAGATCAAATTATAGAAATTGGAGAAAGGACTGTGATTGAATTAGGAATTCATGGGCTTCATAAAGAATTAATAAGAATTGTAGGCAAAATGCGTTTTCGTTCCTCCTATGGTCAAAATTTATTAATGCATAGCAGAGAAGTTGCTAATCTATGCGGAATAATGGCTTCAGAATTAGGTATGAATGCTAAATTAGCGAAACGTGCAGGCTTACTGCATGACATAGGTAAAGTTCCTGATGAAGAAACTGAATTAAGCCATGCGCTTTTGGGGATGAAATTAGCTGAAAAATATGGTGAAAATCCTGCGGTATGCAATGCTATTGGAGCCCATCACGATGAGGTAGAAATGCAATATGTAATTTCTCCCATAGTTCAGGCATGCGATTCTATGAGTGGAGCCAGGCCTGGTGCCCGCCGCGAAATTATGCAGCAATACCTTCAACGTATTAAAGATCTGGAAAATCTCGCCCTTGCTTACCAGGGAGTAGAAAAAGCCTATGCCATCCAGGCTGGCCGGGAATTAAGGGTTATTGTAGAATCTGAAAAAGTGAGTGATGGTGAGAGTGATAAATTAAGTTTTGAGATAGCCCAAAAAATACAATCAGAAATGGTATATCCGGGCCAAATAAAAGTTACTGTTATCCGGGAAAAAAGAGCAGTGAATGTTGCGAGATAACATTGTTGGTTTATTAATTAATTTGTTGATTATCCACTATAGGTAGGATTCTTGTTTATTTGTTGCTTTACTGCCCAAGTGACTCATATTGGAGGTCGCCTGTTTATTATTACTCATTAATTATTCATCCTCCGATAAATTTCAGCGCAATAATAAAACAATACAGGAATTAACCAAAATTGCCTTACATTTGCAATCCTAAAATTTAAAGCCATGAATGCTGTTGCATTTGTTCACGATCAGTTGACTATAAAAAAAGAATTACCCAAGTTTAAAGCGGGTGATAACATTACTGTAAATTATAAAATACAGGAAGGAAACAAAGAAAGAATCCAGAGTTTTAAAGGAGATGTGGTGAAACGACAAGGCGACGGTGGTACCGCTACCTTTACTGTACGCAAAATAAGCGATGGAATCGGAGTAGAAAGATTGTTTCCCATGTTCTCTCCCAACATTGAAAGCATTAAGTTGCATAAAGTAGGTAAAGTGCGCCGTTCTAAATTGTATTTTCTTAGAGATAGAAGCGGAAAGAGTGCAAGGATAAAAGAAAAAAGAATTAAATAAATTATTACAATTTTTTTAAAATAATAACCGGAAAGCTTTTGTTTTCCGGTTTTTTTATATATTTTGTTGAAAACTAAAACCCTGAAAACCATCGAGAGAAGAAATTTACTTCACCATTTCTTGAAAAATGAAAAAGACATATCTCGTGGCTATTCTTTTATCTATAATATTCATTTCCTGCGCAAGAGGCATCACTCCTTATGAAGCGGCACATGGAAAGGCAAAATGCGGGCGTTATTTAAATTAACCTGTTAGCCAAAATATTATTTGAAAAAATTGCAAATTTGTTTATTGACTGACATTGTTTTTGATTTAACTCTTGCTCAGTTGATAAAACAAAGTACGGATTTTACACGATAAAAGCCATTACTAATAAGGTGGCTATTAACTTAAAATTTTCCTTTTATCTTAGAATCTCCCAAAATAAGAATTGGAAGTTTAAGGTAGTTTTCACCGGAATTTCTAAAAATGAAATTTAATAACTATCATCGCATATCGATGAAACATGAAAAACTTTTTTCTACTTCTTTAATAACCTGGAATAATACTAAAAATACCAGGCAAATGCCATGGAAAGGAGAAAAAGACCCATATAAAATTTGGATAAGCGAGATTATTTTACAGCAAACAAGAGTGCAGCAGGGTATCAATTATTACGAACGTTTTATCAATGAATTTCCTAATGTAAAAAGTCTTGCAACAGCACCTCAAAAAAAAATTTATAAATTGTGGGAAGGCCTTGGTTATTATAGACGCTGCAAAAATCTGATAGAAACAGCAAAATTTATTAACAAAAACCTGAAAGGAAAATTTCCTGAAGAATATGAAGATATCCTTTCACTCAAAGGGATTGGAGGCTACACGGCATCCGCCATTGCATCATTTGCTTACAATAAACCTTATGCAGTTTTAGACGGAAATGTTTTCAGAGTTTTATCGAGATTTTTTGGAATCGAAATTCCAGTAAACACTTCGGAAGGTAAAAAAATATATGGACAACTATCGCAACGACTTCTTGATATAAAAAATCCGTCAGCCTGTAACCAGGCTATCATGGATTTTGGAGCTGTGCTTTGTAAACCCTTATTACCATTGTGCCAGGAGTGTCCGCTTAAGAAAAAGTGCTTTGCTTTTTTGAATAATAAGACAACTTTTTTACCCATAAATAATAAAAAAATAAAACAGACAAACAGGTTTTTTAATTACCTGGTTATTGAACACAAAAAGAAATTTTATATAAACAAAAGAACACAAAAAGATATTTGGCAAAACCTCTATGAATTCCTTTTAATTGAAACCCAAATTTGGCAAAATAAAGAAGATATTTTGGCACATCCTTTATTCTTATCTGTTAATCATAATAATAAATATATAATAAAATCAGAATCAGGAGAAATTCATCAAAAACTGACCCACCAATATATCTCAGGCCATTTTTTTCATATTGACGCAAAAAGCCCTTTAAAAAAATCAGAAAAATATTTTTTAGTTTCCCTGGAACAGTTAAAATTGCTTCCTTTTCCAAAATTAATAGCATCTTATTTTGCAGATAAAATGTATCTTTAAATTTGATTTAAATATTATTTTAGGAAGAAAATGGATTTTATGCGTGGAGTTAACAAAGTAATGCTGATTGGCAATCTTGGGAAGGATCCGGATATACAATATCTTGAAGGTAATATACCCGTTACTAAATTCCCATTGGCAACCACGGAAACTTATAAGGACAAAAATGGGAAATTAATTTCGCAAACAGAATGGCACAATATTGTGTTATGGCGGGGGCTTGCTGAATTAGCTCAAAAATATTTACATAAAAGCAGCCTTGTTTACATTGAAGGCCGTTTGAAAACAAGATATTGGGAAGACAGGGATCATAACAAGAAAGTGGCTACTGAAATTATTGCTGATAATCTTATTATGCTCGACAAGAGATCAGATATTCATATTGGTGAAGATACACATGAATCTATACCCGGTAATGAAAATTTACTGGACACAGATTCAGAAAAGAATCCGGAATAAAACAGGCTATTGAAATATTTTTTTTAATTAAATTTTTTGAGTGCATTATCATTCGGTCATTGAAAACAGTTATCAATTGCTTACAATTTTAGCCATCACTCCTGCAACTACTACGATTCTGATTTTTATTTTATTGATACTTTTTGTATTATCATTTCTATTTTCAGGATCAGAAATGGCATTCTTTTCATTAACAGTGAGAGATATCAACATGCTCAAAACGAGGCAACAACCATCTTACAAAAGGATTGTCGCCCTGCTTAAAAATCCCAAAGTTCTTTTCGCATCACTGCTTATCTCCAATTGCTGCGTCAATATTGGGATTATCCTCATTTCCAATTCACTAATCAGCAGTTGGATTGAAAATTTAGGATTACAATCTCTTTTCAATTTCGCTATTAAAGTAATTGTAATCACTTGTATATTGTTGATGTTTGGCGAGGTACTCCCAAAGATTTGGGCCATACATCATAAAATCTGGTTTGCTTCCACGGCTTCTATGACTGTTGAAATTTTTAATTCCCTTTTTTTTACACTGAGTAAAAAATCAGTTGCCCTGAATGATTCGATCGAAAAAAATTTTCACTCCGGCTCCAGTAATGTGGATGATAGTACCCAGCTTGATTATGCAATAGATGCATTACCTGATAATAAAGCCTCAAATGAAAAGAAGCAAATTTTGAAGGGGATAAAAAAATTCAGTAACACGACGGTAAAACAAACAATGCGTACTCGCTTAGATGTTAGTGGAATAGAGATGTTTTTTTCTTTTAGTAATGTAATAAAAAAAATAAAAGAAACATCTTATTCAAGATTGCCTGTTTACAAAAATGATTTGGATGAAATTGTGGGTATTTTACACACAAAAGATCTGTTATCACATTTACAGGAAGTGGAATTTAACTGGCATCCAATAATGCGTCCCGTATTTTATGTTCATGAACAAAAATTGATAGAAGATCTTTTGCAGGATTTCAGAAATAAGCGAATTCATTTTGCCGTTGTTGTAGACGAATTTGGTGGCACTTCAGGGATTATAACGCTTGAGGACATTATGGAAGAAATAATAGGAGACATCCAGGATGAATTTGATAATGAGGAGAGCGTTAATAAAAAAATAGATGAGTACAATTATATCTTCGAAGGTAAAACCATGATCTCAGATGTTTGCAGAATCTTAAACATTCCTGCTCATTCCTTCGACTTGTTACGTGGCGAGAGTGATTCCCTTGCAGGTCTCATTTTAGAAATAGCGGGCGAATTTCCTAAAGTAAATGAAACGTTTGAAACGAATCATTATATTTTCACTCCTCTTGAAATCAATAAAAACCGTATTGAAAAAGTGAAACTTACTTTAAAACCTGGAGAAAAGAAATAATTCTTCCTATATTGAAAAAAACTTCCCAATGCATCGGATCCTTTATTTGATTTTTATTTTATTGATCATAAGTTGTAATTCAACATATACTTCAAAAAAGCAAGGTTATTTCAAAATTAATTTACCAAAAAAAGCGTACACTACTTTCGACGATCCATCATACCCTTACACTTTTGAATATCCTGTGTATGCAAGGATTTCCAAGGATTCTTCTTATTTTAAAGATGGAGCTGGCAACCCTTATTGGATAAATATAAATTTCCCTTCACTTAATGGAACTATTTACATTAGCTATAAAAATATTGGCGGCACTTCAATATACAAAGTGAAAAACCCTAATGGCAGTTATCGCGACTCGGTAGGTAAAAATAATTTTGAGAAAATGGTGAATGACTCTTATAACCTTACTTATAAAAACGAAGTAAAAGCATACTCAATTCAGGATAGTGTAATGCATACTCCTAATGATGTTACGGGAGTTTTTTTTACGCTTTCAGGAAATGTGGCTACAGCAAAACAATTTTTTTTATCTGATACAATACATCATTTTTTAAGAGGCGCTTTATATTTTGATGCTACACCAAATGAGGATTCCCTTCGACCGGCAAATGCTTTTTTACAAGACGATATGAAGCACCTGATTAATACTTTAAAATGGAAATGAGAGAATTTAAAATGGGGAATTGATGAATCTGAAAATCAAAATAAGTTCATTCACGGATTGAGATGTTTTTCCTAAAAATAAAATTGAGACCACGGGTATTGGTTCTCAAATACCTGCCTCCTGTTCAGATTTGGATGGGGATGACTCCAGTCGCTGTTAGTTGTGGGTTGAATATTTTTTAAATCGGGTAAAACTCAATATGCATTTCTCTCGAGAAATTGAGCTACTTCCAAAACTGCTTTATTTACTTTTTCAGTTCCGTTTATTCGTTGAGGGAGAATAGAAACTCCATTAAAAATATTATAGTGTAGCGTTAAAAAAATATTTTTGTATTTAAAATCCCAATCCAGCGTATCAGCATCATCTATCTGATTCAAAAATTTCACTTTCAGCCCATCCGTAAGCGTGCCGGCGATAGAATAAAATTTTGAAATACCGCAATTGTCGTCAATCACAGCTTCTGTGCCTCCAAAATTAGTTTTCAATTGATAACACATAAGATTAGTTTTTATTTTGGTAAGGATTTAGTATTTAGATTTTAATATGATTCAAGGCCTTTAAATTTTCCAGCTTTTTTTGCAGCCTTTATTGCATCTTTGTCGCCCGATAAAATTCTCTCCGCTCCTATGTTTTTGCCGTTAGTGGGGCAATCATATTTTTCCTGTTTTCTGAAAATAGAACAACCGGATAGCAACCAACCAATCACAACCACAAATAAAAATTTTTTCATTTCAAATTTTTAATGCTCAAATCCTGAACCATAATTCTAAAAAAATTGATGATGCTTTTAATTTATCTAAACTTTAAACCATCCGGCATACATCAAATAATTATTAGCGATCCGTTCTATTTCTCCTTTTATTAATTCGACCGAAATATCCTTCAACTTTTTAGCAGGCACCCCCGCATAAATACTTCCCGGTTCCACTATTGTATTTTCCAGTACTACGGCCCCTGCTGCGATAATGCTGTTGCTGCCTATTTTTGCATGGTCCATTATAATAGCCCCCATACCTACCAGCACATTATCCTCTATAACGCATCCATGTATGATTGCATTGTGTCCAATGCTCACATTATTTCCAATACATGTGGTTGATTTTAAATACGTACAATGAATAACAGCACCGTCCTGTACATTTACCTTATTGCCTATACGAATCGAATTTACATCACCACGTATCACAGCATTGAACCATACGCTGCAATCATCGCCCATAATGACGTCACCACAAAGAGTTGCATTTGGTGCAACAAAACAGTCTTTGCCACATAAGGGTTTCATACCTTTCACTTCAAATAAAAATGACATGGAATTGAATATTTGTATTCATCTGCTTTAGGGTTGGAGATGAAAATTGTGAAGAAATAAAAATAAATTTATACAATTAATGATGCAACCATGTTTCTGGATTGATATTGTCATTTTCCTTCATCAGGATAAAATCAACCTCGCCCTGGCCTTCATCATTTAAACCTGATTTTCCTATTACCTGTCCGGTATTTACTTTATCTCCACGTTTTACATTTGCAGACGCCAGATTGCTGTACACTGTAAAATATTTACCATGTTTTATAAAAACAGCCTGCTTATCATCAATATAACTTACCAGGGTAACTTCACCATCAAAAACAGCTTTTACAGAACTTCCTTCTTTGGTTCCGATTGAAACTCCCGGATTATTATAATCAATTCCTCCCGGGTATTGGTTTGGTCCGAAATGAGAAATTATAAAACCATCTGCGGGCCATGGGAGCGAGCCTTTGTTTTTTTCAAAGCTGGCATTTAATGCAATGTCAGCAGCACTGCTCACTAATATACTTCCACTACTTTTATTTGTAGTTGCCGGCTTTGTTGCTTTAGCTATTGTATTACTTTCTGTAGGATTAGGATTACTTGCAGTATTATTTTTCTTCAATTCTGCTAATCTTTCTTTTTCTTTTTTAGCGGCTTCTTCCTTTGCTATTTCTATCTCTCTCCTAATCATGGCAGTAATTGCATTTTTTATTTTAGCATCTTGCTTTCGTTTTTCTTTTACCTGCGCCAGAAGTTCTTTTTGTCTTCCTTTCAATTGGCTTACTATGGTTGCTTTCTCCTCTTGCTGCTTTTGAAGCTTCGTCAATTCCTTGTCCTTTTCTTTTAAAACCTCAGCTTTAGTTTTTTTAGAACCAGATAATATGGCAATTTTATCTTCCAGTATGGCCTGGGTTTTTATAATATTATCTGCCTGCATTTCGCGGTAAGTGCGATAAGATTTTAAATAGGCAATCCTTTTAATGGCATCATTAAAACTATTGGCTGAAAAAATAAAATTGATAAAATCATAATTGCTTCTGTTTTTATAAGCATATACCATGCTCTTGCCATATTCCACTTTTAAGGTATCTAATATGCGCCTGATTTTATTGATCTCCAGTTGAGAAAGATAAATATTGTCATTTAGATTTCTGATCTCTCCACTAATGTTTTCAATTACATTACCCTGCAGGTTTAATTTTTTATTGATCAATGATAGCTGACCAAGATTTACTTTGGTGGTTCTTTGCGTTTCAATAAGTTCCTGTTCAGTTTTAGCTATATCTTTTCTTAGATCATCGCGCTGTTTTTGTAACGCATCTTTATCAACAGGTTGTTGCGAAAACGCAGTAAGAGTAAACAAAAAAAATACTAAAACTGTAATAATTTTTTTAGGCATGCGCGCAATTTTTTTTATACTTAAAATCATTGAATAACTATGCAGGCTGCATTTTTTTAAAGTAACAATTATTTTGTTTTATAATTTCGGGGAATGTTAAATGGGAATGATAATTCCTTGTTAAACTCATATTGTTTAAAAGTGATTCTTATATCTACTTTTGATTTTTCTGATACATTTATTTCCCGGTAAGTTGAAAAATCAAAATTCGCATTCTTTTCATAATTATCAAATAATAACCCGGCAGTGCGGTTTTTACTCAAATCTATATCATCCAGTTTTATTCTTTCCAAATGAAAATTACCGGTAGAGATCGTAAGTAAATTTTTAAAATAATCTCCTACTGTTCCTATCAGAATTCGATTTTCTGTTTGCCTGTAAGAAACAATACTATCACCTATATATACAGGATTACCTACAAGTATATTTTGAAGTAATGAAAAATTTAGCGGAATATGAGCAATACTTTCAACATAGGAGAAAGAATGGTATTCAACTGTTTTATCAAGTTTATTTAAAATAATAAGAGTATCTGGAGTGATATAAAGACGGAATGCCTCAATTCCTAAAAATGTGGAACTAATAGATACCCACAGTACGCTATCCTTTTGCAATCTGATAAATGCAATAAAGTCTGGTTGTTTTCCATTTTGGTCTTCGTATTGCACTTTTGCCTTCGCAGAGAAAGTTTTAAAGTCAATTTTGTTTTTATTCAATGAATCAATGGTGGCAAGAGCCGGTTGAATATCTGAGGCGGTATCATTTAGATTTACTGCAATGTTCACTAAAGTTGTATCTTTTCTATGTATGGCTGTTTGTAATTTTTTGGTAGAACGGCAACCATTAACTGCATACAAAAAAATAATTCCTATAAATAACTTAAGCCAATACTTCATTCAAAAAAGTTTTAATAAAATTATATATGGCCGGTATGGCCAAAACCTCCTTCTCCTCTTAACGAAGTTGCTAATTCAGGCACAGATTGCAATAAAGCTTTCTCAACCTTGCTTACTACAATTTGAGCAATTCTGTCTCCATTATTAATGATATGTTCTTCCCGGGATAGATTTATTAAAATGATTTTAATTTCTCCCCGGTAATCACTATCCACAGTACCTGGAGAATTTAAACAGGTGATTCCATGCTTCAATGCCAGCCCGCTTCTAGGCCTCACCTGTACTTCATAACCTTCCGGAATTTCAAGAAAAAGCCCGGTTGGAATCAACCTTCTTTCCATTGGTTTTAAAGTAACAGGAATGTCTAAATTAGCTCTTAGGTCAAGGCCGGAAGAACCGCTTGTTGCATATTCAGGAATTTGGTTCTCTGAAGTATTTACAATTTTTATTTCTACCTGGTTCATGGCCGCAAAGATAGGGATGACAGGCAGGAGATGAAAAAATAAATGAAATGCAATTTATTATTGTATTGCTATTAACAAAACGGTTGCATAAGCTGCTATACCTTCTTCACGTCCTACAAAGCCCATCTTTTCTGAAGTGGTCGCTTTTATTGAAATTGCATTTTCATTTACAGAAAGAATGTTTGCAATTACTTTCTGCATCTTATGGGCATGGGGTTTTATTTTTGGAAATTCAAGGCAAACGGTTGAATCGACATTTCCTATTTGGTAACCTGATTTATTGATAAGATCATTTGTTTTTTGTAATAAAATTCTACTGTCAATATTTTTAAATGCCTGATCAGTATCAGGAAAATGAAAACCAATATCTCCTAAACAGGCTGCGCCCAACATCGCATCGCAGATAGCATGAAGCAATACATCGGCATCGCTATGACCCAATGCGCCTTTTGTATGTTCTAATTTGATACCCCCTATCCATAAGTCCTTTCCTGAAACTAATTGATGGAAGTCAATCCCAAAGCCTATTCTAAAAGATTGCATTGGTTTATTGGTTAATTAATTAATTTATTGCCTTCGTGGCTGGATGCTATTGAGACTGTATTAAAGAGAATTCTTGATTATTTGTTGCTTTACTGATTGGCAATTGCCCATTCACAATTGACGATTGGTTACCTTTTAAAAATAGAACTCCGTTTCGGAGATTGTTCTTTGCCCATTAATCCCAAAGTTATTCGTTATTTACTCCTACTGCAGTTGATTTATCAAGATTAAAAAGAATACTAAAGCGTAAAGTATTGGATAGAGGATTACGATTTACACCATTACCAGAAGGGACTAAATAAGAAAAATTCAATCCAAATAAATTATAGTTCAATCCTGCGCCCACAGTAAAATATTGAAGGTCTCCTTTTGTAGGATTTTCATAAAAATATCCTGCCCTGAAAGAGAATTGGTCATTGTATGTATATTCCGCACCCACAGAAATCTGAAATTCCTTGAGTTCTTCATTAAAACCTCCTGGTGCATCGGTAAAGGAACTGAACCAACTTTGAACAACACCCTCGTTATGATAATTTACAAGACCCGCTGAATCGCCCAAGGCCGGAGGGGTAGGTACAAGCAATTTATTGATATCCAAACCAAAAGTTACTTTACTTGTTGCATCAAATACTTTCACGTAAGCCGCGCCCAAACCAAGATTAGTTGGTATATAATCCTTTTCAGAAGCGTCATCTGTATAAGATATTTTGCCGCCTAAATTGGTAATCGCCACTCCCCAGTTTAAGCCGGAAGCGGTGCCACCTTCTGAGCCATCATTAAATAAGGAAATGTCACCTGCAACTGTGGTTCCTGTTTTATAAGTAGATCCACTGGAAGATTGACCGCTCGCCAAATTTGAATTGATATACCTCAATGCAATGCCCAATCCTAATTTTTCTGAAAGTTTACGGGAATAACCTCCGTCAATGGAAAACTCCCGAGGCCTGTAGGTTTGAAGGTCGTTGCCATTATTATCTGTAAACTGAATATTACCCAAGCTGAAATAACGAACTGAACCAGAAATAGCTTGCTGATCATCTATCTTCCCATAACCAGCTGCAGAAACAAGGTATACATCATTAAGCCCTAATCCAGTGAGCCAGGGAGTATAGGTCAATGCAATAGCAGAATTGCTTTTTGCAAAAGGAAGCTTTGCTAAATTCCAGAAAATAGAATTGGCGTCCGGTATAGTAGCAATTCCTACATCGCCCATACCGCCTGCGCGGGCATCAGGAGAAATACGTAAAAATGGAACAGCAGTAGTTACTACATTTATAGGATTGACGCTTTGCGCATTTACAGATGTTGTAATTCCTATCAGCATCGTAAATGCCGTCAATTTTAAAATGACTTTTTTCATGTGTATTTATATGTTCTGATTAGGTAGAGCTAAACTTTATAAATGGGGGTTTTGAAGATTGTAAAAATAATTTTTTTTTTTTAACAGCCAATTTATTTTTCAAATAAGTTATTATCACATAGAAAAAGATACTTTTTTATTATAAATTCTTAATAATCTTCATTGAAGCAAAGAACGTTTAACCTATCGTGTTTATTGCTTATAATAGATGTAAGAAAATTTATTTCTTTACCTTGAGCCATTAAATAAATCACGAAAGATTACTATTTGTGAATAGATTGCAAAATTATAGATAGAATTTGAATTTGAGGTCAGAGACAAATCAAAACCAAATAAAGTATTTATATTCGCATAAGAAAACGACCCCTTTCACAATAAGAAAGAAAACCTTTCGTTAATTAATCTGCAAAACGAATGTACATGTCTAAATCAATATCCTCAGGGAAACTTACCCTCATCGCTTTAGC
>JGI20206J14855_1000001_pt1 | contig 130241 bp, 146 predicted proteins | sample NGESurdeep092012_6_FD_14855 | JGI IMG/M metagenome (IMG submission 14855) | reverse complement strand
GAACGTTACCGGCCCGTTCTCCGCGGGTGGCGGCAGCGGCGTGATCCCGTGCTCCGATGGGTTGCACCCGTTCACCTACACCGGACTTACCACGAACACCAGTCTCAATGGCGTGGTGATCTCCAGCCAACCGGCATCCAACTCCAACGGCAACGTCACCCAGTCGTCTGCAGCTGCCGTGACCATCAACGCCCCCGTCTACCCAGCCCTCCTCCAAACCGGCAACGCCGGGGCGACGGTCCCCGCGGGATACGTCAATGGCACCAACTGCTACGTTGAGGCGTGGCCGCTGCACTGGTCCTCGTCCGCGTACACCACCCTGGCAGCGAGTCAACCCACCGGCGGCGGAATCGTCGGAGCCACCGCAGGAGGTTGGGCCGACGCCCAAGCCGCCAACGCCAACGGGAACCTCAACGCCATGCTCGACGGCTTCGCGGTACTGGCCGCGGCCCTGAGTCCCTACCCCCTCATCATGCGACCGATGCCCGAATCGAACAACGGCGGCTCGGCTGCGTTCTGGTACGACCAGGGCGCCATGGGCTGGGGGCCGCAACTGTTCCGCTACATCGTGGGCTACCTCACCGGCAATGGTGGGTTCGCCGGACAGCCGGTGACCGCGGTGCCGGTCCACAACATCATCTTTGCCACCAACTCGGCATCACCGACCGGACTAGAGGCCGTCGGGACCGACTTCCCCACGACGGCCACGGTCGGGTTCACCGCCGACCTGGTGGGGATGGACACGTACTCCGGCACGTGGGCCACCACCAACCCCAAGTCCGGATTCACCACGGCTCTCGGCGTCACCGGGTACTCCAACGTCCCGCCGATCCTCATGGAGGCATACGGCAACACCCCCACGCACGCCGACCCCACGACCTGGGGATGGGATGCCAGCACCACCGGCGACCTCGCTGGGAAAACAACGCTCAAGACCGCCGCCACCTACAGCACCTCGCGCCAGTTCGCGGCTTCGGGGACTATCCAGATAGCGACCACTCAGGGCGTTCAGTCGGTGGCCTACACCAGCCTCTCCAGCACCGGCACGACGCCGAACAAGGTGGTCACGTTCAGCGGAGTCACGACCACCGGAGTCCCTACCGGCAGCATGTTGCCGAGTCCCGTCAACGTGTTCAACCCGTTCATCTACGGCGTGGCCGTGGGCACCGCCACAGTCTCACCCAACACGGGCTGTGCCAACTTCCTCACCGGCATCAAAGACGCCACGGCAACCGGCTGTCACTTCTGCATCAACCCGCTCAACTACGGCGCCACGGCCAACAACGAGTTCCAGTCGATGCTCTTTCAGCCAGGCTTCAAGGCCATCATGCAGGACCCCGACACGGTGAACCTCCCGACACCGGGGAACTGGAGCGGCTTCGGGTGGGGTGCTGGGCAGGGTACGGAGTGGAACTGGCAGAGTCCATTGGTGGGGACTTAGCCAATGGCAACCATCAAGGGACTACTGTCACTGTTCTTCAAGGGCGGTACGCCGCCCACGCCCGTGTTTGTGCAGTACGTGGCAGGTTCGCCTTTTGTGGAGTGGACGGCTGGCACGGCAATAACCAATTGGTCCGGTGGTCCCGCAAGTGGAGGGTAAATGCTGAGCATCTACGCAGTCTCCACGCAGTACGTCAGTACGAATATCAGCAACACGGAGGGCATCAACCCGACGAGCGACACGGTGCAGTTCGCTTTCCTTGGTGGAGTGTCCAATTCCTCACAGGCGAACGAACTGGTACCGACGAGCAGCACGACTTGGTACACGGGATCGTGGCCGAGTATGTCGCCAGTGACGAACACGGCCAACAGCTATACAGCGACGATCCTTGTCGGACCCGCGGGGACTGTGGCATTGACGACTGGGACGTATCTCATGTTGGCAAAAGTAACCGCTAGTCCCGAAGCACCCGTTATTTTCTGCGGTCCCATTTCAGTTAGCTAACAACGCTCTGACCTGCATGTTTTGTAGTGAAGGAAAGTAAGGCTATTCACTCACGGTATTTGGCGCTGTAGGACCGATTTTAGCGTCTGGCACAAGGCGCCGTACACACTATTTGCAAGCCTCCTGAGCGATTCTAGGGGCCTTAGAAACGTAACGGAGCGTGCGTATGAGCAGCACAGTCGCGTACGCCAACTACGACCAATCGTACACGAACCGCGTACCTCTTTTGACACCACAGGAATATAATTCGGCCCCGACCGCAATGGACGTTGCAAATCTGGTGTCAGGTGGGTCGCAGGCAAACTCTACCGCACTTGTAGAGACGATTGCTCGGGCATCCTCCTGGGTGGACCAGTACGTGATGGGATCAACTGGCACCCTTGCTGCGACACTGAATACGGAGTCGTATCGCATCTGGAGTTCGCGTGACCTGACATTAAAGATCCACCCGCGGTTTTGGCCAATTCTTGAAGTCGATTCATTCTCGTACGCCCCAACGGGTGGTTATGGCTTCAGCAACGCGGCGTCAATCACTCCAGCTGGCAACATCTGGATAGAGCCGCAGGAGTTCGTGGTCAACCTCAACGCTGGGGGCATCTTCGGATTTAACACAGCGTTCAACGGTTTCGGCGGAATCGGCGTTGCTCCGTGCCAAGAGTATTACTGCACCTGGTCGTACGTGAACGGATTCCCTCTGTCCACGCTGACGGCCTCAGTCGCGGCGGGTGCAAACTCCATCACACCAGAGAGCGTGATCGGCATGTATCCCGGATCTACGTTGACGCTCTACGATTTGCCGAACGACGAGCAAATCCAAATTGCATCGACGTACGTTCCCGGTACAGCAACGGTGCCACTCGCGGGTACGACCGCATACACGCACGCGGCGGGTGTCATGGTTACGAACCTACCGCCCGCAGTCAAACAGGCGGCGATCCTTGCGACTACCGCATTCATCAAGCAGCGCGGGAGTGGTGCCATGGTTGTGCAGGACATGGGTGCGGTGACTCACCAGTCATCTGGGTTCTCGCAGAACAGCGGGAGCGATTGGGCTGAGGCGGAACTTCTGCTCGATGTCTTCAGGCAAGCCTACGTAGGATATTGATGACACCCAAACACGCAACCAAGGTCAAGCAACACGCCGCCAAGATCGCCAAAAAGGTCAAGGCCAAGAAGCCGAAGAAGTAGGTCGCCATGTCGCTCAGTGCAGTTAGTGAAGCGATCTACGACTACATGGAACCGAGCGCCAGCAACATCCCGAACCTCGGCGCACTGTATCGGGCGTTGCCGAAGGTAGCTGACGAAGCGGACCTCTTTCAGTTCACGCCGCCCGGACTTAGCGTTGGTGCGACGATCTACTACTTCGCGACCGACCAGAAGGAGACCCGGACGGCCCTAGGCGGTCCACCCCCTCCGTACGGTGGCGGCGGTCACAAGTTCGTTGAGTACACGTTCGCTTTCCTGATCTACTTCAAGAGCGACAGCCCTGCAGTGATCGACGGGCAGATCGCGTATGACGCGTTCAAGGATGCGTTTGTTGCGAGAGTTCGCGCCAACCGCACCGCAGGAACCGATGCCGCAGAGTATGGCGGTAACGGGACTGGAACGATCTTCCAGTGGGGTGAGGGCGGCATTCATGGTGGCGTCGATATTCAGGCCCAGCATTTCGTACCCAAGACCATTGACGGCGGGGCCGTACTTTTTCAAAGTCTTTACCACTTGAATGTGTGTGAAGACATTTTTACCTAAAGCAATCCGTTAACTAACCGGCGACTACGCCGAACAATCAGTCGCCGGTATCGGTTGACGAACAAGGAGAAATCATGGCAGGTACAGTCCTTCCTCTTTTGTCGGCAAACTCGTATTTCGGCCTCGCCGCCGAGAGCACGTACGGGACTGCCGCCAGCATCGCATCAATGACTCCGGTCAACAGTCCAAAGGTGACGCCTGGCGTCAAGTGGTTGATGGACACTGACTTCCGTGGGTCGCCGGTGATGAACTACGACAACATCGCTGGTGTCTACCAGGCTTCGTACGATATGAAGACGTACTGCTACACCGATGTGTTCCCGAACCTTCTGCGTGCTGCGCTTGGGTCGAGCGATACCGTTGCATCTGTTGGTGGCGGCAATTACACGCACACCATCGGACTGAACAACTCGCCCAACACTGGGTCGCAGTCGCCGTCTTACACGATCATCAACGACTCCGTTGATGCCACATATCAGATGGTTGCCTCACGTCTTGACTCACTGAACATCTCGTTTGCGGCAGATGCGGCTGTTGAGGCAACCACCTCGTGGAAAGTTAATCAACCGACAGTCGTAGCCAGCGTGTCGGCTACGCCATCTACGGTGCAGCACTTGATTCCCGCGTGGAACTGCTCGGCATCGATCGGCGGCGTCGCTGTCTATGTCGTTGAGAACTGGGCGCTTGACATCAAGCGCAACACGAACCAAATCTTTGCACTTGGCGCTCAGTCGAGTGTTTCCAACTTCCAGGGTCCAATTGAAGTCAGCGGCAAAACGACTTTCATCGTGCAGCAAGGTGAGACCTATTGGGCTAACGCCTTGACTCGTGATCAGCAGGTTGTGTCCTTCACGCTCACAGATCCCTTTACCGGATTTTCAATTCTTTTTCAGAGCAGTACGACTCAACTTGAGTCTCCAGTCATCAATCAGGGCAAAAATTATGTGGAGCTAGATTTGAACTTTACCTGTATCGGTAATACCACCGATACGGTCACGTTCGGCTACTCGCCTATGAAGACTGTCGTGACTAACAACATCGCCGCGGCGTACTAATATAGCGGATATGGCAACGCACATCTATGGACTGTACGATCCTCGCAAACCGATAGAGCTTGAGAACTGTCGCTACGTTGGTCAGACGGTTAACCCACTTGATGAGCACCTGAAGGACCACCTTTCGTCAGCGCGAGTTAACAACAACGCCTCGCGCGATAGGTGGATTCGGGAACTCATTGCCGATGGCGTCACTCCCTCCATTCATCTCATTGATGATGTGGATGACATCGACGCTACCGACGTTGAGTGTGCGTGGATTCTTGATGGGATTGCGGCAGGTTGGGATCTGACCAACGAAGGAACGGGCAGAGTTCCCGTTCCATGGGACAGCTCTCCGTACCTGACGCCCGCGTATCTTGAACGATTCTGGTCGAACATCATCAAGAATGGCGATGATGAATGCTGGGGTTGGCGAGCCTACAAGACGGACGACGGGTACGGTCAGTTTACCGTAGGCGCGAAGCGCGATAAGAACATCAGACGCATCTACGTCCACCGACTCATGTGGGAGATTGTTAACGGCCCAATTCCAAATCGGTTGTTTGTTTGCCATCGCTGCGACAATCCAGAATGCGCTAATCCAAAGCATCTCTTCCTAGACACGCTTCATGGCAATATGAAAGACGCCGGCCAAGGGCCGTATTCGCAATCAGCATTGGGGTGTCGAGAGAACGCACTGTCAGCAGGGACACGAATATACCGAAGAGAACACCTACATCAACCCTAAGGGTGTCAAGGTGTGCAAAATCTGCAACAGAGAATCTAGTCGCACTATCATGCGTGAAGTGAGGGAGCGCAAGAAGCCTACGTTCGTTAAGAACGCACAGTGTGACGAATGCGGATTTCTGTCCAACTCTCAAGGCGTTAGCCATCACCAGACATCAGTAAGCCACACCGGCAACAACTAGTCACACACCCCACTCGCATCATCGCCCCCGAACAAAGGATGGGCACAGCCATGTCACGACACAGCGCACTTTTCAGCCGTCGCAGCAACGCTGCGGTGGATTTCCGTCCGGACGATCCGCGCGGCGATTCACCGTTCGCTCAGCTGGGGCGGCTTTCTGCGTACTTACAGGGCGCACCAATCGGCGACGACGCGATCACCGAGTGTGGTCCGGCCCTGGACTACCTACGCGAATACACATACCGCAAGGTCTTCACTGGCACGTCGCACGAAGAGTATCTAGCACTCGACAAATCCGACCCCGATGTCATTGATTGGCTCGTGGCCGTTCATGGCGCAGAAACCGACGCATTTCAGTCCCGCAAGAACCGCTAACAAAAAGGAATAGCACAATGACCACAACCGTAGCGCTCCCCGGCGGCACCGCCGAACTGAAGGACCAAGACGAGCTGACGAATAAAGAGGTTAAGCATCTCCGCAAGGCGGCTCGCATCGCCGCGGGTGTCGCCAACCGACTGACCGAACTCGGATTCAACGACGAAGACCCCGCAACGTGGACCGTCATCGCACAGCTCAGCGACAACGAGGATGACCAGATCGACCTGTTCCAGCGCACCTGCGTGTCCATCCGCCTGAAGGACTGGACGCTTGAACTCGACAAGCCATCCACGCCCGACGAGGTTGACAATCTGCCGCGCCCGATCTACGTGCCACTGACCGTTGCCGCCGTTGACATCGACTTCTCCGACGACTTCTCGGTGGATGGTGCGGCGGACCCAAAAGCGGATTCAGCCGACTCCGAAGGCTGAAAAATGCGTACATGGGTCGCAAGGCGCTAGTCGCCGTCGACCCCGATCTACAAGACCTCGCTGCCGCATACAAATATTGCAAAATCTTCCACTGCTCCCTAGCGGAGTACGAGTCTCGTCCGTACTACGAGACGATGTGGATGCTCCAAATTGACGCCACCTATAACGATGCTGTTTCTGAAATGAACGGCTAACCACCCGAGCGAGGTCACATGGGAGCACTGGAGCCAGTAGTCGCAACTCTGGTTGCCGACATTGCTCAATTCAAAGCATCCATGGCCGAAGCAAAAGCGTCCATGGAGGAACTCGGCGCGTCCGCCGATACCGCTGACGCTGAGGGTAAGCTTGGAGCGATAGGTGCTGCTGGTTCACAAGCCGGTAAGGATGTCAAGCTCGGTGCAGAAGATGCCGTCGCTGGACTGGGTGGCGTCAGTACCGCTGCCAAAGATGCAGAGGGTGCGGCACGAAGCACGGAGTCCGCCACCAAGGATCTAGGGACTGCCGCCGAAAACACTGGTGGCAAACTCTCTGGTGGCCTGAGCGGTGGCCTGTCCAAGCTGGGCGGTATCCTCTCCAACACTGGCATCCCTGGCGTTACGTCTCTTGGTGAAGGTCTCGCTCGCACAAGCGAAGAGGCCGACAAGATGGGGTCGAGTGCGGGCAGCCTCTTTACGTCATTTGCTGGTGTGGGTAAGATTGCCACCCTTGGCCTTGGTGTCGCCTTCGCTGGTGCGGCCGTTGAAGGGCTTCACCTTGCTGACAACATGCAGCAAGCGACCACCGCTATTGCCAACTCTGCCGGGATCAGCACCACTGCTGCGAACAACATTGGCAAGGCATTCCTGAGTACAGCTGGGCAGTCAGAGTTCTCTGGCGTTCAAATGGCGCAAGCGTTTAGCCAAGTCGCTGGACAACTAAAGTCAACCCAGGGTAGCGCTCTGACCGCGGCCCAATCGCTCCAGGTAATGAACGCTGCTGGCGATCTCGCTACAGCTAAGCAAACGAGCCTAGCGTCAGCAACGACCACCGTGGCTGCTGCCATGCAGGCATTCCAATTGAAGGCTAAGGACGCGTCCGACGTTTCGGACATCCTTTTTAACGCTAGCAACGCTACGGGCCAGAGCGTCTCCTCTCTCGGCGCAGCTCTTGACAAGGTAAAGACGAAGCTCGGCGGAATGGCGCCACCCATCGGCCAGCTCGCCGGTCTGCTGGTCGACATGACCAACCACGGCGAAACCGGTCGTGCCGCCATGGCGTCCCTGACGACCACCTTCACGACATTCCTCAAGCCCGCCGCAGCTGTGGCTACGGCTCAGAATAACCTCAAAGCTGCGACGGATCAGCTCCCCCCAAGCCTCAAGGCATTGGCGGTTCAGGTTCAGAACGGCACGCTTTCATCGCAAGCCGCCACGAAAGCCGCCCAGGGCATGGGCACCGCACAGGCGGCACTATTTACTCAGTTTGTTAGCGCGAATACAGCGGTAACGACAGCCGGTGACGCCGCCGCCAAACTGGGCATTAGCGTCACCACTGCCAGTGGTCAGATGAAGCCAATGTCCGCCATCATTGGCGAACTGCACGCAAAGATTGCAGGAATGACCACCGCGCAAGCGACGGCGGAACTGACCGCGCTTGGATTTGGTAATGCATCAGCTAAATTGGTTACGACCATTCAGGCTGGTTCCGCCGCCTACGACAAGGCCACCGCTGCCGCTACAAAGATGGGTGCCGCTCACGCTGCGGCCGCAAAGCAAGCCGCCACGTTCAAGACTGAAATGGAGACACTGAAGGCAACTGCCGAGGATCTTCTGACTCAATTCGGACAAGAGTTGCTTCCTGTTCTCACCACCGTAGCTGGTGCATTTGAGCACGCCACCAGTTTCATCGTAAAAAGTAAGGCCGCCCTCATCGCTTTGGGCGTGTTGGTCGGTGGACCGCTCGCAGTTGTCATTGGTGCGTTCATCATTCAGAGCATCCAGAAACTGATCTCGTTTGTTACGGACGCCGGGTCTACTGTTGCACAATTCGGTAGCAAGCTACGTGACCTGACTCAGCCAGCAACGCAGGCTGGCGAAACCGTCACCAAGACTGGAGACGCAGTCGGCACCTCGGTTGAAGAAATGGCCACCAACGCCGACACCGCTGCCGGTACTTTTGCTGGCGCCATGAGCACCATGGGCGAAGCGGCCGACGCGCTACAGGGCACCGTCGCTGCCGCCATGACCGCCATCGAGGCGGACATCGCCGCCGCCAGCGCGAACCTCTCGGCCACGGTCACTGAGGTAACGACAGGAACCAGTGGCGCCAGTGGTGCACTGGGTGGTGCTGGTGTTACCGGAGCGGCGGGTGCCGCCGGAGCGAGTGGCGCAGCAGGGACCGTTTCTAGTGCTGGCACCTCATCCATTTTTGAGCCAGCGGTAGTTGCACTTCAGGGTGCGGCTACGTCACTGGAGGCGGCGGCGGCCTCGCTCAAGGAAGCCGCGGGGACCACAGAGACTGCTGCCGGGGATACAAGCGCAGCAGCGGCGGACACCACGACCGTAGCCGCAGATATGGCTACCACGGACGCCAATGACGCGAGTTTAGGTGCAGCTGATTCCGCTGATGCAAAATCTGCCGCCGGAGCACTGGATACAGCTGCCGGAACATTGGACTCTGCGGGTGAAAAACTCTCCCTCTCTGGGGGTGCTGGCGTCGCCGGAGGTGCCGCCGGGGCAGAAGGTGCCGCCGCTGGTGGGGCTGCTGTTGCGGGTGGTGCGGCGGAAGAGGCGGCTGTCGGCGGCGGAATAGCGTCAGGATTCCTGACGGCAGCAAAGGGTGCGGCTGGCCCTGCCATTGGGGGACTAATCGCCGTACAGCTTTACAACGCCTTTCTGGAAAAGCCCCTTGGTAAAAAAATCGGGACCGACGCAGCCAGCGCACTCGGTGACGCTGGCACAGGTGCGGCCATCGGAGCATCGTTTGGATCGGTTATTCCTGGTCTCGGTACTCTTTTTGGGGCCGCTGTCGGTGCCGCTATTGGGGCGGCATATGCCAGCAGAAATAACGCCGGGCATCCCGCGCCCGAAGGCACTCGACAGGTCGGCGGTACCACTGGACCTGGGATTAAATATGGAGAGGGTCGTGGCGGCGGCGGTCAAACGCCAGCTACCCCACCGCCGACCCCCGCGCAGCAGGACCGAGCGAAGGACTCCACACTTCAAAAACAGATAGCCGTCATGAATCTCCTTAACGGAAACGTGGCAGCGGCCAAGGCTCAAGATGGCGTTAACTCCGCCCAATACAAGGCTGCGGTCAACGCAGTCAACACTACCTCAGAGAAGTATCTTCCCTCGCTTGGAAAGGACACAAGTCTTGCCGGTGTCAAGCTACAGATGTTCGCCGTCTCTGAGGTGATTGGACAACTGAAGACATCCGCCCACAGCGATCAGGTCTACGGCAACTCCCAGCTAGAGGGCGCCCAAAAGGCTGTGACCAAGCTGGAGGGCGAGGCAATGACGGAGAAGACGGGGGGAGCGTCAAAGGCCGCCATCGACCTCACCAATCAGCAACTGGTTGAGGCTAAGGGTCACCTGGCCGATATCAAGTCAGTCGTTGCGGATGGCACTAACGCCCAGCATCAGATTAAGTCAGATACGGCGCACCTAGCCACGCTGGAAGGTCTTGCCGGTACGATGTCAAAGGTCAACTCTGACACCAGCGCGCTACACGGAGACCTCACTGGCGTCAAGAGCGATACGTCGGATATCCACACGGCCCTCACTGGTGGCGTCCACACCGACCTGACGAGTCTGCACACCGACCTAACGGGCGTCCACTCGGACTTGACTGGTAACGGCATCTCAATTTCCAAGCTCCCGTCGCAGACGACAAAGGCGACTGGGGTTCTTTCGCTGGTCCTCTCATAAGGAACCCTCATGGCTAACGACACCACCATTGACTTCTCTGGCGTACAGATCGGCATCAACAAGAACGCTCTTGTTAACGCTCTGCTGCCTCAGATTGTCCAGAATCTTGCCAGTAACCCGACCCTGCTCGCTCAACTCACCGCTGCGGTGACTACGAAAGTGCTGCAAAATGCGCGATCAACGGGGACGGCACTCGGGCAATATGCTGGTGGTACGCAATCTCAGACTGCGACGGGCGTCAATACGAACGCGGTCCCTCGATGATCGCGTGGAGGAAATCGGCACTATTCCTTCCGCATAACTGCGCAGGTACGCGGATATGGCGATAGCACACGCCCAAGACCTCAGCAAAGGTCCCGCAGCAGGGACGTCCCTCACTGTCCACCTCGCGTCCAACACCACAGCCACCAACACGCTTGTCGGCGCCTTCTGCCTTCCCGCCAACGCTAGCGTCGTGTCCGTTACGGACTCCACGAACAACCGATGGATACAGGTTGGCTATTCCACGTCGAGTGGGGGATGCGCCGAAATCTGGCAAGCACGTGGTATCCAAGGCGGTTCGGCGTCAGTCTTCGCCACTTTCTCCACCACTGGCGCCGCTGTCAACGTTTCGGAGTGGTCCGGGATCGCATATCAATCCCCGCTCGATCAGTGGTCCCAGAACACGGCGACCAGTGCGTCGGTAACAGCCCAAACGCTCACGCCACGCACAACGGGTGAGCTGATTGTGGTCGCAGGTTCAAGCTCAGACATAACTGGCGGTCCGCCAAGTGGGTGGACAGCATTCTCGGGACCTGGCGGCGTGGGGTCCGCTGCGGCATACCGGATATTGAGTGGATCAGTGGCTCCCTTAATGTACTGGCCCGCGACCGCGAATCCGTGGGCGTGTGTCGCCACGTCGTTCCTGCCAGCTAACAGCACGACGGTCGGCGCCACAACTGGCCCTACTGGCGTAAACCCCCAGCTTCAGTTTCCGGAAACACTCGTGCAAATCTGCGAGGCGCAGAACTACCTTGCGCCGTTTCAGGGCATCGGCATATGGACTGACGTGAGCAGTTACGTCGAGAGTTTCACGATTGGACCCATGGGCCGACAGCACGAACTCGATCGAGTGCAGGCGACAAGCGGTTCGTTCGTTATGAACGGTCGCGATGGCACCTTCAACCCGTGGAACACCGGCAGCTTCCTGTACCCCGGTGGTCTTGACCCCATGACTCCCATCCGCTGTGTGGCCTCGTGGGATGGGGTGACGTCGAACGTCGGCTATCTATACGCCCAGAGTTTTGACCCGAATATCATTGACTCCCAGAATGTCACCGTGACGATTTCGGCGTACGACATACTGCAGGAACTTTCGCTCAGCTACCTGGCCTCAAATTCGTATGCCCAGGCGGTGCTCGCGGGGAACTAGAACCTTACGTTCGGCGCCCACTCAAACAGCAACTGAGCGTGGGACTGAATCGCGTACAGAAACGCCTGGATCGCGGAGCCGCCGTACGCCACGTTCCACCCACCACCGGCCCGTATGTCCACAGCCTGCGTGGTGGTGTGCTGCAAGTTGTAGAGCAGCTGCATGAATGTCTGAAAAGCGTTCATCTCGTTACTCCTTAGTAGATCCTACCTACATAGTACGCCCATCCATCCAAATGTCAAGAGGGGTTTGCACAACAAATGGCCAACCTCAATGTTGCAGCATACTATCGCCTTGGAGACCTCGCCGGATCGTTCCAAGTTTTGGACTCTAGCGGGAACGGACGTACTGGCTCACTCATTGCTGGTATCGCTGGCACCCCTGCGTATGGTGCCGCAGCAGCATTCCTCAGTGACCCCAATACGTCGCTTGATGTGACCAACGGGACGAACGCCTTGAATGGTGGATTCAGCACTATAGACAACTCCACACAACCGCCCACCGTTCACAACCCCCTGGGCGGCGCTAGTGTTTGGACGTACGAGGCGTGGATTAAGAATACCAGTACGACCGCAGGGGCAGTAATCGGATCAACCGTTGGATTCACTGGAACCATTGGGTCATCTCAACTAAACATCATCGTGGTTTCTTCTCTGGCTGGACTCGCCATAGGAGACCTTGTTACTGGCACCAACATTTTGAGCGCTACGTACATCACCGGTATGGGCACAATCGGCGGTGGGATTTCCGAGAGTTACATAACTCTCTCCCAGAACGCCAGCGGTTCCACTGGGGGCGGTACATTCACCGCTATTCCCGGTGGCGTGGGGTCAACCATCTTCGCCGCCGCGTCTACGTCCACCGTGGGCGAAGTAGACATTCGGATCGGGACATTCAACGCTGGCGGCAGCGTCGGGACCGTGTTCAACTCCGTCCTCGTTGGACCCGTTGGCATCGGCAACCAGTTTAACCCCGTTGGATTTTCCTCTAATCAGCAGACGCTGAACGGCGCGTGGCATCAAGTCGCCGTTTCATACTCCGCGAGCGTTGCGTCTATTTACATTGACGGAACCCTAGATTCCACGTGGGCAACTGGAGGTAGTTGGTCAAATCCAACGTCAGTAACCATCGGCTGCAATGCGGGCGCACTCAATGGGTGGACGGGCCTTATGCAGGACGTGGCTCTATACAAGACCGCGCTGTCGGCATCACAGATCGCCAATCATTTTCAAACTGGGATGTGGTTTCAGCAGCAGGAGTATGGCGCGTCAGTCGGCGGAACGAACGCCGGTCGCCTGAACAAACTCATGGCCGTCGAAGGTCTCAACTCATCCCAAATGCTGAACGTGCCGTATCCGTTCCGTACGCTGATGTACTCCGAGACGAACAACGTCACCACCACGAGCGGACTTAACTACCTGCAAACAATGTCCGAGACCGAGCCGGGACTAATTTTCCAGGGGCCAGACGGTGTCATCCAAGCGTTATCACGCCAGTACCAGTATCTCGCGCCCGCCGCTAGCGTTAGTCAGGGCATCTTCGGTGACTCCAACGCAGCCTCGGTTCTGTACCACTACGACGGCCCCAGCTTTGCCCTCGTCCAAGATGACCTCGACGTTTGGAACAACGTACAAGTGGCCTCGGGTCGCTCGGGCGCACAACTACAGCAAGCATCGCCCGCACGGTTCCCACTCGCAGCACAGTCCGCCAGCGTGTACGGATCGCGCACGCTACAAGGTCTCACGTCATTGCAGTTTGAGAATGACTCAGACGCTCTCGCCGTGGCCGAGAACTACCTCCAATGGTACGCAACTCCCGTCAGGCGCGTTACCAGCATCATGATCAACTCATGGGGCAACAACGGTAACAACATACCGCAGATGCTTCAGCGGGGATTGTACGACCGAATTACTTGTGAGTACCAAGGACAGACTCCGGGGCCTCAGTTCAGTCAGGACAGCCTCTTGGAGTCAATTGCGCACAGTGTCAACATCGCCAATGGCCCCACCTGGGCGACAACGTGGCAAACCAGCCCGTACGAGATACTGATGACACCATTTATCTTTGGTAGCGCGGCGCAGTCACAGCTCGCGGGAGCTGCAAGCGTGACGGGCAGCGGCACCGCATGGATACTCCACAACCCAGCGTCAAGCGACTTCCTGTCGGGCACCATCACGTTCACCGTGGCTTCGGGGGCTGTCACCACAGTCGCTTATAACTCCACTGCCGCGCAATGCCAAACGGCACTTGCTGCGTTGGTACCGAGCACCACTGTCAGCGGTGGACCTTTGAACACAACGAACATCTCAATCACGTTCGGTAGTTCACAGGGTTCATTCTCGGCATTCTTCGCGCCCACCGCACAACTCACGCTTTAGGAGCACACATGCATGGTAGAAATGTTACCTATTCAGACAAGGCTGTGATCTGATGGCATCTTGGTCCCCCCCGACAATTCACGCCACAGGTGACGACTTCAGCATTACTGACAACAACACGTTGGCCAATAACGAAACTTTTCTCTACCAGCGTCCCGTATGTAACTACTTCAACTCCGTCGCCACGTCTCTCCCCGACTCCACCATCACTTCCGTCACGCTAGGTGGAACTACCTACACCGCTTACGGGTTTTCCGTTACTGGTGGCACTACCATTGTGTTTCCATTGGCAGGTAACTACTGGGTGACTGGACAAGTTTTTATCAACATCTCCAGCGGGTACTGCCAAATGGGCCTGTATCAAAATGGTTCCCAAGTGATGGAGTCAACCGTGGCCGGACCCTCTGCTGCCGTTGTCACATGCAACGTCTCTGGGGCACTAAATTTCCCCACAGCGAGCGGCACCCTGAGCATGCTTGTCACCCAGACATCCGGTTCCACCGTCCCCACAGCCAACAGCGCCGTTCTCACCTACGTCAGCGCGGCCTACATTGGGTCGAGCTAAGGCACAGCGTAAGTGATGGCCGATGCTGTTGACCCAGACCAATCCGCCGTACCAGAATAAGTCGCCGTCTCCGTCAAAACATCTCCGCTTGGCGGCGTGACTGCAAGTACAAACGTCCCGTTCAATCCACACCCGCTGGATTCACCGACCCTTGGATAGTTACCGATCACGCCACACGTCCACGCACTAGGATCATTAGCAAGTCCAGATCCACCTGGCGCACCACTCACCACGTACGACCAACCCTGCGTCACGTCGGCAATGGTCATGCTCACAGAACCCGTCGTCACCGCATTCCCGCTCGCAGCCGTCACGTTGGCGAAGAACACAAGCCCGCCCAAGCTCCCGCCACCGCTGATTCCGGCGACAGTGGTGGTGCTGAACGGTTGCACATCGTCGGCCAATATGACGCTCACGTACGTATTGCCACCAGTCACATAATTCGCCACCACCGTATGCCCTCCGAAGCTGGCGTAGGTGGTCGAGCACGTACCACTCGTAACGGTCCCGCCAACTGGCAGCGAGCAAACCTGGCCAACCTCGCTGAAGATTTCAAGCTGGCCCGCTGGCAGTACGGCTGTTGGGACGAACTGTCCGTTCTCCATGATACTCGCGGTTGCCGTGGCGCCGTAGGTGACTTTCAGCGGATTCGTCTGCGATTGCACAAAGGTCGGATTGACCTCGGCACCGTAATAAACGGTCGCACCGGGCGGCACTGTGGTGGGAGATCCTACCGAGGTCGGGGCTGTCGTGGTAGGTATACCTACGGTTCCGGGCGTCGTCTGCTTAGGTATACCTGTAGTTGGCGTGTCGGAATACGATAGCTTTCCACCACTGACCTGCGATTTTGTACCACTCGGCACACCTTTGCCCACCGTTGTGGATGTCGTGGTGGCAGGAATGGTCGTAGTCGGCAACTGCGCCGATTCTGGGGCATTCTGGGGGCCTCTGGTGGGCGTCTGAGACGTGCCGCTAGGCCACGCAATCCAGGCGATTAGGCCCACTGCGGCGGCTGCTCCGATAATGCGGATCGTGCGCCGCTGACGACGGTTGGCGTGTTGCCCTAGCATTTATCCTCCGTGATGTCAATACCCAGGTTGCGCGGACATACTACACGGTTGTAGTCTGTGCCAGTCGGCGCCGTACCCCTCTAAACGACAGGAGCATTCCTTGGCTACAGAAGGGGCAAAAATTCTCGTCTGGGACGTGGAAACGTCACCCAATCTGGGCTATACGTGGGCGAAATGGGAGCAAAACGTAATCCGCTTTAAAGAGCAGTGGTCGCTTCTTAGCGTGGCGTGGAAATGGTATGGCGAAAGCAAGACCCACGTTCTCGCACTCAACGACTTTGCAGACTACAAGCCCGGCAGTCTTGACGATCTGCGATTGACCAAGGAACTCCACAAGCTACTGGACTCCGCCGATATCACTATCGCCCATAATGGCGACCGATTCGATATGCGCAAAGCCCAGGCCAGATTTGTGGTGCATGGCCTAACACCTCCTAGTCCATCGAAACAGATCGACACGCTAAAGGTAGCGCGCCGAGCGTTTATGTTCAATTCCAATACGCTGGACGACCTCGGAGAGATCCTGGGCGTTGGCCGCAAGGTCTCGACTGGCGGCTTCGATCTTTGGATGTCTTGTATGGCTGGCGACGAGGCCGCATGGAATCGCATGAAGAAGTACAACAAGCAGGACGTGCGATTACTAGAGGATGTCTACACTCGGTTGCGGCCGTGGATCACGGGGCATCCTCACGTCGGATTCTTCGTGGGCGACCTGGAATGTTGCCCCAAGTGCGGCTCATCCAGCTTAACCAAACAGGGATTTAAGTACAACCGCACAACCAAAATGCAGCAGTACAAATGTAACGGTTGCGGCGGGTGGTGCTCTAGTAGAATCTCGGAGAAGTCCGAGACACCAGCACTGGTTAACTGATGGCCAAGGGCATCCGCGATCAAGACAAGATTGAGCAACGCGTCAACGATCTCACAGATCGTCTCGCACGCGACTTCGACCTGGGATGGATGACGTTCAAGAACTCATTTGACTCGGCTATCGATGGCGATCGGATCGTATGCCAGACTTTTTGCGACTGGGAATACCGCCAGGCCACTTTCAAGTGGAACACGCACCAACTGTCATCCATGCAAGACGATGAGCTAGAACTCACGGCCATTCACGAAATGGTCCATTGTCTCAACGCTGTCCTTTGGGAATCGCTACCACCCAAACGACAAAACAACATGACCAAGCTCAACGAACTGTCCGTCGAGAACATCACCCGCGTAATCGCCCACCTCTATCGCAAGGACGGAAATGCCCGATCTTAAACTAGGTAAACTGGACGCGGTACGCTCACTCCGGCTGAGCGACCTCGCCGCCTACACAACGCACAAGCTCCCAGCACCACCGGCAAGTGTCGACGCTCCCACCAATGTTCAGTGGGGCATGGACTCCAATGACAGTCTGGGCGATTGCACGATTGCGGCAGTGGATCACCTGATCGCCGCATGGAACGCCGACCTTGACGAGCAAGATCCACGTCCCGCCGATGGGGAGATTCAAGCAACATACTTCTCTCTGACCGGCGGACAGGATACCGGACTCAACGAGCAGCAAGTCCTCCAGACCTGGCAGTCGACGGGACTGTTCGGCAACAAGATCGCAGCGTTCGCTCCGTTCAGCACGAGCAACATCGTGGAGATGCACCAGGCGGTTGCGTTCTATCGTGGCGCCTATCTCGGCATCCAGTGCCCGCAGTCGGCGCAGCAACAGTTCTCAGAAGGCAAGCCGTGGACCTACGTGCCCGGTTCGCCCGTTGAAGGTGGCCACGCCATCTGTGCCGTGGGCTACACGCCCACCACTCTTCTCTGCGTCTCGTGGGGCGCTCTGGTGGAAGTGACCTACACCTTCTTGGCGCATTTCCTTGACGAAGCGTGGGTTGCCGTCAGCCACGAACTCGTGGAGCATGGCAACGACGGATACGGACTCGACACATCTGCATTACTGGCAGACATCGCCAGCATCTAACAAAAAGGAGAAAGCATGGCAAAGGTTTCTACATCGACGGTGGTGGCAGCTACAACGCTGACGCCTCTCGCAAGAGTGATCCGCACGATCCTGCAGACCGTCCTAGCGTTCGGCGCGTCGTTCCCGACCTTGATCGTTCTCGTCCATCTCACCGCGGCCCAAACGGCCGAGTATTCCAGCATCGTTGCCGGTCTCGTCCTGGTGGCATCGACGGTCCAGAACCTGCTGGAACACTTCAATGTGTTGCCGGTGACTGGAGCGAAGGCTGCGAGTAACGTACCTGTATTGAAGTAACCGGATTGCAAAACCCGGTCTAAAAGCATTGCAATCCCCCGCCTCGGTCTACGGACTAGGGCGGGGGATTTTGCTATGCCCAAACAGAGGGCCACCGCGGGAGAGCGTTGGCGAGACTAGGCGGGAGTCATCACTCTCAACCGCGGTAACCCTGTTGCGCAGTGGTTCATCCAGACCACCACGCAACACGGTCACCCGATCCACTCGTCGTTATCCTCCAGTGCGCAAAGAATGGACTCAGCTAGATCAAGGTAGCGGCACTGCACGTCAGCCCTCAGATCATCAAACAAGGGCACACCAGCGCCCACGAACCGAACATCGCTGTAGTAGCAAACCTTAGAGATGATTATGGCGTTACGTGCCCGCAGGTCATCATCCGTCGTTACCTCCACGATTCCGTCCATTCCTGCGGCACTCCATCGGGCATGCTGACGTGCGTCCGTGGGTACATGTCCTCAGTCTCCACCGGCTCACATTCGCCATCACGAGACCAGTCGTACACCTGCCACCCGTGGTGCAATTCCCATCGCCTCATCCATTTCATTGCGGCGGTCCCAAGACCGACACCCAGCATCCCCATAAACAAGAGTCCGAATATGATCCATACGAACCACCGCAGACACTCCGTGAATAGATCAGTAGCACTCATCGGGGATCACCTCAATCTTTCGTTCACAATTCGGACACTCCGCCTCGCCCACATTCTCGCCCGTCACCCACCGCGTATACACGCCAACGAATGCCAGATCACAGGTTGGGCAGAATATGTCCTCCTCCGTTTCATCCTCAACCTGCACGTCCCAAGGATTCATTTCCCAAGACTTCAGTCTGCGCGGTTGGGGCGTCGAGAACATACCCACATTGTAACTATTGCTAAACGGTTGTCAAGAGGTTTCTACCACGCAGCGCAGCCGCCCTGGTCCGGCGGATCAAACTGAATACGCTCCGCAACCATAATCTGAGTATCCTCAGACAGATCGCTACCACCGCCATTGCCATACCAATTCACAGCACTGATCCCAAGTCCATCCGGATACGCCGAACCCTGCGGATACCAGCTGCCGCCATTCTCGCACACATTGACGCGGGACCACTCGACACGCTCGTATGGAGTGACCGTATCAATAGGGCCAGCGGGAGCCGTTGTGGTGGTCGTTGTGGTCGGCGGATCGTACAAAGCCGCTATCGGCGGTAACAGTTCCGTCCGTGGCTGAGAATAGATCACGGGGGCCGATGGTGGCATTCTAAACGATGCCGGGGCGTTCATGGATGCTGCAATTAGTAGAGTTGCGGCTAGCATTGAGCCAGCGATGATGAATGCCGAGCGGAGTCGCATCGACACCTCGCTTTCGGGTCGGGCGTACATAACGCCTCTCTCTGAGTTTGGTGTTTCTTGCGGACCCCGCCTACGCATTCGCGGTTCAGTCCCGGTACCGGAAGGGTATGCGGGCCTAGACGACTAACGCCATGAACTGTGCAGCGGGTGTGTTGCTGTCCGTAGTGCAAATGGGGTATGCGCTACATGGCCTCCATTACCGACCGACCATGCTGGCCATCAAGAATGATCGACGTGTTGACCGTCAGGCGATAGCACGCTTGCGGACGGAATCCAGGATTCGCCACCGTCGCTTCGTCCAGCGTGACCTCACCCGTGCTCAGCAACGCACGCAGCACCCTGGCAAGATCAGACTCGGTTGTAGGCATTACGGAATCCAACTGGTTACACGATCCAGTAATCCCCAACCGCCGTACACAACGAGAAAGAACGGCCAGAACACTAGCATCAGCAGGAACCCTGGACGGATCTCGTTCTCCGTCTCAAACGGCGTCCAGTCACGCCAGACGCCGAACACGGCAACGCCAATGCCGCAGATAACATAGGCCACGCTGACGATAACGATTTGGGTAACGCTCATCCTGGGCACCCACACATTTCGTACTCACCTTCCGGCTCAGGGTCGCCCTCAACCCAGTTTAGCGGCCAGCGACAGAAGTCGAATGGCGGTCCGTGGGGGTGACCACATAGCGGGCAGCCGAGATCAGTCACGATGCACCGACACGTGGAACAACAACCATTCCAGGCTCCAATAGTCAGTCATGCTATGACGGATCGGCACCCACGTCCACCCGCCGCCAATCCACAGGGCAATGGAGGGTTTGGTGCTTATCCACGCCTGCGTTCGGTTGCCTTTGTTCATGGATGCGTGTGTGCTCATCCGTATTCACCCGCCCGTATGGCGGCACTGATGACGGATAATTGCTCCACCGCATCCCACCATCCGCTGTCGTAACTTTGAGCCTTGGCGGTATCCATTTCCGTAGAATGCTCGTCTGGCTCAAATGGCTCAGGTTTGTGCTTCATCATCAACTCGTCAATCAGCGCCAGTAGCCAGTGGTCTGCTCTCCGATCCGAAGGAAAGTGCGCCTTTTCAGACATTATCGAAGAAGTAGCGGGGATCAGGCATGGTCATGGATCTGCTTGGCCATGGCAGCGCACTCGGCCTTCACTTCGTCCAGGGTCCAGTGGTGGCCCTCACGCGTGATGCCCGCCACGCCGTAGTCGGTGTAGTCGCCAGCGTGAGCGCAGTCGAAGCCGAACCAGTTGCCCTCGGTCGCTCCGTGCGGCACACCGCTGAACGTGATGCCGCCGTGGACTGAGATCAGGCCCTCCGGCGTGTGCTCGTAGCAGCCGTCATGGCCGCACAGGGGCGAGCTGTAGCCCTTGTCGGCCCACGGGTGGCCCTCAGGCAGTCGGACGTAACCACAGAACCACGGGCACTCAATGGCGAGGCACTCGTAGCCCGTCGCCTCATCGGTCCATGGGTGGGTCGCCTTGATGTCGTCAGCCGGCATTCTCAGTCCTTTCACAGAGCTTTTGATCGCTAATAGGTTGGTCAGGCATCGCAGACCGCCTTCCCGCCGAAGTGGGCGCAGATGTACTTCTCGTCACAGAGCGTCATGTCCTCTGGGTGCCCGACGAACAGGATCAGCGTTTCCTCGTCCTCGTCGTAGTCGGTTTCCTCGATCGGCCAGTCCCAGCCGCAATGCAACTTCACCGTCACGTCGTCGCAGTACCGCATCAGAAGATCGCGGAGCTGCCCCACGGTACGCGGAGCGTCCCCTATTTGCTGCGTTTCATCCGTCATTTGGAGTACCCGAACGTGGTCTGAGGCGGGGTCGGCTGGCACTTCGGGCAACGACCATCAGTCAGGGGATGGCGACATTTCGCACAGCCGAGATGGGTTTCGACCTGGTTCAGAATGTCCAGGTGGTCCTCGATCGACTTCATGATGTTCGGGCCGATCACCTTCCGGCGTTCGCCCACAATCCGCTCGACGTAGTCCTGGAACTCGCCCACATCGCTCATATCTCACTCCCATCGCTTATCGCTGCCGTGAGCTGGGCGCAGCAATGGGTATCTAGGTTGTCCTCCCGCACGAACTGGCCGCACAGGGAGCACCGCAGCCGATCACCACACAGAGAGCAAACCGACGAGCCGTGCCAATAGCAACCGCTCATGCAGCCCTCAGACATCATCACGCACCTCCTTCGGATACTGCTGTGGATTTGCGCTGTGATCGTGCAGCGGGTTGTCGCACCCACACGGCGGGTCCTCCGTCACCGTGCGTTCGATGAAGTCGAACGAGTACCCGCAGGCGTTGTGAGCGGCAAGGTACGGAGCGACCCGATCTATCTCGGCCCGCAGGGTGTCGACCGTCGCGAGCCATCGCTCGTTGCGGTAGGTGGAACCTTCCCGCGCCCGCTCAAGCTCCAAGTCGGTCAGAGGTTCCGCATTAGTGGACGAGTTCTCTGTCATGCCGACACCTGATCGGGGTGCTCGCTCTTAGGCTTGCCACAATCCCCGCATGGGTCGATGATGCCCTGGGGCTTCCTGTGGTTCCATCCGCCCCACTTGCGCCAGGTGTGCATCCTCTTGGGCGGATCGGTGGTCATTGACCGCAGACGCCGGACCTGTTCGCACGACGGCATGTAGCCGACGAGTACGCCGTCCTGGTCGGTCACTGTGGGCCATGACCGCACCACGGCATCGAACTGGGCCGAGTTGATTGGACCCATTTACCTGGCCTCCTGCGGCTCGTCGGTGAACTCCAAGTACGCCTTGACGGCAACGCTGGCCATCTGGTCGGCGAAGACCCTGACCTCACAACCGACGTAGCCGTGGAGGATCGCTGCCGTCGCCGCTTCCAGCGCCCGCTTGTGGAACGCCGTGCAGTCCTCGCAGATGTATGCCCCCGACTCCGGCTCAACGGTGCAACGCTTCGCGCCGCTGGCGCAGCAGTCGCAGGTCACGCCGTCTGGCGCTGGCTCGGGTCCACCAGTAGGCGTCATGTTCGACATCTGGATGTCGTGCGGGAACGTGTCTGAGAAATCTTCCTCAATCATTTGGTCATCCGTCATGATTATCCGCAACCACCTTCATCTTGCCAGCAGATCCGACGTACGGACCGTTGGGACCAGCGACCTTGCCGCTACCACAACCTGCGCACTCCACCCAACAGGATAGTCCAGAACCGCGCACAATGGGGTTGTGTTTTGTTGGAATGTCGGGGATTTCAAACATAGATTTGGCACTCCGTGAACCGAACCGCACCCACCGTGTCGGGCGGACACTCAGGCATCGCCTCGTCATCAGGGAACCGCTCCGCTCGATAAGTGTGACGAGGGTTCAGCCACTTTCGGTCCACATCCTCTAGCTGCTCTGCCCACCCGTCCATCTTGGCGTTGTCCCAAAGCGCCTGAATAAACCACCGTCGGTCCCAGTGACCTACGGCATAGGCAACTTCTCCGTCTTCGTCTGTCGTCACGAACGGCACCGTCACATAGGTCCCATGCCGGAATCTCAGCACCGACCACCACCAGCGCCATCCACGGCCAACGACTCGCATGTTCAACTTAGGACGGCTAGAACTGTCAAACGGTTGAAAGTTCTCGTTTTCGGTCATCACCATGTCCTGTGCTGTTCGTGGACGGATTCCTGACCATCGTAGTCATGGATGTACCATTCCGCATCCGATGGCACCTCTACAATTCGTAGCTTGGCGTGTTCGCCGTCCGCTTCCTTGCCCAGTTCCCTGACGACGCGAACCAAAAGAGGGTGGGAGCGGTTGTCGCTGAGCCAGCAATCCCACAAGTAATCAGGAGCGTTGAAACTCAGTCCACCACGGTAAATGATTTCGCCTTCGACATCCTCGGTATCGTCGCTGTAGTCGATCACGGGAACGCCCCACTCAATCAACCTCTGGTAAGCGGCCTGGCTAATGCCAAAACCACCCCAGCATCCATTCACGACTACCGAATTGTGCAACTCCTCTTGGATCGGGAACATCTTGGCGTGATCCAGACAGGCGCGTCCGCCCCATCCTTCCGCATGGTTGTCCATCACGTAGTGAGTGGCCGGATTCTGGCACTTGACATAGTTCTGCGGGTCTTCCCACCGTCCGAGTTCGCAAGTCATGGTCATGTCCTTTCAGACTAGCAGCTGGGTGCTGCCGATCTCTGTTGTCTGTGTTTTGTTCATGTATCTATTATGCGCCTGTGTAACTCAGTTGTCAAGCATCTTTTCTTCACGCGCTACAGCCCACCCGCGTTCATGTAGCCCGACCAGCATGAGAAATGCTAGATGAGAGGCAGACGACGGCACAACGTGCCCGTCAAGTGCAGACTTGATGTCTTGATAGGCGGGGTGACTCATCCACCATCCTTCGGCACCTGAAACTTCAGCCACCATTACAGCACGCACTCTTCCCATCGCAATCTCCACCATCATGCCAACACTGACGCCTTGAATTCGGCCACTCCACGACTTCAAGTTGGTCGCGGTCAAACAAGTAGGGGTTTTCCAAACTTCCGTCACCGCCAATGATTCTTGCCCTAGCTACGGGCGACCGGAACCCCGTACGCTCTTGGTAGCCAACAGCCACTCTCATGAACTCATCTGGCGTTAGAAAGTTTATCTTTTCAACCACGGGGCCTCCAGCGGTAGATTCTCAAACGCGTAGCGACGTATTACGCGCAGACGAGCCTCTTCGGACCCATCATAGTGGTAGTCAATCAATACGGACTGAATGCAGCGGAGACGCTTTGCCTGTTCGGCATCGGTCTCTTGGCGCACGGACTCCCAGTCTATGGGTGGTGGGGTATAGCCGCCAGACGGCACCGAGGACGCCATGGTGAACCCTTGGCTATCTGGATTAGCATCAGCCGCTGCCTTGATTGTCTGAATTCTATCCTTTTCAGTCATGGTTCGGCTCTGGCGGCGGCTGCGTCCAACGTGTTGCCTCTACCGATGTACTCGAGCGCCAAGCGCAGCCGGGTGATCTCGTCCCTCAGCCGCTCCACGTCCATCTCACGCGCTGCCAGCGCAGACAACACGCCAGCGACATACTCGATGCTGAATGCCCTGTCACTCATCCATCTCTCCCGTCATGGGGTGCGGCGGCTGGGTGCGAGCAGCAGAAGACGGGCTGTAGCTCCCTCACGGTGTCACGTCCTCTTGGGCCAGGGCTGCGGCGGTCGGGCAAGGCCAGAACTTTTCACATTCGTTGCAGTAGTAGTCGCCCTAGCTCTGCTATGCGGGCCTCGGCGGCGTCCAGTTCGTCGCTCACCTTGAGCCATGCGGCATAGTTGGCGTCCCGCTCTTGCTCCATGCGTTCAGCACGTTTGCGCCAGTAGAGCGTGGCGTCAGTCATCGAAGCCACCGAGCCGATTCAGGAGGTCGTCCCGCTCTTGGCGCAGAGCACCTAATTGGCGTTCAGCGTCATCTAGTAATAGCCGCAGGTGGTCCCGTTCCAGCTCTAGTTCGCTGCACCGCTGCTCGGCGGCGTTTCTTTGGGACATGGCGACGGCGAGACTATTTTCTAGGCTATTGATGTATGAGTAATCACCCATTGTCGGCCTCTGCGAGAATCACACCAAGTCCTCTCCAGTCCAGCGGTGGGGCGGCGATCTCGTTCTCCATCACCCATTCACGCACCTTGGCAAATAATGCGGCGTACTCAGTCATCACGTCGTCAGCCAATGTGATAACTGTGTCGCTGGTGTCGCTCGCCCCTGGCGGATGATCCAGTTTGGAGCGTTCCCACGCTTGTCTTGCGGCGGTCAACATGGTTGGTAGCTCCTTTGGTCCAGCTGGATCAACCCGTAGGGCCATCAGCCACGGCGCTCGGCTCAACACTGCTGAGCGGTCATGTCCTTTGGCGTTGAGGTAGTCGTGGCGAAACTGGTCAGCCTCGGTATAGCTGGAGCAATACTCGTAGCCGTCCTCGTGGTCACAGCAGATGAGTTTGAGCACCCACGGTTCGGTGCGCTCCGGGTCAATCGTGTCGCTGTAGTGCATCAGGCGTCCTTTCGCTCGGGGCGTGGGTCAGCCAGAGCAGCCACGAGTGCGTAGTAATGCAAGGCCAGGTCGGGGTCTAGGGCATTCGCTTCGACGTAGACCCGTGCCGCAGCTTCGATCAATCGCAGCCGCTCCACGTCCTGAGTCGGGGCCTTCAGCGATAGATCGGCTAGTCCCTGCAGCGACTTACGCAGCTTGTCGTACTCATCTTTGAGTGTGCGGAGTGCTGCCTTCGCATCATTTCCCATTCCTTCGGCATCACTTCTTGGCAGGTTGACCTCAATGCGCACGGTATGGTTCCAGGTATTCTGTTCGCCACGACCCTCAGTTGTCAGATTCGTAGGCATCTCAGACCTCCTGTTAGAAATCTTGTCTTTTCCTTCACGCCAAATTCTCCTCTGCCCACTTGCAGTATGCCGCGAACTCTTCTGGGGTGTTGTACTTTTCCCGTGCGGCCCGGTCCATCTTGTGATATCCGGCATCAGGATTGCTTCGGGACGGCAGGGCGAAGTTCTCTGGAGGATAGTAGTCCATTGGCGGTTGCGAGTATCCAGCGGCTTCTAGGGCGTCTCTCACAACGGCCCAGACTGGATGTTCGGAGCGGTCAGGGTAATCGGGGTCGTCGCTGCCCATCAGGAGCCAATCTCTTGTTTCGTTGCTCCACCAGTTAGAGTTGCCGATTCTGTTGCGACGGGCCACCATGGGCGTCCAGGTGATCCAAATCCCCTCGTCCTCGGCGCGCTTGGTAAAACACCATGGACAGATCAATCCGCCATGTCGATGCATCAGCTCGTCCCACAACGGTTGCGGCGAATGCCAAATTAGTCCGTTAAAGCCTCCGCAGTCCTGGCATGGTTCCGTTCCCGTGATCTCATAGCGCGGGGCGGCGTGTTTTTCTTCTGAAGGAATAGCGTTGCTTTCACTCACCGTATTCTGCCACCCTCTCCTGCACTACCGTTTGCCGGACTTCTTCTGCTCCATTTGCCGTTAGCTTTAAGATAGCCTGGCGGTCATGTCCCTTGGCGTCAAGATAATCATAGCGGAACCGATCAGCCTCCGTAAAGGTCTGGAAATACTCAAAGCCGTCAGAATGGCCACAGCAGATCAGTTCCAGCACCCAGGGTTCATATCGTGTCTCGTCAATGGTATCGCTGCACACGCACAGAGAACACCGTAAATCAGGCGCCGGATCGACGGAACCGCCTGATCCGTATTCGGTGCCAGGATCGTCTCCATAGAGAACCGCGTGCAGCCTGTTCGCCAGTTCGATCAGACGCGACTTTGGCTCATCTATCGGCAGTTGGCCCGGATACATGAAATCGAGGAAATCGCGAGCAGTGAGCAACGAAGAGCGTTGCCTCGTGGCGGTGACAAGCAGGGCGTCGCGCTCCTCAATCACATCATCGAGCGTCTGACCTAGTTCGGCGCGCTCCTCAGTTAGCCGCGTGACAAGCAGTGAGACCTTGTTCAGCTCATCCTGTAAGTTTTCAATAGTTGGATCAGTTTCCATCGACCAGCCTCGCTCGGAATGGGCATCTCACCGGATGACCCACGTACTCGCCGCAGCCTGGACACTTCAACGACTCCAAGCTGCATGGTTCGGTGCCCCCGTCGCCGTAAGGGCAGGTCTCTCGCCAATGTTGCACACCGTCGCATTCGCACAGTGCGTCAAGGGTGTCCTCCGTCAGTTTGGCGGCGGCTTCCGCCTGGTGTGATTCCCATGATCCCCCCTCTTGCAATGCACGCTTCAATGCTGCGTTCTCTGCTCTGAGCTGTTCACTGAGCTGCTCCAAGAGCACGTGCGATTGCTCAAGCGTCTTCGCGCGGTTCATCCACTTGACGAACCGCTCCTCGTCTATGACCGCCTGGGCTTTCAGGGTGTCCAGCTCCTTCTCCATCTCTCGATACCGGTCGGAACGGCTGAACCTGGGTGCGCTCACGGTCTCCTCCTGTTCGTATTTGCTGGCGAAATACACCGTTATCTAGGGAGTTTACGTACGTATAGCGTTTCTGCTATACGAAATTTGTCTGAATAGCTGTACTTTCCTTCATGATTCCTCCGTACAGTGAATCCAGGGTCGACCTTCGGAATCATAACCGCACGCACGATCCGAACCGCACGTCGCGCAAATGGTTCCTATAGACCTTTCTGGATCAGGTTCCCAATCGTACTCAACTTCCACAACATCGGTGCCGTTGAAAACATGGTCCCAAAATTCCCCATCATCCATAGAGTCTCGCAAATCGGCTTCTGGACACAGATGGCGGAACGGACGAACCTCGGTCATGGCTACCAAGTTCCTCCTGCCATTTCGTACAGATCGTCGGCCAGCACTTTGCAATGAGACACCAGTGTTCCAAGATCCAACGAATTGGCCGTGCCCTCTTCTGCCTTAAGTGCGTAACCGTACGCCAGCCCCGCCACTGACGCCAGAATTTGCGTTGGTGACGGCGACAACGATTCAGCTCGCTCAAACAGTTCCGTTTGAATATCGGGGGCACTCATGGGGCGCATATCCCGTTTTCACGCAGGTACGCGTCGGCCAACGTTTCCGCAACCTCCTGCACCCTCTCATCTGTGGCGTCGTCGTCCACGCCAAGCAATTGACGCCGCACCCAGCCGCTCACTTCAGATCGACTGGGCATGGTGTCCCATCCAAAATCCGACGAATGGCACCGAACGTAATCCCACCCGTAGGTGAACGGATATCGGGTCGGAATGTATCGCTCGGGATTCGATGGACGCCCCTCTATCTGAGCAATCGTAGCGTCAACGCTACCCAGGAAGTCTTGCGTCTGAATAGGGCTACTTTCATCCATCACTCTTCTCCTCGCCATTTCAGGTGGCTACGTCCCTCGTCGGTCATCATGGGGACCAACGCTGCGGCGGTATCCGAGACAGTCCAATCTACGCCGTCCTGGCAACCCCACCCGGTATAGTCGTTCCACGCCTCCAGATAGCCCCAGCGCCCATCAGCGAAGCGCATCACACCATATAGCGACAGCTCCGTGCCGATGTCCTCATCGTCACCATTAGATGTCCACCAGATTTCCACGACTTCGCTCGGGACAGGACGGTCCTCAATCAGAGTGCCAGTAACGTCTCGCCACTGGTAAGAGGCTTCCGTAATGGAGCGCCACTCGCTGTAGCCGTAGTCACTACGGGCCAACGGCTCTGGCAACCCTTTGGGTGGTGAAGGAAAGCCCACGATTTCAGACATTGCGCGTATCCCAACACTCTTGCAGCCATTCCTGGTTGCACGCCACGCACACGTCAGGGTACTCCTGCGGGTCGTAACTCTCGTAGCCAGCGATGACCTCGGTCTCGCCACAGTAGATGCACTTACCCTCTCGGGTCGCCGTCTTCATTGCGTTGGTCATAAATCAAGTATGCGCCTCGGTGTCGTCTATGTCAAGCCGTTTGACCTGCGATTGTATAGAAAATTGGTGGCGGGTGAGGTATCAAGCAACTTTTCGGTTACTCTGCCGTCGCCGTAGTGCCGAACCGATGCATTCCCATTCTCCGTTTACGTGCCGTCGCACTCTTTCCTGACCACCTGCTAACTATAGTATATCTTTCGTTTGAATCCAGGAGTATTCAGACATCAGAACGGTGCCACCGACTCTCGATTCCCCACGGTGGACTTCCCGCGTAATCGGCCCCGATATCCGAAAGTTAAGGGTTAGCTCGTGACACGGGCGTGCTGGTTTGTTGATCGTGTCGTTACACCACACCGTTCTCATGCTTGAAGTTTTCTCCGGGCCTCATTGCGCATCTGAATGTGCTTGACTAAAGCGGTCTGAAGCTTGTCCACGGTCTCGTCATCCAGACAGACTTCATTATCGTGCCACGCATGCCGCAGTGCCAGCCACGCCCAGCGAAAGCGCCCCCATTGCTTGGCTATGGCTGGTGACCAGATCGTCAGAAAAAGCGTTCCATCTTCCCACCCATCCAATCCGATGGCATGCGAGTGGCACGCGTCCACGATCAGGCATTCGTCAATCGTCTTGTTGTCCAGCACGCCAGCTCCTAACGATTTTAAGCGGTCGGTTCGCCATGTGAGCGTCTATCTTGTCTCCATGTTGCCGAAGCCACCCTAGCAGGATATTACAGCGGTTACAGAGCAATCCACGGATGCAATTCTCGCAGCCCTTATTCATGGGATGATCCCGGTCGCAGCACGGAGCGTCCCAGTCGTGATCAACACCCATAGCGCCCATACCATACGACCTCGGATCACCGCAGATATTGCAGGCGTCCTTCTGCAAGATATGGAAGATGTCGTCGTACTCCAAAAGGGTCATCGTCCAGGCCCGCATAAGCGTGATCGCTCTGACCAATGGACGCCGACATTCTTTGCACGTGTCATAATGGCCATCCGGCTTGCGCTTAAGCTTGTGAAACTGTGCCAGTGGCTTTTCTATCCCGCAAGTATCGCAGACCTTCAGGGGGCCTTCGTTGAGTTCGGCTTCACGCCGCTCAATCATTTCCTTGCGTAGTCGCGTATAACCCAAGTGCTAACTCCAGTTATCTTTTTGAGAAGATATGAGCAGATTCATCCATGCTCCTCGATAAATGCGTTCATGACGGCGACGTCAGCCCTTGTCAGTCCGATTTCTGGATCAGGATTCACCACCAGATACGGAAAGCCTACCTGAAACAACGGACCATCTACGTCCAGGGCCGGGATATCGTCCTCTGCCCAGATGAACGATTCCCCAACGGTAGCGTATTCCGCAACCGCGTGATATTTACCAACCACCGCAGGATATGGGTGGCGCTGGACCACGGGCAGTGGTGACCAACCAAAGTGCGGCGCAATAATGTCATTCGCTGCGGCGTCCCATGTTGTCAGCCAACATAGTTCGGCAGCCAGCGTTCCCAATGCGATACCCATTTCTAGAGAAAGGTGTAACTGAGAGAACCGCCACGGAACATCAAGATGATCCCAGCTGCCCCACTCAGACGGAAACTTGGGCGTCTGGGGCATCGGTGACAAGACGCCATCAACGTCCAACATGATTCTCATCGTCTGAAAGTAACGATATTCATTCTGTATCGGTTCCGTTGGGCGGAGGCAACCGATACAGAACGTACCGATCCGCCAATTGAATGGGGTCTTCCAGGTAGTCGCCTAGCAGAACGCGCCACGCCTCTTGCGGCCATGAATGCGGCGGAACGTATCCTGTCGAGAGGTTGTCGTATTGACGTTGCAGCTCGTCCCGTTCCCGTTCAATCTGCTTGGCTAGTTTTTCCCACCGATCAGCCTCAGCAGTCCAATGCAGACGACTACAGACAAGGCAACGGCCTTCCGCGTCAATGATTGGCTCGATCTCGGGTTCATGTGGGTGCTTTGTACTGACTTCGTTAACGGCCATCAGTAAATCCACGCATTCCGCGCTTCTGCCCAACCTCTTGCTCTTACGCGATCCATCTCTCTTAGTCGCTCTCGTAGTTCTTCTGCCGCCTTGGGACTGAGGTTGGGAACCAGTAGACACGATGATTTATGAAGGGTGCCCGGCATATGAATGGCGACGCCGGGGATGTCAGGATTGTCGGGCGCTGGAGTACAGCCGCACTCGGGACACGGTACATAAGAACCATCATCCTGCCATCCGGTCTCATTCAAGCACGTCCAGTATCGATGTTTTGCCCCGCACACTTCAAAATCACCAAACCCAGTCTGGATCATCCATCCACCGGGTAGTCGCGCCACACCCATATCGTCGCTATCGTACGAGCCGTCAGAGGCGAGCCATTCCATTTCTATCGTGTCGTAAACCATCAACTTTCCCTCACGGGTTCGTAACTGGTCTCGGACTCAGGAAACTCCGTAGTCACCCATTCGATCCGTAACGGCTTAGACTTTGCGCGCACCGACCAGCATATGCGGTCCTGCGTGTCGTTATCAAGATAGCACGCTACCCACCAGGCATTGGCGTCCATCTGCTCAGCCCTGAACATCGTAACGTCCCTGACGAAGATGTCGTCCATGAGCGCGTCGGGATCGTCATTGCCCCGTTCGTCCGGGCGTAGGGCGATGCGATATTCTTTGCCATCACCCCAAGGCGATAGTTCCGCCATTCTGCGACGAACCTTGTTCATAGCGTCCATCAGGTTGCCGTTCATCTGGGCGAGAAAAGCATACTCGTCCTGATCCCGTTTGTTCACGCCCCACCGCCCAACCCATCCGACACGAACTGCTCGGCATTCCCCGAATCGTCCGCCCTATTCGCCCACCGCACGGCAGCCACGGACTCGTCGTCGCCCATCATCCAGGCGTTAGCGTACACGTGGCCCCACGCTAGCGTCATCAGCTCGTAGTGGGCCTCCAGGCTCGTGAGTTGGTCGGACTCCGGTACTCGCTCCATCCATCCGCACGAGCAGCGGGCCAGTTCCATATCCTTCTGTGGATCGCCAACGTCCACATTATGGCGGATAATGTTCACCACGGGTAATCGTCCTCTCCGTCGCAACTTGGATTAGTACAGTAGGGCCACGACGCACCATCGTCGTCACGCATGGGCGCCCCACAATACTCACACACGGCCCACGTCGGTTCCTCGGCCACACTAAGAGGCGTAGAACGCCTTGATGGCGGCGATGGAGTTCGGACCCGTGGTGGAGTTAAACGAACCACCCTGCTGAGTAGTTGCCTGGAAATTCGTAATCCACTGGTAGCCATTTGCTTCAGCATGGTTCAACAGGTCCGTCCAGTACGTCGGGTCGTCCGATCCATTATTACCGCACTCACAGAAGCCAGCAAACGCAACACCCTTCTGGCTAGCCAACTGCTCAAACGGAGCAGCCTGGGCAATCACGCCAGCAGCGCCCGATCCGGTGTCGCCGGGGTTGTCGTAGCCATCCGGAGCAATGACGACATCGCCATTAACGCCAGCGCCGGGGAACGTGTCTGTCTGGGTGCGCCCGGTCTTCTGGTTACCAACCTGATTCACGTTCGGGCAGTAGGCGAACAGGAACTTGGCGCCATTCACGGCACGCATCCACGCGCACTGATTGTTGAACTGCGTGATGAACTGAGCCGCAGTGAACGCGTTCTCGTTCCACGAATTCTCCCAACCGTTGACGCCCTGGTTGCCCTCCCACATCCACGGGATAATGGCGTTGGCCTGCCCGTTTGCGACAAGCAGAGTGCCGAGAGCAGTGCATTGCGCTTGCGTCAGAACGCCCATCTTCAGCATCAGGCGCTTGCCCTTGAGGTATGCCGTGCGGGCAGACGAAAAACTGTAGGTGGTGGCGTTATTGTCGCCGTAGTCGAGAACGATGCTCGGCGTCTGGACATAGTTGCCAGCGTGGTACTCGCCCCACGGCGGCTTGCCTGTCGGTGGCGGAGGCGGCGGCGTCACGGCACTGACGGTGATCACCACGGTCTCGCTAGCCTTCTGCGCTGGCGATCCTGAGTCAGTCACCGAAACCGTCACCGTTGACGTACCTGCGGCGGTCGGCGTCCCGCTGATCTTTGTGCCGCTAAACGACAATCCAGCAGGGAGTCCCGTCACCGTGAATGCGTACGGAGCGGTCCCACCGGATGCGGTCGGAATGATGGCGGCGATAGGCGTGCCAACGGGACCAGACTGAGCGGCGATTGGGGCAAGCACCAGTTGAGTCGGCGGCGGGGGCGTCAGGTCTGCGGCAAGTGCGGTAGCGCCCTGCTGCGCCGTAGCCGCCTGGAATGCGATAAATGCCACGTGCGTCTCGGCCGATTGGAGCGCGGTAATGGCAGACGCCACGTCGGGTGGCGATTCCTGAAGGTCTGCCATCGCTTGACCCTCAAACGTTACGGCGGGGCCAGAGTGCTCGTAGATGTTCTCTACGGCGGTGGCGACTGTGGCTAGGTCAGTTTGGGTCTGAGTCATAACGCTCTTTCTGTTGGGGGGATCTCGAAAGTAGTTCAGCATCGCGCATTCTATCCGCTCGGTTCGGGCATTCTACACGCTCGTTCGTTCTCGTAACCTTTAATAGTGACGGTCCTTAGTAAAGGATAGGGTCGTTTCCTTTACTATAGCGTGACCGAATACTGTGGATTCTCTTCAAAATGTATACTTTTGCAAGCACTACAGGTAGACGCCCGCTCGGGCGTCGCTGATCCCACTACCAATCTGCGAATGGCGCTGTGCCTCAAAGAGTTCCGCCAGTGTAGCCTCACCGCGAACGTTACCCTCGCTCCACTGGCTGGCCTCAGATGCGGACATGCGCGGCACTTCGATATTCGCGATACAGCGGCCGGGACGCATGATGGCCTCGTGCAGCTTGACAACCGGCGCATTTGTCGTCATCAGGACGAGAACATTCAGCCCCTGTCCGATCATGCCATCACCAAGATTGAGCAGACGAGAGATGGCCTGTCCAACGTTTTTCTTAGCGTCAGGGGTCAGGAATTCCTCGGCGTCCTCCACAATGACCAGTCGCCAGCGGTCACCGATCGCCTCGTCCAACAACACCTGCATCAGATAGCCACCACGCATGAACATATCGTCCGCGTCCACCACGTAGACCAGATCACACCACGACTTCCACGCATCGGCCAGCGCACGAATAGCGGTTGTCTTTCCAGTGCCAGCGGGACCGTGCAGCAACATGATGCGCCCAGTCTCAATATTCGCTGGCCTCAGTTCCATCAGGTCAGACAGGGCCTCGCGTGCTTTTGAAGCGTAGTTGCCCTTAATCTCGTCCCACTTCGGCACCACCAGTCTGCGGGTCCGAGAATTGGCAGACATGCCACCCCAATACCAGAAATCCATATTGACCGTTCCGTCAGGTGGCTTCTCCAAAAGCGGCAGCGACTCCGTAATCTGGTCCAATAGCGCATGGCATTGTTCCCAGCCGTTAGGTCCATCCACCAGCACATTGAGGGACATGCTGTTCCGCAGGGACGTCGCTCGCACCCAAGCGTCGTTACCGACCTTCCAGAGTACGTTCTGCTCGTCGTCATTGGCGTCATTCCAGGTACCGACAAGTTCGCCACCCGAGACCTTCATTTCGACAGCGGTCGTCGCGGTAGGGTAGCCGCCCCTAACCACCTCATGCGGCGCAGCCATATCGGCCTTGATCTTGTGATAACGACCGAGGACGTGGATGGCACCGCTGTCCATCGTATATTGCACCGACAAATCGGTCATTGTTCTCCTGTCGTAATAGCGTGATTTTCAGACTTGGCGCGGCAGGAGCGCCGCTGCCACGTCTTCACTGACGCCCATCAATGAGCAGTACCGCGGCGTTGCGCTCGCTGTACGCCTTCAGCTTCTCAGCCTTCTCGTACTTCGCCGCTTCGATCCATTCGTCCCGTTCCCCCTTTAGCTCTGCTATGCGGTCCAGAGCATCGTCCAGTTCGTCGCTCACCTTGAGCCATGCGGCGTAGTTGGCGTCCCGCTCTTTCTCCGTGCGTTCAACACGGTTGCGCCAATAAAGCGTGGTGTCAGGCATCGTACTCCTCTAGCGCCGCAGCGGCGACGGCCCTGTAGTAAGGCACGGCGTCCTCGGGTGTCGCCACCATCTCGTTCTTGATCCGTTGCAGCGCATGGCGCAGGGCGGCGATCTGTCCTTCCAGCACCCCCACACGTTTCATTGCCGCATTGCGGTACTTGGCATGACGATCTGCCAACTCGTCCAACTTGTGGCCCCGTTCCTCGTACTCGGCTTCCAGCGCCTGAACCCCGCACTCAATCGGGTCGCTGTCGCAATGCCGGTGCGCTCCGTTTTGCGGAGGCCCTGGAAACAGCTCGTCACCCCGGAGACAGGGATGGGTGAAAACTCTCTCAGAGAAGGCGTCGACGCAAACGTCAACCAAACAGGTCCATGACGTGCAAGGCTCTTTAGTGAGCGGGCACGTAGGCCGATGCCGGGGTGGCACCAGCCAGGGGCTATGGCGGGCTTTATCCCTCTCCTTGAGTGCTTGTATTAGCCGCTGGTAATCAGTCACCTCAAACGCCATGGGTCTCCTTCCCGTATTTCTGCCAGACCGGGTGACCCTGTTCGTCATAGCCTCTGACTCGATATGATCCGATGTCTGGCAGCGGGTATTTTTCGGCACATGCCACCTCTAACGCGGCAACAACTATTGGCGGCAGTGGCTCCCTGTGATTGGCTCCATAGGGCATCGGATTCTCCTCTGCAAACTCACTGGCCATGCCATGATTCATTCCAGCCTTGCGCGCCCAGCGATATGCCCGATCTTCTTCAAACGTAGACGCTGGTGGTGAGGGCAACCCATCCCGCCCCGATCGTTTACTCATCATCGCCTTGCATCCTTGTGTTGCCTGCAAACGGGGACACGCCACACCCCATCCCACTCCAACCACGTCGCGGGATTACCACAGTATGCACACTGGGTATGTGGCGGAGGACGGTCGGTATCAGACACCCGGCGTGCGTCTCCTCGCCCAACGCTCCCGCCAACTACCGATCGGAGCATTCCAAAACCAGTGCGACCAGAGCCGGGTGGGTCGACGCGGGCACCATGGCGCCCTTTTAACGCTCACAGTAAAGGTCCCTCAGGTATTTGGCACGATATATACACAGGTCGTCGCCAACCATCTGGAGCAACTTCTGAATGGCAGTGCGGGCGGCTTCTGAGTTTGACGCTGCGACAATAAGTGCGATCTCTTCTTCGTTAGACAGCGACGTGCGGCGGTCGTATGCGGCGATGAACGGGCACTCGGGATCGTCGGCGCACGCCGACGAGCAGATGTGTGGCCGTTCTGGCTTCGGTCCCTTCGGACCTACGACTTCAGACATCATAACCACGCAACCGGCCATCTCGATACTCCTGTTCGCCGTGCTTGCGACAGAGCGTATATCCGCTGCGAGTCCACATTATGTGGTGCCCGTAGCGACAGCGGTCAAACTGGGCTATCAGTCGTCTAGTCAATCTCCCGCGCTCCTTCCGTGTGTTCGTCGGGGGTGAGGCCGCACTCGTGCAAGGGTTCGGTGGGGAGGGGCGGGGTCATTCGTGCTCCAATTCTCGCGCCACTTCCCATTCGCAATCCCACCCCCAGGTCACCGGCGTCCATGATTTCGCCGCACCCGTCGCAGTTCAGATTGATGGTTCTGCGTATTGACATCAGATCGCTTCCTGGGCCAGTGACAACTGTGTCTACGATCTTGTTTCTGTGCCCTGACGTAATCGGCTTTACTCATGAGGGAAAGTGTCGACTTTCAACCATTGTGAGATATTAGCCAATTTTCGTAGCACTCCTGCACGCGAGGACATGGCGGGTGTGTCGCATCCTCGCCCCGCGGGCCGCATTGACATGGTTCCAGCGAAACACCGCACCAACCGCGCCCGTCGTCTAACCGCTGTCCCCGTCGACTACACGCCCACTCCCCATTCACCCACACCATGAACCGCGCCCCATGCACTTCGCAACGGTCGGCCAATGTACGGGCACGTATGCCAGTTCCTGGCTCGGCCCAAGAGTCCATCACCATCACGCAGTCCTCCGGTCCACTTCCTTCTGAGTCCACCCGCGGGCCACGGCGGTCCGAGCGGACTTCAGGGTGTTGTAGTACATGGCGATTTCGGTGTTGGTCGGAATGTGGACCACAATCCAAGGAGTGCCAACATCCTCGACCCGCTCAAAATGCCAGATTCCGTCAACCGTGTCAGCGGCCCAGCACTCTTTGCGAGTGGCGCCACCAGGGTCGCTCATGTGCCGGAACGTGCCTCGCATAACCTTGTTGGTGATTTCGGGAAGCTCGGTCTTGGTCATGGGTATATTTTGCGCCCCAATCAGGTCGTTGTCAATGCCTGTGACCTGCATTTTTGTCACTTTTTAGGTGGTAGAACGGTGCCGTATACGTCATATACCCCGTTCATGCGTTGTTCCACCCTAGACACGGCCACCCTAGATCCTCGCTCTAGCAACAATTCCCGCTCTATGGGATTGTTGGAAACGCCCTTCATGGAAACGCCGTTCGTACCTTCTGGCACCAGCAGGTGCATCGTGACCCCACCGATATGGTGTTCGTCACCCACCGTGGTCGACATATAGGCGTTATCCGTGATGACCTTGTGATCCAGGTCTTTCGGGTCGCCAGAAATGGCATCCGTAGGGATATTCCTTGTCACTTCCACATTCTGCCCCAGCGGTCGCATGGTCTGATCAATGCGCCCGACTTCGGGGTTGCTATCGTCACCAGCGCGCAACGCTACGTTCGTACTGAGAAAGCTGTCGCCAGAATATCGGTTCAGCGTATTTTGATCTGCCGACGACAACTTAGGAGTGTTCAGATCGTCCATTGACTTGACGGTGCCAGCGCTCTGGGCTTTGTCTATGGCGTTATTGACGTACTCCCGGTCTGCGTCCGTAAGCGCCGAGACGTGTTCAGAATCAATGCTAGAGGCACCATGGATGTCAGAGGGTTCACCGTGGGCGTCGTGGGCCGACCCACCGCCAGCATCGCGGGGATGAGGCACGTACGGGTGTTCAGCGTCCCAAGTGGCCCAGTCTTTTTCTAGCGGACCCTGTTCGTCCTCTACCACCATCTTGGTAACTTCGCCGTTGTCTACAGTGGCACGCAGTCGCCAGGTCCATTCAGTCATGTCGTAATACTCAGACATTCAGTCACCCTTCGGAGCGTATTCCTCATCCATCTGGTCGAGCAATTGCCCTAGTTGCGTGTGAAATCCACGGACATGCTGGAAGTTTTCATCCACTTCGTTTGTAACGGGTCCGTACGTGGTACGCACCTTGATGTTCTGCGTTCCTTCTACCCGATTAGCCGACAGGGTCATTTTCTATCTCCTTAATTTGGAAGTGGCACGGACACGGACAATGCCATCCACCGAGAACCCCCGGCAGGTGCTGTCCTTTGGGACAATGTTCATGATCTGGCTCAGGTGCTGGAAAGACCATCGGCTTGCCATCTAGGTCAAGGACACCAAAGTCAATCTCCCTAGGATAGCACTGCTGCGTGTACTGATGGGCACTCATGACCGAATACCTATACATTCCTTCACGGATACCGCACAAACGTAACGTTACCCTGATGTTCAGATCGTAGTCGCCCGACCTCATGGCCGCACGGCATTAGCGTCTTGACCCACTTCGTTTGAGAATAGTCCTCATATCGCCCCAGAAACTCAAGCCTCGCGTAAATGGCGTTCGGCCATGATGCACACTCTGGGCATGGGTCAAATCGCGCCCTCATTACTCCACCGCCGCCAGACTCGTCTCCACAACCCCCAGGATCTGTTCCTTGCCCAGCACCAGCACCTCCGTGCCGTCAAACTTCCACGTCTCACCTACCCGCTTGTGGAAGAACACCTGCGCGCCAACGTCCAGTCCGACCGGCACAAGCTCGCCGGTGAACTCGGAGTGGTGGCCCTCGCCAACCGCTACGACGGTGCCGTAGCGAGGCTCCTGCATGTCCTCAGACCCCTCTGGGATGTGCAGGCCAGACGCGGTCTTGGTCTCAATGGGGTCGGCGTCAACCGCCACCCGATCACCTTTCAGGCTGAAGGCCATCTAATGCTTTCTCCTTGTCTTGTGTCAGCGTCATTACGCCGAGGGTTCATCTTCCAGTGTAGCTTACGCCACCACCACGGTTGGCGGTTCCATGCGTTCACGTAGTTTTGACGGGTGGCCTCAACAAGTCCATCCCGCGTCGACTTGTGAATGGCGTCCTTATATGCCTGAATCTTTTCGGGGGTATCTAGCCCGAGGTATTCCCATGACGGGAGCGGAGCACTCATGTCGTAATAGTTCTCTTTTCAGACATTGACTTGCCAAGCACCTAACGCCTCCCGCATTTCAGCCAGAGCCAGCGCCCTCCGACGAAACCGCCAAATAGGAATTGAATCATACCGTTTGCTGGCATCAAGAAACGATTGGACACGCTGGACCTCCGCTGCACACCATGCCTGAAATACAGGATTGTCTATCATAGTTAGATAATTGTCGATCTGCGCCACCGACGCCTAGATGGTGGGGGAACTTCTGTTGGCTCATCAAAATAGTCCAACAGATCAGCGGCGTCTACATAACCAGCCATTCTCAGGACCCATCGAACGTCATCCCGGTTGAGGTAGGTGATTCCCTTGTGTCCGATGGAACCTATCACATAGTCTTCAAACAGATCAAGTATCTTCGGGTTGATCATGTCGGAATAGTCCTACTTTCAAACAAGATCAAATACCCCCTGGCTAAGTCGCTTAACTGCGATTTCGCAATACCTCTCTTCAATCTCAATGCCAATACCTCGTCTACCTAGTTTTAACGCCGCTTCCATCGTGGGTCCACTCCCCATATAGGGATCAAGAACGAGACCTGGTGGCACAAGGCCCAATACCCACATCATCAACGATACGGGCTTTTGTGTTGGATGAACGAAGGACTTCCGTTCAGACGCACGATACGCACCGCTCCAGAGATGACGAAATACCTGCGTTCGATTGACGCAGTTAGTCCATGCAAATTCAGCTTCAGCGATCCGAAGCTTCATACCGTTAGACGTTACCTTATCCCATGCCAGCCATCCGCTATGATCGGGCAGCTGAGATGCGAAACAGTTGCCGCCCCATAGAACCGTAGGTTTACCAAGTGCCAGCAGGTGCGCAGGATTAAAGGGTTCCGCATCGCCATGAATCGCCTCATGGCTTTCCGTGGTGGACTCAAATTTAGGGGACTGAGGGTCATAGTCAATCCCGTACGGAGGATCTGACACAATAACGTCAAAACTCAATTCTGAGATTATTGCTTGGCAGTCGCCGTGGTAGAGCGTAATCAAATCATCTTGGTAATACGGTTTAATCATCGCCACGCTCCGAAGCCTTTGGTTGACCTATGGACATCAATCCAACATACCGCCCGCTAGAATCACGAAGTCTACCACCACACAGTCGACATCGAACCCCCATCTGTTCTGTGTTCATTTGGCAACCCACATCCTTACACCACGGCATGCTGATCAGTCCAAACGTCTGATTAGTTGTCTCGCCTTTAGCACTAGTCTGATTTCATTTGCATCAAGCGCTTTGTCCCATGTCATCCAAGTCTCCCCACCGTCTGTCGGCATCAGCCCAACTTCTGCAAGGGCGATCTCAACTCGTTCTTTTTCATTTATCACGAAACCACCTCAAGCCAATAGACAAGTAGATGCCGCAGCAACGCTCAAACCCACAACAATATCGCACCCTTCCGCTTACATAGATAATACTCGGAACTGATGCCACCCCAATGTCTGAGGTGGTCCCAGGTCTGCCGTAAACAGCGTATCATGACTGATCGGTGGCATCAATAGCCGCCGAAAGCTGATCGCAACAATGGGCGTCTAGATTGTCTTCACGGACGAACCGACCACAGAATGGACACCGCAGGCGTTCGCCACACAATGAGCAAACGGACGATCCGTGCCAATAGCATCCGGACATACACCCCTCAGACATCACGGGATCGGAAAAATGCCCTCACACTTGGACCTCAGTTCAAGGTCGGGTGCACTGTTAAGCCACATGGCACAACCGGGAACGTGGCACTCTCCTCCGACACCGTCAAGACAGAGGTCGCACAGAATAAGGTTCACATGATTAAGCGTGGGATCGGCGCTTGGTGCTCTACTTGGGGAGTTCCGGTGCCTACCCTCTAGCCACTCGCCCTCTGACGGCATTCCTTCTCCATCAGTCATCGGTCCACTCTCCAGCATTAACCGGCCACGGGTTCCCGCTTGTAGTACCGACAGGGTAAACCCATCGACGCCAATCCGTGCGTCGGATGGCACCGCATTCCCAACAGTACAGCCATGAACCCCCCGAGATAACCCAGCTTTTCGCGTGTCGAGATTGACATCGCCGACCCTGCCGACACCGTCCTGCGTCAGTCTCGATCATCCACGGCCAGCCATTGACGACCCATTCGGCATTGTCCTCGCTCAATCCAGCCGTCTTCATTCGCCCAACGAGCGTGTGACGTTCGTCCTCAGCACTGATTCGGCGCCACGATTCATCGGAGCTGGTCATGTCCGAATGTGTGTGTATTCAGTCACGCCAGCTTGCGCGCCCGTGCGGCCAGCATTGCTGCAGACAGGGCACACGTTTCGCCGGTCGGACGCGTCCATACCCCGATAGCCTGATCCGTCACGGTAGATCCCTCCCGCATAAGGTCGGACAGCGTTAGCGGCTTGTCCTCAGCTGGCTTGGCATCCAGTTCCTCGCGCAGCTTTGCGATGGCATCCTGATCCAACATGCGATCGATTTCATCTAGCAGCTTGTCCGTCTCAGCCTTAACCTCAGCCGTCTCAGTACGCTGCGGTGAAGGATTTTCCTTCAAGTGTGACTGTTCCGTATCCGAGGATTGTCTTTGCTGCTTTTTCTGAGTCGGGACCAACGCTTGGGTACTCATGCTTCTCCTTCTTAGGTTGAATGGTGAAGTCGACTGTTGGATCATCTAGCGCAATGATATCAAGCCACTCTGCGATCTTTTCACGTGACCACTGATGGGCGTCGTTAACGTGCGGAATGAGTGCCGTCAGATACCCCGGTGCGGCTTTGCATTCTGGACACGGACGCTGCACTTTGCCCAGTCCTGGACATATGGACAACAGTTCAGAAACGATTGAATTTGAGCCGCCGATATAGTTGACGTAGTTGTCGTTGCTATAGTCGAGCCACACTGGGGCCGTCCACTGGATTGGCGATGCAAGCACGTACATGGGTTTACCCGGCGCAAGCGTCAAAGTTCCCCATGGCGTCGGCGTCGGCGTTGGCGTTGAGTACCACGTATTTACCTGGAGGTCTATGTGTTCACCCTTACACCACTTGACCGCACGCCGAAAATACTGATCGGCCAGCCCCTTAGGATTTGCCATAAATCCCTCTAGGTCAGAGAGATGAATCGGCTCGTCGTGGCGGCGACCGTGGAGACAGGTAAACCGAACCCTGGTGTACTCGTTCTTGCGCTGAACCGTCTTCACGTCCCAGCCCTTGGCGTACTTTGCGCGTGTGTGTAAATGGTGCCAGAACTGCTGCTCGCGGTTTTTGAGTTCGGGAGTTTTCATGGCGTAAAGTTGGCGTATTCAGTCATAGTCCATAATCCTGTCGACAGTCTACACATAGCTCGTTACCCGAGATGAACATGGACTCTGATTTCTGTAGATCACACGATGGGCACACCATTTGATTGTCTGACGAGCGTGTGCCCCTATTCGTGGCGGTGTGTTGATAACACTTCTCTCCCAGTGCAGCAACTGGCCTGGGGCATGTGGCGTCCCACTTTGCCCAAGCAAATCCGTGGTGATAATTGAGAGGTTCACCACAGGTCGGAGTGTCCGAAATCATGGATATTCCTTCGCGAACAACGTGGCAGCACCTACTCGGATGCCAATGCAGGTGCACCTACGCATCCCATGGCAAATCCCAGTGTCCGTTGGGGGCCGACCAGTTGCGCCACCAGCGTTCCTTGCGAGGTTGTCGCATTATGTACGTGGTGCCACAGCGCGGACACGTCCAGTGATCACCTGTCTGAAACTCAATGGCGGGGGGGAACTGACAAACCATCGGACCACAGTTGATCGGATGGCACATACAATCGCACCATCCACCAGACTGGTCGGCACCCTTGTAGCAATTTCCACAGGCGCCCATTTCACAGGCTTCAGTCAACATGTCCGAATACCGCTACTTTCATCCATCACATCTTCCTGTATGCTCGTTCGCTGGCTGCGATGGCCTGCCGCCGCTCACTCGCGGACATTCCGTGGGGCCGACCTTCAACCCTTACTGGAAAAGAGTCTTTCAGCGACCTCTGCTCGTCTTTACAAAAGACCTGACCAGTCATTGAGTGGCCGTAAGCAAACGGTCCGCCAGCCTGTCCAATGTTCGCCTCAACCGGAAACTGGCAGTGCTCGCATGGCGACTCGTCGCCGTTTGTTGTTGGGGTGGCTGCTGTCTTGGTCATGGATCTAAGTATGTGCCTCTATACACAATATGTCAACGCCTAAAGTTGCAGGTCAGACGCAAGTTTGAATACGTGCACTTTCCTTCACGCCCGATGCGGTCCACCCGCATAGACATGACCTTGGGTCCAGCCCTCGTCAGACACCAGTCGGATCTCGCCCAACTCCGCCAGGCGGTCGATGCAGGCCAACATCTGCCACGTATCGCCCGTGACGCCCTTCATGGCGTTCTCTACGGTAAATGCTCCGGCTGACGCCAAAAGGCCCTTTGTGTTGTCGCGAATCTTGAGGAATATCTTCTGCCCATCCTCAGTGAACACCCGCTCGCGCTCATCCGCGTAGCAATATCCACTCATCATAGACCTCTCCCATCTGCTTCTGGTTCTTGTTCAACGTGAATCTCAATAGTCGACCATGACCCCGCTGCCTGCTTGACCAGATTGTCAACGACCGAACGATTATCGGTTAGCACGACCACCCTCCACACTGGAAGGTTGGGGATAGGATCAGGCCACTTGTCTGAGAACATCGTGAAGATAGCGTGACCATTATCGGTCATGATGGTCAGGGTGGTGGCATCGACGCCCACAACGGGACACTCATCGCCATTCCACAGGACGTGCTTCAAACCCTTGAATTTCTGTATATCAGCGGCGGATGCCATTACATTTCTCCAGCGCAACGCAGGTGCCGACCATCTGCATCAAATACGCAGCACATGAACATTTTCTCGGCGTGTTCCTCGGCAAAACTCAGCGCCGATTCAATCGTCTCAAATCGCTCAGGGAAGTCGGCCGAGGACATATCAAATGTGTCCAGCCAGCGAACCTCAAACGGGGCAATAGCCACTTCTGGCATCGAATCCCTTTCGTCCGCAGAGAAAATGCTCCGTACGTTGCTGCCAGTGTTCCTGGGTATCGCTACCCAAAAGAATGGGATGCGCCCACGTCGTTAAGAGGAACAACGCTTCGTGCAGGTCTGCTCGGAGCTTGTAAATCTCGTCTACGTTGCCATTCCACGCTTCCAGCGTGACGTTCATGACTTTTGTACTGTCAGACATCGTGTCACCCTTCCTGTGGATAACTTGAAGGAATAGATGAGCTTTCATCCACGGGGGATGACAGAAACCTCTTTGGCGACCTGAATAGCATCGTCAACGGCAGCAAACGCCTCGTTTGCCGTGCGAGCGTTGGTGTCGTTCCATATAAATAGCGAGTTGCCGTATCTCAACGTCACGACGCTGGACACGTACTGAGTGGCACGCTGAATCGCTGGATTCTGCGTCTGGGAACAGAACGCGCCACGGCACCCCATCAGGGCTTCTTCAAGACACGCCGCTCTCCCATTCTGGGCAGGTGGTGCAGGCATGTCCAGCGTCCGCAGAACTGAATCCACGGACCGCGCTCAGGATCGTCACAGTCTTCTCGCTCGCATTTCATCGTTCAACCCCCTCTTGGCTCGCCGTATCTCGGCTGCTCTGCTCAACGCGTCCCGGCAGTGACCGAGCCAATACATGACCGTTTCGGCGTCGGTGGCGAAATCTTCTCGCCTGTCGCCGGATGCCGCGTCGAACATGGGGAGATTGAAACACATACGGACCGGCAATGTCAAGGGTTGCGCTGAAATAATGTTTCATGTATGGTCACCTGCGATGACCTCCGTTGCCGATTTTCTGCCAGATTTCGCAAACGACACCACGATCAGAGAAACTGAGGCAACCTATAAACGCCTGATAGACCTGCTGAGAGAGGCACACCGGCAATCAATGGCGCGGATCGTGGCCACGCGGGACGGGACCGTGGCGACGACCACACGCAATACCACGAATACCGGTCTTCACACGCCCACGGTCAAGAACTGGGCACTGCGCACCGGCGTGATTTTACCACCAAGCGGACGGGTTACGAAGGCCATTAAAGAGCAGTACCGAGCGGCACACGCTGAGACGCCCTCAAATAGCGTAGAATCTAATGTGGCACAATCCCCCGAGTTGGATGTTTCGTTGCCTCTCGTGCGATCCTGGGCCGCCTCAGAGGGTCTGGCCGTAGGTTCTCGTGGGCGTATCCACCCTGATATTGTAGCGGCCTACTTGGAGGCACACTGATGCCCTTGGACGAAAAGCGAGTAGATGCCGCCCATCAGTATCTCATGAACACGATTTTGAGCTGGCGAGACAAGACAGCCCCAATCGAATCACACTTTCACCACATCTACGATGGATCATGTGCGGTGTGTCGATTCAGTGACCGCTGGGAGGCAAGAGACCTGCTCGTATCGGGCATCATTTCCGCCTACCTCGCAGAAGACAAACCCCCAGCGTAATGGGCGAAAATCTACCTATTCAGACAAGTTATCCACAGGCTGTAAACGAACGGCGACAGGAGAAGAATGACAACGAACGTTTACCAAGATCACCAAAGCTGGTGCCAACACCTCGCTGAACTGGGGTTTTTGAAAGAGTGTCACAACCCCTGTCTAGTCTCGGACCACTGCCTAGCGGAAGAGGACGACAATGATTGATTCAGACCAATGCCGTACATAAAGCCAGAAGCGCGTGCGAGGCTGCGTGAGTACGACTACGCACCACTGCCGGAAACTGCCGGGGAGTTAAATTACGTCTATTCGAGACTGCTTGACCGCGTGCTGGGCAATAGCCCGAGTTACGAGGACATCAACACGGTCGTCGGTGTACTAGAGTGCTGCTTGCAAGAGGTCTACAGACGCGTAGCGGGTCCGCTGGAGGACCGCAAGATCGGAGAAAATGGCGATGTCTTCAGAGATCGATCAGGTCGTCCCGCATGAGTTCCGGCCCGTCGTATACGTAGCAGGGCCATTCCGGTCCGACCCTTTTGCTGGTATCCGCAAGGCTATTCTGGCGGCAGAGAGTCTTGATAGATCCGGATTCGTCACAGCCTGGGTGCCGCATCAGAACGCCATGTACGATCTGGTCTGTCCGCACACCGCAGAGTATTGGCTCGGATATGACATCGCTCAACTTGCCAGGTCGGACGCACTGTTCCGTATTCCGGGTCTGTCTGATGGAGCCGACGATGAGGTGGCGTTTGCCAAGGAAGTCGGGATGCCAGTCTTCTACAACGAGTCAGAGGTCATTCACTGGGCGCAGGCATGGATGGACGATGGCGCCGCAGCGGAGTAAACGTTGCCAGCGCGATCATTCTAACTGGGCGGTCAATCCAAAGACGGGCTATCGCTACTGCCAAACCTGTCACACCGAACGCAATCGCCAGCGCAGGCGCACGAAGCCAGGGATGGGGATTCCGTGGGCTGATTCCGGGCAGCGTGACCGAGGTCCGAGGTTGCAGGCGTTCACGAGAGCCGAGATTCTGAAAGCAAGGGGAATGTTGTGAGCATCACCAGGCCACGGCCAGAAGTATGCAAGAGAGGCCATAACAACTGGGTCGTCGTTGATCCCGTCAAAGGCTGGAGGCGGTGCTTGACGTGTCGCAGAATCAATGCCGGGAGTAATGCTGCAACGCCAGCACCAGCTTGGGGTGTTGACAAAACAGGCAAGAAACAGAACTCCCGCGGTGGTAGCGGCGAGGACACCTGGGGACGTACCGAGTTGCTGAAGTTCCGCGGCTATGACGTCTAAGGTTCGGCAGTTCGATACCGGCGCCAATCGTGACGCAGAGGATGGCAAGTACGATTACGCAGGGTTCTTTGATCCCGCAGTTCTCCATGCGTTCTCGGGCTATATGCACACCTGTCGTGAGATTCCTGACGGATCTATGCGGTCGGGCGGCAATTGGAAGAACGGCATCCCGTTTGACTCCTATTTGGGGTCAATGCTGAGACACGTAATGGACCTATGGCTCCTGCATGAAGGCCACGACGTTGAGCGCCCTGAAACGGGCAAAGAGGTCACGATGGACGACGCGCTCGGTGGCATCATGTTTAATTGCCAGGGTTACTGGTCGGAGATGTTGAAGGGAGCAAAATGAGCGCAGCGTATACGGCCAACGAATCACGGCAATGCAGCGGGAAACATACCTACACAAGTTCGTCCGAGGCCAAGCGTGCAGCGAAACGCACTATGACTAAAGTCGGTGGCGGTAAGCTCACCTCATATCGTTGCCCCCATTGTCTTTCTTGGCACAATGGCCACACGCCCAGTTGGCGCAAGCACTCCGCAAGTGAGTGACATTGAGGATGCCCTGCTCCTACAGATCAAGAAAGCCAAACTGCCCACACCGGAGCGCGAGTATAGATTTCATCCTGTCCGAAAGTGGCGAGTCGATTTCTGTTACCCTGCGGAAAGCATCGCCATCGAGTGTGAGGGCGGAACTTGGGTTCATGGACGCCATAACCGAGGCGGTGGGTTTGAAAAGGATTGTGAGAAGTACAACGAATTGGCTCTCGCTGGTTACCTCTTATTTCGGTTCACGTCTTCCATGATTAGCAGCGGCGTAGCTTTGGAGACAATCAGTCGTGCATTTGGACGTTGAAGATCACGATATAGACCCCGAATACGAACGGAACGGTGACGCACACTGTCTCCATTGCCGTTTACCCATCCAACTCATAATCGCAGGAGGCACACGAGAATGGCGGCACCAGCAACAATTCCATATCCCGACGATGAGGGGTCACTAGAGTGGCGAGAACGTGCGGCATGTCGGGGCGTTGATGTCAATGTGTTCTTCCCCCAACCAGACGACCGTGAGGCCATCAAGCACGCCAAGGCGACGTACTGCGCCTGGTGCCCGGTGCGGCAGGATTGCCTGGAGTGGGCCATCGCTGAGATGGGCATCGGGACGGCGAACGATGATCTGGGCATCTACGGCGGTCTCACGTTCACGGAGCGACGCAGCTATCACCGGCAACGGCTGACCGCAGCGAGGAAGCATCGTGGCTAAAAAGGTTAATGACGCCGACAGCGACGCAGCACTACTCCGGACGACGGCCGATGTAGTATCACATTGCCTGACCCAACTGGAGTGCTGTGCTAGTCGGTGGCCGGAGTACGTGACTGACGCCAGCACAATGCGAGAAATGGTTGAGCGGATGGTTGGACATGCTCGGGAATACGGGTACATCGAGAAGCGAGGCAAAGTATGAGCATCCCCACAGCGGTCGACGCACTCCTCTCAGGAGAGCCACCCGATCCACTCATTAAGTCCGGGCGGTATCAGATCATCCCCAGCGGCGCGGATAAGACAAAAGCGCACACCCGCATCACCAATTTCGCCAAGAAGCTGGAAGACGAGTTTAACATTACGGCGTGGAAGCAACGCATGGTTCTTCTCGGTGCGGCACAGCGTAGCGACATTACAGTTGCGGCTCTCGCCGCTTCCGATAATCGGAGGGAACTGGACAGCCTGGCCGAAGCGGCCATGGACGCGGCGAAAGCGAACGTTGCCAGAGAAACGGGATCGGCACTGCATAAACTCTGCGAACGAGTCGATGCAGGAGAAGCGCTGACCCTACCTGAACCGTGGAAGGCAGATATCGAAGCATACATTGCCTGCCTTGCCGGACTCGGGGCCGCCGTTGAGGAGATAGAGCAGGTTGTCGTCTGTCCAAAACTTGGGTTGGCGGGACGGTTCGACCGTACCGTAGTTATTGACGATATCAGTTATATCATGGACATCAAAACCGGGAAGGACCTGTCTTACTCTTGGGGTTCCATTTCCATCCAGCTGGCACTTTATGCTGGAGCAGCGACGATCTACAATCCAGAGACGAAGCATCACCGACCGATGCCCGAAGTGAATCAGGAGCGCGGATTGGTGTTCCACCTTCAGGCTGGGACTGCAAAATGTACCCCGTATTGGATCAACCTTGAGGACGGACGACGCGGGATCGCGATGGTCAGTCAGCTGCTAGAGTGGCGTAAGCAAACTAAGGGATTTGTCACAACAGCAACGATGCCACGATTCATCGCTCATGCCGATATCCGCGAATACACCATGATGCGCTGCCGCTACGTTATCGATGGTGGCCATGGGGCGGAGTTGGCGCGCAACTGGCCTGACGACGTAGCGACGCTTAAGTCCAAGGACGATCACTCCGAGGCTGAATTGGATGCTATCTTGGATGTATGTGACACCATTGAGGCCCGCCACAAGATGCCGTTCCCAGACTTCACCGATCCGCGGGGACTGGAAAAGTTCTGATGACAAAAACCAACAAACCAAAACAAAGGAAAACAAATGACAGTTGATCCATCAGTAGACGGCTTCCTCAGCAGTGGTGGAGCCCCATCAGCGAAGTTCCCTGAGCCGGGTGCGACGATCAAGGGCACGATTGAGGAGGCTGTGGTTTCGCAGCAGACAGACCTTGACGGCAAGCCGAAGACGTGGGACGACGGAAACCCACGCCAGCAGCTCGTCGTCACTCTCGCTACCGATGAGCGTGATTCAGCCATTGACGATGACAGCGGTACACGCCGCGTCTTCATTAAGGGTCAGATGCTCACCGCCCTCAAGGATGCCCTGAAGAAGGCGGGCGTGAAAAGTATCGAGGTAGGTGGCACGCTCGCCATCAAGTACACCGAGGACGGCGTTCCCACCAAGGCGGGATTCAATGCTCCAAAGCTTTACGTGGCTCAATATAAGCCGCCAGTGTCGGTTATCACTCCCGACGTAGACGAACTGCTCTAATTCAACGCAGGTGAGCAGTGCACCCTACCCCATAACCCCGTTAGATGCAGCCCTGCTCTACGGGGTTATGGGGTGGCGGGTGGCGCCGGTGCGCCCCGAATCGAAGGTACCGGCTATCAATGACTGGCCGACGCGGGCAAGTAGCAATGCTGACACCATCGGAGGATGGTGGACGAGTACCGAATATGCCAGCTGTGGCGTTTGTATCGTCACGGGCAGGGCGTCGGGACTGTGGGTTTTAGACGTTGATGTCAGCGGCGGTAAGCCCGGCATCCAAACGCTGAAGGCGCTGCTCGCTGATCATGGCGATGGATCGCTACCTGAAACCCTCGTGGCTCGGACGCCATCTGGGGGTTACCACTATTACTGGATCTATCCCGAGGGCGCCGAGGTTCACAACTCAGCGTCGAATCGCCTGGGATCAGGATTGGATGTTCGCGGCGAAGGGGGTCAGGTAAACGCTCCTCCGACCACTCGGGGCGCGGACTGTTACCGCTGGGCTACCGAACGTGGACCCTACGATGCCGTGGTGGCTGAGGCCCCGGCTTGGCTTCTTGACCTTGTCATGGACCAATCCACGCCTATGGCGGCACCGCCGAAACCTAGTTTGCGACTGGTCGCTGAGGCGAACAAGCATCTTACCGATGCCCCGTCCTACGTGACCCGTTACAACGCGGAACATTCTTGGGACGACATACTGATGCGGGACGGTTGGACACTCTCCCATGCCGATCGTGATGGTGTGCGTTACTGGACCAGACCGGGCAAGGACGAGCGAGAGGGTATCTCGGCAAGTGTCGGGTACGCAGGCACAGACATGCTCTATGTCTGGACTACGGCGCTCGATTGGCTGCCAGCCGAACGGGGCTACGATCGCTTCGGTTATATGGTTCATCGGGACTTCGGGGGGGATTTTAGGTCAGCGGGGCAATCGTTGGCACGGCAAGAATCCCAGGGGGGGATTTCTGCGGCTGGGTTGGTGTCTGTTAGCCAAGCAAACCCAGAAGTAGCCCCTACGGGCACTACGGACCCCTTAGAATCCATTCTGGACGATGATTCGGAACGAAGCCGATACGAATTACTCAAAGTGGACTTCGACCCGGACGGGTCGTTTTGGAACGCCGATCTGAACGATGCTGATTTCCTCATTGAACCCCTGATAGCGCGGGGTCGCGGTCATGCTCTTTACGCTGGAGCCAAAACGGGCAAATCCTATATCGTTCTCCATGCTGTCGCTGCCGCCTGTATTCCCGGACACAAATCGTGGGTAACGACGTTAGCCGATGATCCTGTTTCGATCGTCTATCTGGACTACGAGATGACTGAAGCTGACCTACGTGAACGACTAGAGATGTTCGGCTATGGCCCTAATGATGACTACTCGCATCTGCATTACATCAAGGCGGGTGCTCTCGGGGCTGACCTGGATACCTACGAGGGTGGCCAAGACCTGACCAATCAGGCAAAAGCGTGGGGTGCCCAGTTGGTTATCGTAGATACCCTGAGCAGAGCCGTGCGGGGTGAGGAGAACGACGCTGACACGATTCGGGATTTCTACCGTTTTACCGGAACGCCACTGAAGGCGAACGGGATAGCAGTCCTGCGCCTTGACCATGCGGGTAAAGAGGCTGAGCGGGGCCAGCGGGGCACGTCTGGGAAGAATGACGACGTAGATGTCGTATGGCGCCTCGATAGGACAGACGACGGCGCCAAGTTGACGAATACTCATTCTCGGGTCTTCTGGATGCCTTCGGAGATTACTCTGCGCTACGAAGAGGACGCTGATGGCGTTCACAACTTCACGCAAGTTCAGGAGTCTCAGACATACACCAGCGGTACGGCAGAGCGTGCTGATAAGTGGTTGGCTCTCGATATCCCGCTCAACGCTAGCCGACGTCAAGCGAGAGACGCCGGGTTCTCGTGTAAGAACGACGAGTTTGCCTCAGTTAAGCGATACCTCAAACTGAATAGTCTGGGCAAGATTGACGATCTCATAGGTGGTCCCCAATGACGGGGGACCAGTGGGGACCGGTCCCCCACACTGGTCCCCCGAAGTGGTGTTTCCCCAGGGGGGTCTATAAGACCCCTGGGGACCACTCGGGACCTGTCGGCGGGGACCAGGGGTCGTGGCACAGTTGAATGAAACAACTTGATTGCGACAACGAAGGGGGATGAATAAATGGAGAAGGTCGAATTGGCGTATGTGGTTTATCTGCGGGTCTACGAGGACTCACCCAAAAGACGGGCTGACGCTAAGGCGAAACTGGAGCAGATTTGCGGCTTAGCGTTTCTTGAGTCCAGTGTTGAGGACGCCAACGGTGACTAGCTTGCGCGTTGAACTACCGCGCTGTAGTTTATAGTCGTGGCCACCAGAAAACCACCGACAGCAGCCGAGGTCCGCAAGGCATTTCGTGCTGGCGTAGATGCAGCGGGACTACCACCAGAGGCCCGCAGACTTGCGCTAGAGGCATTTAATGAATCAATCCGGATGGGTGGCCCGCAGAAAAAGAACCGTAGACAAATCCAGAATGAGGCGCTAAACGCCGTGGACGAACTGATGGTGATCGTATCTGATCCGCTGTTTGAGGATTCGGTGAAGGGGATTATTCTTCGCAATGACTTCACCTCTGGTCAACTCTTTCGTGACCATGAATCTATTGAGGATATCATGGCGATCGGATTGAGCGCGTTGCCCCCCACGCAAGGCGACCCGACTGGCGAGGTTGCGATCTGGGCCGAGATGGGTGATCGCACCGGCGATACCATTCTGGACATCTGCGAGAGCATGGCCCGTAATCTGGTGAGCGTCAAGCAATTGTTGAATCTTTCTAGCATCGATGTGCGCGAACGGGAGGAACGAACTATCCCACGATGCCATGCGTGCGGTGATGAAATCCTGAATCAGAATGAGATGCGGGATGGCGGCTTCGACATTAAATGTGCGGTGCGACGTAAGCGATATAAGAACGCTCGGGACTACCGCGGCGACCGTGGAGTCTTCATCGCTTTCGTTAGAGCGGAGCGTGTAGCAAAGGCCGAAACTGACGATCTAGTCGAAACCGACGTTGTGTAGCATGACCTGCACTTTCGCAAATGTTACAAACCACATTGCTAGTATTACACTTGGCAGGTCTAATCAAAGAACAGCGGGCTTCTAGTGACGGTCAAAAACCTATGCATTGGATGCCTTGACGACTTCGTTGAAGAATGGGCAGATCCGCCATATTGCTACACCTGCTACCTGAAACACGAGGAAGCGATTGAGCGTGCTGGCATCCACTACAGCAGCCGTCGCAATAATCAACCCGTAGATTGGTACGGCCCCAAATGGAATAACGGCACCGAGCCGAACACCATTGAGGCCGAAGAACTCCAGTACGGGTTTGGTGGCGAAGATGAGTACGGTCGCCCGGTTGAGATTCGATTCGATGATGGTAGTCCGATCCTCCTGGTTGGAGGAGATTGAAGGTTGACGTGGCCAAGCGTGATCTGACTCTGCTGGGAGCATTGTTTGTTACGCAGAAAATCACGCTAGACGAGGCCACTGCGCTTGCCGAGTATCTTCAGCACGTTGACGTCCAGTACAAGAATCACCCCGAGACGTTGGAAGTTGCCATTGATATGGCGCTCGGATTCTTTCGGGACGATCCAGACACCGAAGCCGCCAAGACGGCTGACAGCGTGCAAGCTGAGCATGACGAGGAAGCGTGTCCCGACTGCGGTGGGGAAATGATGGATTCCGTCGACATGGAACAGGCTGTCGATCTTTGGCTAGCCGTTCGCATGGTAGCCGACAAGTACGCGTTTGACCGTGAGGTTTCAGATCACGGCGAGCAAGAGGAATGCTGAACTGGTGTCGAGCGTGGCTATTGCTTGCCCGGTCTGCAATGCGGCGACCCAAGACCATTGTGAGTACCACGGATGTCACTGGCTCAGATGCACCGGTTGCCGACGATACGGAGATCCAACCAAGGTCGGACGATGGGTTAAACATGGCTGACGATGTCTTGATTGCGAGAAAGCGCGCCGCAGCCGAGGACGCCATACAGGATCTGATGAGATCCATGTACGGAACCCTTGTGACTGTTGACTGGCTGGTTTTGGCTGACAACGTGGTGAGCGTTGAAGACGAAGACACCCACGTCCTGCACCCAGCGTACTCCGCTGGCATGAGTTCGTGGAAAGCCAGCGGCATGGTTCTGACCGGCGTCAAATATTACACAGGTGGGATGTAGTGCCAATTCCGTGTGAATACTGCGGCGCTGAGTTCGTACCAAAGAATTCGCGCAATAGATATTGCGCTGAGAGATGTCAGATTAAGGCTCGTCAGATTCGACAGCGAGAACGTTACGCCACTGACAGGGAATATCGTCAGATAATAATCGCTCGTGCCGATGAAAGGGTTCGGCGATTGATCCGGGAAGGTGATCCCGTTTTTCGGGAGCAAAGGGCGACGTGGCAACGGCTTGCATATCAAACGAACCCATCCAGACGCCAGTCCCGCCTAGAAGCTAATAAGTCTCGTAAGCGTGGGTTAGATCCCGCAGACAAGGACACGCTGGATTACATTGAGATCGTCAGGGGAGACCCCTGCTCTTACTGCGGCGGTGATGGTGGTTCGATGGATCATATTGACCCCGTGAATTCGGGTGGAGATCACCACTGGTCGAATATGACTGGCGCATGTCAGTCGTGCAACTCCAGCAAACGCGAAAGAGAAGATCTGCTTGTGTGGATGTTTGAACGCAAACAGATGGCTACGAACTGAAGACAATAACCGCTCCAAAATAAAGGGAGAGCAAAATATGAGCACCATCAAGGTTGCCCCTGGCAGCAAGATCCGCGTGAAGAGTTCGGGAGTTCTCGGCACCGTCATTGACTTGACGCCGCAGAAGACTCCCGGCAAGCGCGGTCGCCCGCCGACGATTGCGTCAGTGGTCCACGACGATGCCAGCGAAGCGACGTACGGAGTGCGCGAACTTCAGCTGGTTTGACGAGCGGGGCGGTCGGGGTGCTTGGATAGCGGACCCGACCGCCGCACTCGATTTACGCAGCTACTTGCTGCAGTGTCGTTGCCGATTGCCACTGGCCACGCTCCACATTTTTGGCGTGCGAAGTCCGCTTGAGGGCAGATAGCGTACTCTGGATGTTGGCCCTTGCGTCGTGACGCCCATGCTTGGCCATCTCGGCAGCGATGTCGTCAACGGTCACCGGTCCTGGTGCGTTGTCGAGAATCGTCTTGATCATCTGAGTCCGTGAGCCGTGAATCTGCGTGACTCGTGGCTGACGGGCATTGCTCAGGATCACGCCACTGATGGCATCCCTGGCGGCTACGAGGCCGTCAAGTTCCTTCCGTGTTGCGTTGATCGACCGATCCAACTGGCGAAGTATCGTCGTTGGAGAAGTCTTTGTGGGCTTTGCCATTGCTTACCTTTCTCAGACGGGCGTTTCCCATCTGGACTGAACATTTTACCTGCTCTGTCAATGGGTCAACCAAAAACGCAGGATTATTGTTCCCTGGTTGAAACTACAACGATGTCGTTAGGCACTAGGAATGGCACGACACGGACCCGATAAGGACATATGTGGCGCCCAGCGTGCCAACCAGCCGGAGGGTGTCGTTTGCCAGAACGTCGCAGGTGAACGTACTGATCACCTCGGAATCGGCAGGTGCTACCGTCATGGTGGATCTACCGAATCGCACAACAAGGCGGCGCGGGTGGAAATCTTAGACCGTGATGCCCGCAAGTTGTTGGCGATAGAAGGCTTTGAGCCGATCGTTGATCCGTTCACCGAACTGTCTGAGCTGGCTGGTGAGGTCAAGAAGCTCAAGAATGTGTTGCGGGACAAGGTCGAGGAACTGACCAACCTGAAGGACGTTGGTGGCAAGAACGTCGCCACTCAGATCGACGTGCTGTTTCAAGCGTACGAACGGTCGATTGATCGCTGCGAGCGCATCCTGATGGGTATGGCGAGACTGGATCTTGAGGACCGCATCGCTCGGCTGCATGCCCGCATTGACTCAGACACCGCCGACCAGATCGTTAGCGCCATGACCGCATCGCTTGAAGGCGTGGACATTTCCGACGCTGTTCGTGAGGCGATTATCCTTGACTTTGGAACCCGACTTTCAGGTGGTCAGCAACCTGGTCGCCAGCAAGCTGTCGGCGCAATCGGTTAGAACTGACGACTACGCCACTCCTGGTGAACTTGCACTTGCGCTAGATCCGACCACGGTTCAGACTCCGGCGCTTGACATCATCGACGGCGCATTAGTCGACGTCGAGAAGGCGCTAGACGCCACACTGAAACGCCAACGCCTGTTTGCCAAGTATCGCAACGCTGGCATGAACGAGTTTGAGGCCCGCGATTCCGCTGAGGCCGAAGTTCCGACGATTGGCACTGATCGCATGATCGTGTCGATGCCTCCGCAGGAGGGCAAGTCCGAGCGGTGCTCGCACTATGGCGTGCTGTGGATGCTGCGGCGTCATCCCGAGATGCGCTGCGCGATCGTTTCCTACGAAGAACGCATTGCACAGAACATGTCGTCAAAGCTCCGTAACGATCTGCTGACGTTCGATGGCGCCGAGGGCAACATCGACCTCGGCATTGAGCTACGACGTGGCAACCGTGCCGTTGGATCGTGGTCGCTTGAAGGCGAGCGCGGTTCGATTTACGCCATTGGTATCGGTGGCGCCCTGACGGGAAGGCCAGTTGATTTATTGGTCGTGGACGACCCCGTCAAAGACTACAAAGCTGCCGACAGCTCACTGCAATCCGACCAAGCGTGGATGTGGTGGATGTCGGTCGCTCGTGCGCGGTTGGCACCTGGCGCGCCGGTCATCGTGATCCTGACTCGTTGGCATGAAGCCGACATGGCCGGACGGTTGATCCAGAAGCAGCGCGAAGACGAGGCGTCAGAGCAGCAGTACTTCGACCGTTGGCGCGTTATTAACATCTCAGCTCAGGCCGAGTTTGACCCAGCGACACAGACCGATCCGCTTGGCCGACAGCCCGGCGAGTTCATGGACTCGGCTCGTGGTCGCACACGGGCGCAGTGGGAAGCGACCAAGGCATCACAGATCCCGCGCGTGTGGTCGGCGTTGTACCAGGGCAAGCCGTCGCCTGACAGTGGGGACGTGTTCCACCGTAACTGGTGGATGCGATTCGGTACGCCGATCTGGAACCAGAATCCCGACGAGACGTTTACTGCGCATGATTGCACTGAGATCATACAGAGCTGGGATCTTGCTTTCAAAGATAACAACACGTCTGACTACGTTGTCGGCCAGGTCTGGGCGCGACGCGGTGCGAACACCTACCTGCTCGATCAGGTGCATGCACGACTGAGCTTTACCGATACCGTCGCCGCGATTCGTCGCATGTCTGAGCGTTGGCCGCAAGCAATCGTCAAGCTGATTGAGGACAAGGCGAACGGTCCAGCGGTGATCAATGCGCTACGATCTGAGGTCGGCGGCATCATTCCCGTTCAGGTCAAGGATTCTAAGAGCGCGCGTGCTGCTGCTGTGTCGCCATTCATTGAGTCCAACAACGTGTTCCTGCCGTCAACAGAGATAGCGCTGTATGACGTGGAAGCGTTTATCGAGGAAACGACTCAGTTCCCGAACGCTGCGCACGACGACCAAGTCGACGCCATGACGCAGGCGCTCAATCGGTTTTACTTGCAAGGTTCCGGAGCGAAGGATTGGCTTGAGTCGCTTGCGCCGACCCATGACTGTGGCCAGCCGAACAGTAAGGGATCGACGCGCTGTAGTAAGTGCGGCGAGGAACTGAAGCCTGACGAGACGGTTGATGCTGAGCCTGAAGAGTTCTCGCTGACTAGCGGTATAAATGACCCGACCAAACCTAAGCCACCCGACGAACTGACTGGCTTCAACAAAACCGTGTCGGACGCCATCGCACAATACGGCCCGTCCGGTTCTGGCGGTTTCGATCCTTTCGCACGCAAGTCATGGCAACGATAAAGGAGATTCAGCGGTGACCGAGATGACGTTTGGTGCCGAAAACTGCAAAGGCGCTACGAGCGATCTGACCGGCAATCACTACACGGCAGACAGACGCGGCATGATTAACGTGACAGATTCGCGTGACGTGGCGTTCTTCAAGCGAAACGGCTTCAGCGTCGCTGGCGGCATGCCGCGCATGAGTAAGTTCTGGGTCTGCGATGACTGCTCGTGGGAAGCCACCGTCAACCACTGCCGCTACTGCGACTCGGAGAACTTGCGTAAAGTCGAAGCGTGACACATGAGTACGCTCGTTATCGGCGGCACAGGTTACATCGGTAGCGCCTTAGTCCACCATCTGCTAGTCACTGACCATTACGCGAAGGTCATTGATATCGGCATTCGTGGTAACCCTGGCAACATTCGCAGTCAGGCGATTGACTACGCCGATATGTCACAAGGTCTGATCCAGGCTTACGACGACATCATCCTGCTGGCGGCACACTCGTCGGTCCAATCCGCTACCGCCGATCCCGTCAGAGCGTTTCGCAACAACGTGGTGGCGTTTGAACGGTTGTTGCGCCATATGCGGCCAAGCCAACGGTTGATCTACGCTAGTAGCTCTAGCATCTACTCCGGCGTTGGCGCAACGGCTGCGAGCGAAGACCTGAACGTCGGATCGAACTGGTATGACGCCAGCAAGCTGATGGACGACATGATCGCCAGTCTGTCCGGCAAGCGCACGTACGGATTACGGTTTGGCACCGTTTGCGGCGTGTCGCCGAATCAACGCCTGGACATTATGTTGCCGAAGATGGTTGATACTGCCATCAACGACGGATATGTGCGAATCGCCAACCCCAAAATTCAACGTCCGATCCTCGGACTCAACGACCTCTGTCGGTCCATTACTGCGATCCTCGATGGTGACGGCGAGCCTGGCATCTACAACCTCGCATCATTCAACGACCGCGTCGACCACCTTGGCGCAGTTGTTGCAGCCGCACTTGACGTGCCGCTCATTCTGGGCGAACCATCGCCTTGTTACGATTTCACTATTTCTTCAGCCAAGTTTGAGAACGAGTACAACTTCACGTTCTCTGAGACAGCCGAGTCGATAACGGAATCGTTGGTGAGTGCGTATGGTGGAGACCGAACAGTGCAAGCCGATGCGGCACTGTCTGGCGTGCGGTAGCGGACGGCTTGTCACGTATTGCGATTTGGGCGAGCAGCCGCTTGCTAATTCGTATCATGACGGCACTGTTGATCTGCCGGAGTTCCCGCTTGCGATCAACGTCTGTGAGGTGTGTTGGCATAGTCAGCTCACGCATTCGGTTGCGCCGGAGCTACTGTTCAAGGATTACGCATACGTCAGCGGCACGACTGCAACGCTGTCAGATTACTTCGACGGCTTCGTTCAGAAAGTCATTGACGAGTTCCCGTATCGTTGCTTGTCTGTCATGGATATAGCGGGGAACGACGGCAGTCTGCTGAGCAAGTTCGGAGCGAAGGGGCATGACGTTCTCAATGTTGACCCGGCCGCGAATCTAACGGCGATCTCTGAAGCGAACGGCGTGACAACGCTGTGCGAATTCTGGACGGTTGACACGCCGAACATCATCGGCAAGAAGTACGATGCGCTGATTGCGATGAACGTTCTCGGGCACGTCAGTAACCCTCACGGATTTCTAATCGGCTGCCGAAATGCGCTGGCTGATGGTGGGCGTCTGTGGGTGCAGACGAGTCAGTGTCGATGGTTACAAAACGGCGAGTTTGATTGTGCATATATGGAACACGCGTCGTATTTTTCGGCGCTGTCGTTTCTGACGCTGGCTGCCAGATCGGGACTTACTGTTCTGTCGGTTGACATTCCTACGATCCATGGGAGCAGCTACCTGTGGAAGCTCGGCCTCGATGGCAATCCCGATCCAAGCGTTGACGCACTCTTGGACTACGAGAACGACTGCGGATTGTATGAGTCCGACACTTACGTTCACTTTGGTGCTAAAGCCGCAGCAACCGCAACGTGGTTGTATCAGGTAGTCGATGAGTACCGTGACGCTGGTTATTCGTGTGTTGGGTATGGGGCGGCGGCTAAGGCCATGACCATGCTGAACTTCAGCCAGGTTAACCTTGACTGGATCGTGGACGACAATCCTATGAAGCAGGGATCGTTCACCCCTGGCGGCAATACTCCGATCGTGGGTGTTGATTTTCTGGAGCGTATCAAGACTCCGCTGTGCATCGTGATCACGGCATGGAACTTCAGTCGGGAAATCGTGCAGCGGATTCGTGCGGTGCGTCAGAATGACGATGACGTTTTCGTGCGATATTTTCCTAATAGAGAGATATGGCAGTAACGCTCATCACCCACTGGTGGAACGAGCAGCTCCTCACACCGTTCTTTATCAGGCACCATCTGCCGCTAGTGGACCATGCGATCGTCATTGACTACGCATCCACAGATCGCAGCATGGATATCGTTCGTGAGCTTGCGCCGGATTGGGAGATCCGCCAGTCACGCAATTCATGTTTCCGGGCGTCCGACTGCGACCAAGAGGTCATGGACATAGAGCGTGGCGTGTCGGGTTGGAAGATCGCACTAAACGCAACCGAGTTTGTCTGTGGTGACGCGCGCCAAGCGTGCGACACGCTAGACGCCCAGGGCTACGCCGCTGCCGTCGTTCGTGGCGTCGCCATGGTGGACATGCAAGAGCGTGTCAACCTTGACCACGATGCCGAGCTGACCGACCAGTGTTGGTACGGCTACACGGATGGACCGAGTATCGGTTATAAGAGTCGGTTACTCCATCGTCACGCTGACGGCAACTACGCCACTGGGCGTCACGAGACTTACCACAACGATGTGAAAGTCTACGCCGATGGGCTGCTGTGCAAGTGGTTTGGGTTTGCTCCGTGGTGCCAGCCATTGAGAGATCGCAAGCTCGCAATCCAACAGCAGATTCCGAACGACGATCGGATTGCTGGGCGTGGCTTTCAGCACCTGATTGACGAAGCGCAGTTGAACAACATGTGGTCGCAAGAGAAAGCCTTTGCTGGCGACCTCCGCAACAACCCAGACTTCTTCTGACCGCTCACAAAAAGGGAGCAGCGTGTCAACCATACTCCTGACCGGAGCGCGCGGGATGTTGGGTAGCGCCGTAGTGCCGTACTTGCAGAAATGCGGCCACGATGTCATCCCAACCGACATCACAGAACTAGATGTGCGTGATTGTGCAGACGTTGCTAGCGGATTCAACGCTGCCCGTCCAGAGATCGTCCTGCACCTCGCAGCGGAAACGTCGCTGGAGAAGTGCGAGGAAGATCCTGACCACGCTTGGTTGACCAACGCTATCGGGACGAAGAACGTGGCGCTGGAGTGTCGGCGCCGTGGTGTGCCGATGGGATACATCTCGTCGGCCGGAATCTTCGACGGCGAGAGCGACGAACCGTACACGGAATTTGATACCCCATCACCGATCAACGTCTACGGTGCCAGCAAACTGCAAGGCGAGCACTACGTTCGGCAATGGGTCGATCAGCACATAATCATGAGGGCCGGATGGATGATGGGCGGCGGTCCACATCTCGACCACAAGTTCGTGCACCACGTACTAACCCAGATCAACGAAGGCTGCGACACGATCGTGGCCGTCATTGACAAGGTGGGCAGCCCCACCTATGCGCCCGACTTCGCCGCCGTCATTGAACGACTGATCACGTCAGACGATTACGGCACTTACCATACGGTCAGCGAAGGCCAATGCACCCGCTATGACGTGGCACGCGCAATCCTTGAGATCCTTGGCCGTGACGATATTGCGCTGAAGCCTGCGAGTAGTCAGTTCTTTGCGACAACCTTCCATGCGCCGCGTCCTCCGAGTGAGGCGATGCGGAACTATGTGTTGGAACTCACGGGGCAAAATTCTATGCGGCCGTGGCGGGACGCATTGGAAGAGTACCTGAAGGACTGGGCGTGAGAACCGCTTCGGTGGTCGTGCCCATCTGGGGCGACCCGGCGCTCACCGATCAATGCCTGACCGAACTGACACGCACGTCTCCAGAAGCCCGCGTGATTGTCGTGGATAACACGAACTCATACGTTGTGCCCGATGGTGCGCGTTGTGATCTGTTCCCGCAGTCAGTGAATATTGGGTGCGCTCCAGCCAAGGCGCTTGGTGCGTCACATGCCGATACTGACATTGTGATCTTCATGGACTGCGACGCCTACCCGCATGACGGATGGCTGTCGCCGCTGCTAGACGTGTTTGATGACGAGACCGTTGGCATGGCTGGCCCTCGCATCCTGAACCGTGACGGTAGCATCCAAACCGCTTGCATCCGTACGTGGCATGGCATCGGTCACGCGGGCGGCGAGAACCGCAGCGATGAACACTTAGCGAACACCGAAGAACTCGGCGCTACGGGCGCGGCGATGGCAGTGCGGCGAACTGCGCTATTGCAATGTCCCATTGATATTGCTTTTCAGCGAACTTACGATGACGTGGATTTGTCACTTCAGTTCCTTGAGGCTGGCTGGAAGATCGCCTACGTACCACAGAGCAACGTGACGCATGGCTCGGTTAGCACCGGACCCGAGCGTTGGGAAAACGTTCATGGCTACATCGCCCTGATGAACCAGAAATGGGGATCGCGGTGAGCACCTACTGCTTCACCATCAGAGTAGATGGCCGTCGTCAGCACATTGAAGAGACAATGGCATCCGTTGAACGCTTCATTCGTGACAACGTCAAGTTTGATGCTGGTTACATCATTGACGACAGCGGTGACCCCGAGTTCCAGTCCTGGCTCCGCGAGACATTCCCATGGTTGACGCTCGTGGCACACCCCGAACGCAGCGGTCTCGGCGGGTGTTTCCAGTCGATGCTGGAAACGTTCGTCGCCAGTGGTTGCGATTACGTGTTTGCGGTTGAGGACGACACGCCCCTGATCGGTGAGATTGACCTGGCAGACATGGCCGCAGTGTTGCAGTCGAGATCCAACCTGGCACAGCTCATGCTGATGCGGCCGCCGTTCAACACTGAAGAGATCGCAGCTGGTGGCGTGTACGCCATGTCGCCGGATGACTATATCGAACGCACGGACGACGTTCATACGTGGGTAGAGCATGAGCGCCACTTTGGCTTCCAGCCATTTCTGGCTACCCGCGATGTCGCACAGTACGTTCTCGACAGCGCCACAAACTTCCTAGAGCTAGGCGTCACCGAGCCACTTAAGGCCGCAGCGTTTACGTTCGGCTACTGGGGTGGTCTGAACGATCCGCCGCTGTGCTCACACGCTGGACTGGTCCGTAGCAGCGGGTATCGCTGGTGACGGTATCCATTATCGGTGCGGGCAACCATTCGATTGACATCCAAGAGATTTGGCATCGTGCACGTGGCGATAAAACGCTCACCGTCTATGATGACGACTCGCCGGAATATCCCAAGCCGCCAAAAGATCTCACTGGACGAATTCTCATCGGCGTTAACGACCCGCACCTCCGGCGTAAGATCGCCAACAAATGGAGTCATTTAAAGGCCGCAGCGCCACTGATTGACCCATCCGCTGTCCTTGGCGGCGATATTGCTATTGACCGTGGGTCTGTGGTAGCACCATTGGCCTCCCTGCTTGCGTCTGTGGCATTAGAATCTCATGTTCACATCAACACCCTAGTTAGTATTACGAGGGCTGAGATCGGCGCCTACAGCACGGTGTCTCCTGGAGCCACGATCTGTGGGAACGTAACGATCGGCACCGAGTGCTACATCGGGGCGAACGCAACGATCTGTGAGCGGGTCCGCATTGCCAATAACGTCATTATCGGCGCGGGTGCTGTAGTGACTCCATACTCGGTTGTGCCGGAAGGTACGGTCGTGAAGGGCGTCTGGGGTCACAGTGGACCGCGCTGAGTACATCACCACCGGCGCAAACTCCGTCGCTGGTTGGTTTCAGCCGAGAGACAGGGTTCTCTTTGACGTTATCGACGCCAAACAGCGTGAACTCGGCATAACCGGCGACCTGCTAGAGATCGGCTGCTATCAAGGTTGTAGCGCCATCCTGCTCGGCTACATGCGCCAGCCGAATGAGCGTCTGATCATCTGCGACATTTTTGACGGCATGACTGAGTCCGACGAGGACTTGGCTGAACGGGCGCGGTACTACACACCAAACTTTGGTCGTCAAATGTTTGAAGACAACTGGCGCCGCTTTCATGCTGAACTGCCCGAAATCGTTCACGGTCCGTCCTGGACTTTGAATGCTTGCGGTCTGGAGCGTACGTTTCGGTACATCCACATCGATGGGTCGCATAATTATGATCAGGTTCGTGGCGATCTAAACATCGCTAAGAATCTTCTGATGCCTGGTGGCGTCGTGGTCTTTGATGACCTGTTGTCGCCACACACGCCAGGCGTTACTGCGGCGGTCTGGGAAGCTGTGGCCAATGATGGTCTGATCCCACAGATTCAAACTGTGAAGATGTACGGCACGTGGGAAAACCCAATTGACATCCCGACACCTGGTGCCACTGGGCACATGGTGCGTGGTCACAGAATGGTCAACGTCGAGTAATGCGACAGGTCAGCCGTGATGGTATTCGATGGCAAGTCAGCGAACCGGCCAAAAACTCTGAGTGGTCATTCTGGAACGAGTTTGAAGCTGCCATCTGGGAGCAAGAAACGTTGGATGTTGTTGACCGTTTTGTCACTGACGGCAGTACATTTATCGACGTTGGGTGCTGGGCCGCACCGATCGCCATGTGGGCAGCATCCCGACATGACTGCAACGTCATCGCCATTGAACCCGATCCCGTTGCGTTAGATTATGCGAACCTCAACGTACTCGCCAACGGCATGTACGACCGCATAACCATCGTGGACGGTGCAATCGCTGGTCATACCGGTACGACGCACATTGCGCCACATGAGTTCGGTTGGGGCAGCACGATGACCCAGCTGGCGGCGGAGGGTCGAGAGATCACCTGCTGGAAGTTGCCAGACCTGTTGCACGGCATGGGCGTTGACCTAGACACGATCAGTCTAGTCAAGGTTGACGTGGAGGGCGCGGAAGCGTTGTTCTTAGAAGAACTCGCACCGTTCCTGGCGTCTCACGAGATCCCGCTATTCGTCAGCATGCACGAACCGTGGTGGCCGCAGCCGGTGTTGCGCGAGTGGTTGGATTGTTATTCGGAAGTGCAGGGTAACTTTGGATGGTTCAATTCCTTAACCTGCTTGCCGTAGTTCATTCCCATTCCATTGCCACTGACAGGAAAACCTAATCCAATTCCTGTCTTATCAATGAGAGTCTGGTCCAAATGTTCCATCAACCAAAGCATACCATGAGCACAGAGGCGCGCCAAGAAGCCATGTTCGGAGCTTTCGATGGCATCGTGTCCATCATCGGCTTTATCTTCGGACTGCTGGTGCATAAGTCACCAGAGTCGGCAATCGCAATCGGCGGTCTTGGCGGCGCTGTCGCTGCTGGCGTGTCGATGGGCTTTGGTGAATACGAAAAACACGATGGCAACTGGCGTTCCAGCCTGCCCGTGGCGTTGGTCATGTTCGCAGCGTCACTCGGCGGCAGCCTGATTGCGGTCTGGCCGTTCTTCGTGTTCGGTACAACCGTGGCGTTGATCGTATCGCTAATCGGATGTCTGGCCGTGGCAACCTGGATCGGCTGGCAGAAGCGTAAGGGCTGGCGAGGTTATGCCACCGCGTTCGCCACGTTCCTGACCGCTGCTGGCATTACGTTGCTCGTGGTCTCACTGATTCCGGCGTCGGCATGAGCGGCGCGAGCGTCGAGGGACACACGCAAACGCGCACGCTGACCGAATCGGTTTGGTACCCAGCACACGATCCGCGCAAAGCGTCTGCTGAGTACAAGCGTGTTCATCATCACCTCGTTTACGAGCTGGATGAGGCGTGCTGGATTTGCGGTGTGCGTCAATCGGGTTTACCCGAAGGCGAGCACATGGAGACCCATCACTGGCGCATTGAGTGGGCGCTCGTCAATAGGATTGATCCGGCGAAAATCCTGGCCGACTTTCCTGTGATGAAAGAGGCCACAGACCCTGCGTTACGAGAATTTCTCGACAGTGAGGGCAACATGCTCGTGCTGTGTTCTGACCATCATAGACATGGACTCATCGGCATCCACTCAATTACTTATCCTGCTTGGGTCGCGCAGAGGTGGCTGAAGAACGGACACGACATATCGGAGCAATAATGCCAACGGCGTACTGGTGGAGAGGTGGCGGCGTACTCGGATACGTCCCCAACCTTGGCGATCTCCTAACGCCCCTACTGCTTCAGCGTTTCGCAGGACTTGACGTTACGTGGTCATCCGCCGCAGATGCTGACATAGTGTGCTGTGGCTCGGTGCTGGACGCGCTGCCACGTTCTGGCTGGACCGGCATCATCGCCGGATCAGGCCAGCTACAAGAGTCCACGATCACAGACTTGACCGACGCAACCGTTCTCGGTGTGCGCGGCCCGCTGACGCTCAACCGCATCAAGTCAACCGGTACGCCGGTTATTGGCGACCCCGGACTATTGGCTCCGATGCTCCATCCGTCGTGCAATCAAAAGCATGAGGTTGGCATCGTCGCTCACTGGTCAGACTTTCTCTTGGCTCCGAAGGAGCTAGCGAAAGCGGAGAAGTACGGCTACCGGGCCACGGTCATCGACATTGGCGGCGATCCCCGCGAGGTCATCAACGCCATCGGCTCGTGCCGCAAGATCGTGTCGTCGGCGTTGCACGGGATAATCGTCGCAGACGCGTTCGGTATTCCACGACGTGCGGAAGTTTTTCCCGCCATGCGGTCGAATCCGAACGAAGGCGCGTTCTTTAAATGGGACGACTGGGCTAGCTCCATCGGTCAGCCCATCACGTTCGGCAAACTGCAAGCCGCACCGACCGATCGTATCAAGTCTATGCAGCACGATCTTCTCGCCATGTTTCAACAAGTGAAAGAACACTATGCCCCTGCGCAGTCGCGGTAAGCACCGTCGTCGCGAACACCTTATTTCGCTCCTCGTTCCATTGGGTGGCGATGATCCTGCGCGCAGACGGAATTGGGAGTGGCTGAAGGCCCACTGGGAATGCGTGCTACCAGATGTCGAGATCGTGCTGGGTCGGGACCGGGGCAGCGAGCGTCGCTGGTGCCGCAAGCGTCGCCCGTTCTCCAAGGCTGCAGCGGTCAATAATGCGTTCAAGAAGTCGAAGGGCGACATTATCGTCATCCTCGACGCGGACGCTCTGCTGCCCGCTGAAACGATTGAGTTCTGTGCGGCCAGGTTGCGTCGGGATCGTCATGCTGGCGTGCGTTCGTGGTTTGTCCCGTACGAGCATCTCTATAGATTGCGCCGTCCCACAACGGAGCGCTTGCTTGAATCCGATCCATGTCATCCGTTGTGGATTCCATCGCCGCCACCGGCGTGGGATATCGACAGCAAGGACGGCTCTGGGCCTATCAACATCTATGGGGCGATGTGTCAGGTCATGCCGCGTGAGGCGTTTGAAGCCATCGGCGGCATGGACGAGCAGTTCGTCGGATGGGGCGGCGAAGACGTTTCCACTTTCTACGCCCTCTGCACGCTGTGGGGTCCGGTGCAGTACACCGATAATGACATCCTCCACCTGTGGCATCCGTCCGTTATCAGCAGCCAGGTTGGCGCTTCATGGCAAGTGAAGATGTGGAACGGACAGACGCAGCCAGGCGTGAACAACGAGCTGGGCGGACGATACGCGCGGGCCAACGGCAACCCAGTTGCGATGCAAGCGCTGGTTGACGAGGGGCGGAAGCGATGACTGAGCAATCTGTTATTGACCGCATCAAGGCCGATGTTGCCGCAATCCGTGACGACCTATCTGCCGCCAACCTCGCTGGCGATCTGTCAAGGACGCGAGCGTTAGTCAACTCGGCGCTTCGCAAGGTCGAGGGCGTTATCGGCCACCTGGCGACCGTTGTGTCCGACGAGGTTGAGGCGGTTCTGCCGGACGTTGATGAGCGCGATGAGTCCGTTGAGGACGAGAAAGATGTCGTCACTCCGCTAGCAACTCAGTAACGCAACACAAACACGTTCCAACAAAAAGGGGCAGCGTGGAAATCGGCTTTTTTAGTACGGACTTTTCCACGGAACCCGTGGTTGATGAGTACCAGTCACAGATTCAGCAGAAGCAAGTATTCGTGCCTGGACAACAGCGCATGTCGTTCGGGGGGACTTTCCTGCAACGTGGCGCAATGCCAGCGATGGAACTGAACAAGCACGGCTATGACAATCACTTGTCGTGGCGGTTTGAGGTTGCGCCGGATGGACATATTCGTACGCTTGACATGGAAGGCAACTGGCACGATCCAGACTGTTGGCTGAGTCAAAGGTGGATGCATCGCGATGGCGTCGAACAAGTGCGGCGCGCTCGTGCGGCGGGTCAAGTGGTCGGGGCGGATTTGGATGATGCCTTTCACGCTCTTCCGAAAAGTAACGTGGCGCACGCGACCACTGATCCAAAAAATAATATTGACTTTAACAGAGACCATTATTGGAACATGCTCGCTGAGTGTGATTTTGTAACCGTTTCAACTGAACCTCTCAAACGGGAGATGGAGAGACTGGGTGTTCCCGCTTTTGTGGTGCGGAACGCAATTCAGTTGGAGCGCTGGCCGCAGAACGATCCGGGTGTGGGCTACATTAGTTGGATCGGTGGTCTGCAATGGCGGGCTGCTGACATCCCAGTCCTTCGCAGCATTGGCTTGCCGCAGTTCCTTGAGGATTACGGATTGCCGTTTTATCACGGCGGCGACAGCCAAGTGCCGGGAGTGAAAAAGGTTTGGGACGTCGCTGGAATTGATGCAACAAAGGTTCAGGTTGCAGCTGCGCCGCTGACTCACATCGCGCAGTATCCAAACCTATGGGGTCCAGTCGCAGTAATGCTTATCCCGTTAGAGCGGTGTCGTTTTAACGAAGCGAAGTCATACCTGAAGGCGCTGGAAGCCTGTTGTGCTGGAGTTCCCTACATCGTGTCCGCAGGTTTTCCTGAACACCAAATCTTGATTGATGAAGGAAGCGCCGGGCGCGTTGCTCGCAATGACAAGCCGTCTTCGTGGATTGGTCACCTGGAAGAGTTGCTTGATCCTGATGTGCGACGCGCTGAAGGCAAGATTAATCGCACCATCGCAGAACGCCACGACATCACCGAGAGGTGGATCGACTGGCATGAGGTATACTCTCAGTTTATGAGTGTGCCGGGCGCAGCAGGAACTGCCCCGGCACCGGCCGAAACCTTAGAGGAGGTTCCGACAGGTGGATGATACCATCGAGTTGACAGAATTGCAATGCACAAAATGCAAGCAGACGCGTCCGATTGATCAGTTCAATCGCGACTCAAGCCGCAAGACTGGTTATCGTGCTTGGTGCAAGGTATGCCAGCATGAGTGGAAGACTGGCTATTACGAAGCCAATCAGGACAACCTGCGAGCGTACACGAAACAATGGGCGTTAGATAATCCAGAACGCAAGAGGGATGCTGACACACGGTATCGCGAGGAAAACCGCGACGCCATCAATGCATACTTTCGGGAGCGCTATCAAGAGTTCCGTCAGGAACTACTTGATCAGCAGTGGGTTTACCATCTGCGGCGAGCGTACAAGCTCACGCCAGAACGATACCTAGAGATTCTGATATCTCAGGACTATGGTTGTGCGATTTGTGGGAAGCCACCGACACAACAGGGTCGTGGCAAACATCTCCACGTTGACCACGATCACGATTGTTGTGACGAGACACCGACGTGCGGCAAGTGCGTTCGTGGGTTGTTGTGCTTTCAGTGCAACGTTGGTCTCGGTAAGTTCGGTGATGAGGGAATGCTGCTTGTGGCTGCTGCATACTATTTGGAGTCGCACAAGTGACCATGTCTGACGAGGAAATCATGGAAGCCTTTGAGGCCGATATGAAGTTCCGAGCATTGCTCCCAAACACAATCGCAGTGAGGCGCAGGTATCTTCGCAAGTATTCGCGTGAGGTTGGCTTCGGAGCGGCTACTGAGCAGAAGGTCATTCAGTGGCTTGGTCGTGACATTACGCCGAAGACGCGCAGTATGTGGCTAAGCACGCTGAACTCGCTGTACACGTTTTGCGAAACGGGCGACAACGGCGACCCCGTTTTCCCTCGGCTTGAGACGAACGACGGCAAGCAGGGTGATCATTTCAACCCGGTGCGCGGCATCAAAAAGCCACGCATGCACGGAGGTCGTCCACGACCAATGTCCGACGACGACATTAACCTAGCAATCGCTAACGCTGATCCAGTCAAGAAGTGCTGGTTCCTGCTAGGCGCATATTGCGGGTGTCGCTGTCAAGAAATAGCGTTCATTGAGCGCGCGGACATTGACGAGGACAATGGCACGCTTCTGATTACACATGGCAAAGGTGATAAATCTCGCTATGTGCCATTGCACCCCGATGTGCTCGTCGCGCTCAATGAGCTGCCGATGCCAGCAAGCGGTCGGTTGTGGAACGAAACGGCAGCAAGCATTTCCAGAAAAGGAAACCGCTTTTTGCATAGTCTCGGGATCAAGTCCACAATGCACACTTTTCGACACTGGGCTGGCACACACTTTTACAGAGCGTCACGAGATTTGATCGCCACACAAAACCTCATGGGTCACAGTGATCCTAGCACGACGGCTGGGTATGCCGCAGCCGATATGTCGAAGTCTTCGGCTATCGTTAACGCGCTCAACATTGACCCGGCGAAGTTTCGTGAAAGTGTTGCACGACTTGACGAGAAGCGCGCAGAGTGACAATCGGCGTCACGATTTGCTCATTCAACCGCCCCGAGTACGCAGAAAAATGCGTCAAGTCCGTCCGCAAGCACCTGACCGACGTAGTTGACCACATTGTATTCGTCAACGACGGATCAGACGAAAAGCATCGTGGCTCCTACCGTCGAGTCCAGAAAGCCGTCCAGTCAATGGATGGCACGTATATCGGTATGGATCACAACGGTGGCGTCGCCGCCGCCAAGAACATCGGACTCCAGTTCCTGCTTGACCGCGGCTGCGACTACCTGTTCACGCTGGAGGACGACATAATCATCCAGTCACCGAAGGCCGTGACGGAGTACGTTCGTATTGCCAAGACCGGCATTACCGGACTGAGTTTCGCTCACCACGGCGAGGCCAATTACGGCGGACCCGTCGATGCTGACGGTGACGTGGAGTATTACTTCCACTCCATTGGCGCATGGTGCCTGTTCACTCGCCAACAACTGCTGAACGATGGCATGCTTGACGAAAATCTCCACAACGCCTGGGAACACGTGGAGCAAACGCTCCGCATCGGTACTGAACCATACCGCTACCCCGACGTTGCTGGTTCTGCCGAATGGCTGAAAGAACTGCCGGGCAGCATTGAGAAATCGTCAATCCGGCCGCGTCCCGACTGGCAGCAGAACATTCGCGACGGTCTGCGTTATTGGTCCGAGAACAAGCCCGACACGTTCAAGTCGTTGTTTGGCGACAACTGCCCGCTGCAACAGTACGCCAATTCTATCCTTGGCTAGCACACCCGGAGGGGACTGACGTATGGCCGTTCCTATTCTGGGCGCACGTAAAGCTCGCAAGCAAGCTGCCGTCGATGCAGCAGTGGCTGAAGGTGTCCACAAGGCCATGATGCCCGCGTTGGCACAGGCTGCGCTGAATTCGCAGATGTCGTCAGGTGCAACGTACAACCCGTCATCACCGTTCAATCAGGTAGGACCGGGGCAGGGTTTTGTTCCGTTGCCGCGTCCAGACGGACTGTTTGATTCAGGATTTGGTCCGGGCTACCCGCTCTTTCCTGATGCGATTGATCCGCTAGGTGAAAACGGACGCACGATCCCTCGTCGTGCGCAGTACCTGATTTCGGCAAATATCCAAATTGTCGATCGGCGCATTCCATGGTCCGTGCTGCGTGGACTAGCAGATGATGTTGACGTTTTGTCTCGCTGTCTGCAAATAGTTCAGGATGCTTTGGTTGGACTGAATTGGTCATGGGGATTCTCTCAGGGAATCATCAACCAGATCATGACGGAGCAGGACATCACCAACAGCTCCAAAGCTTCGGCAATCGCACGCGAAAAGTACGGCGACGAATTGCAGCGCGTTGAGGAGTTCTTCCAGTATCCCGACAAGCGGATGCAGTTCAACTTCTCGCAATGGCTGACTGACCTGATCTACTCGCACCTCGTCTACGACGGCATTGTCGTGTCGCCACAATACAATCTTGGTGGCGAACTGATATCCCTGTCTACGATCGACACACCAACGATCAAGATTCTGCTGGACAACCAGGGCTTCATTCCGCAGCCACCCGCACCCGCGTATCAGCAGATCCTGTATGGCTTTCCGCGCGGCGAATACACGGCCGAGAACGTGAACCAAGATGGCACAGTTCCGGGCGGTCAGTCATCGGACGATCTTGCCTACTACGTGAGGCGTCCGCAGCCAGGGTCCATGTATGGAACTTCGCAGATTGAAGAGTGCATCAACATCGCTACGATTTACATGGAGCGCCAGGCGTGGCTGCATGCTGAGTATTCGCATGGCGTTACGCCTCGGATGTTCGTTGAGACCGAAGGCACGGAGAACTGGACGCCCGAGCAACTGGGTTACTACGAACGCACATTGAACGATCAGTGGTCAGGCCAAACGCAACGTCGTCAGCAGATCATGCTTGGGCGTCCCGGCATGAAGCCGACACAGCTCAAGGGCATTGACGAAGCATACAAAAGTGACTATGACGCATGGCTCGTCATGCAGATGGGCGCCAAGTTCGGCATCCCGCAAGCAATGCTCGGCATTCAGATGCACTCGTCCATCGGCGGCGGCGCTGCCGGTAAGCAACAGTCGGATCAGGCCGAAGCCTTTGCTACTGACGCATTGCGTAACTTTCTCATCGACTGCATCAACGACATGGCTCGCCGGTTCATGGGGGTCGGTCCTGAACTAACGATGACCGCCACTGGCGGCGGCAATGACGATGACGATCTAACCCGCGCCCAGGCGGATGCCGTTGACGTGAACACGGGAATCCGCTCGCGCAACGAAGTCCGCGCCGAGCGTGGTATTCCGCTTGATCCTGCGCCCGAAGCGGATTCGCTCGGAGTGACTTCCCCGACCGGCGTGACCTTCCTTCCCGGATTGCTGCAAGCACAGCAGACCGCAGCCGAACTAGCAGCACAACCACCGCCCCCACCCGTCCACGTGATTGCGAATCCTGATGGCTCAACCACCCCAGTCGCCACAGATCCCGCAACCGGCCAACCTCACAATCCAGTTACTACATCTGCGAGCGTCACTCATGGCGGTACAAGCGCAAGTGTCGGATCTGCTGCAAGCGTTGCCCCAGTCAAGGCCGACGCCAAGCCCGATGTTGCTCCCAAAGACGATCCCCGACAGCCAGAGACTGACGCCGAAAAAGAACTTGCTGCGTTCGCCAAGTGGGGCCGATCCCATCTGGGGAAAGAATCGGCCCGAGACTTCGATTTTAGATGGCAAGATGGAGCCACTGCCGGACGCCTCAACGACCTCGTAAGGTCTGGTGACGCCGAACTGGTGAAGGCTGCCATCACAGAGGCACGAGACACCCCTACGGTTGCGCCTAAGGCTACGGAATCCGATGTCGCTAGCCAGGTCGCAGATCGGCTATCTAAGGATCTGGCGGCACTCAGGCAATCGTACGAATTGCTGGACGAGGCACGCAGTCTGAAGGTCTAGCCGTGACGGACATCGACGCCATCGTTGACGCTGCCCGTGATGAAATCCGCAAGGAAATCGCACGCGTTAATGCGGAGACTGAGCGGCTGATCAAGGCGTCGAAATGGGCCAGTCATCCCAATCATGAACTCCACGACAAGATCGTGGCGTATTACACCCCACTGATCGCCACCGCACTGAAGGACGCCATAACCGGCGTGCGCGCCACGATCACGTCGGCGCAGAACAAGTACGCAGCCGCTCAAGCCAAGACGAAGAAGGCCGCTGGCGACGAGGTGGCCGAAGGGACTTTGGCCCAACAGGTGGCACGCCAAGCCGCCCAGGCTGGCATCGGCACATCGCAGGCGGAACTCAAGCAGATACTCGCTCGCATGACGGCGGACTCGGCTCTTGCCGGTGTTCATAGTGCCATTCAGCAGATTCCTGGAACACGGGTGCCCGATGACCTGGCTGAATTGTATGATGCGGTGGATTGGTCATCTTGGTCTCCGGGCAACGTCGCAGCCGCAGACACATTGTCTGGCGGACTTCAGTCGGTGTTGGATCAGATCGGCGCCACCCTCAACGGCATTACGGACACCAACGTTGAGCGCATCGGCAATCAGATTGCTGATGGCCTGACAGGCGGCGACAGCGTACAAACCATCGGTAACAACATTGCCGACATGGTTGGCAGCGATTCGCGTGCGTTGACAATTGCTAACACGCAGACAGCGATGGCCGTTTCGCAAGCGTCAATGGACACGTACAATGCCAACGGTATTGACCAGTGGGAATGGCTTGCAGAGGACGACGCGTGTCCGATCTGCGAAGACAACATGGACAACAGTCCCTACGACGTAGGAGATGATCCCGATCCGTCAGTGCCAGCACACCCAAATTGTCGATGCGTCTACATCCCCGTCGTAAAGACCTCGTCAGACGAATCCGACACTGGCGATTCAACCGACGAGGACGCGGACGACAGCAGCGACGAAGGGACCGATGATGGGTAAGCACACCATCCGTTATCGCAATGGATTAATGGCCTGGAATCCGTCGAACGATCCAGAATGGCGCTACCGCAAGACGCTGGAAAAGAAAGACCGCGACGCGTTCGACGCCAAGGACGACGACGATCGCAAGATGATCGTCCAGGCGTGGGGGCTTGAACAGGTCGGTTGGAAGTTCTAATGGCTGGCATAACCATTGATGGTGTCGGTGGATTTGAAGCCGGACTAGACGCCCTTATTGCCAGCGTTCAGGAAGCTACTCGCCTAGCCGTCATGTCGGGCGCACACCTGATTGAAGCGCAAGCCAAGCAGTCCATGAACGGTCCTGGCCCAAAGGTGCAGACCGGGACGCTGCGCAGAAGCATCAATGTCATTGACACCACGTCACTGGGCGCTGGCAGTTATCAAGCCCGCATAGCGCCGACCGTGATCTACGGGCGGCGGCAGGAACTCGGTTTTCACGGACAAGATTCTTTGGGACGACACTACAACCAAAGTGGCCGTCCGTTCTTGTCCACGGGGCTGAACAAAAGCCTCCCACTTTTGCAGGGCGTTTTCAGCGCAGCCTGGCAAGCGGCAATGCGAGCGTAACTTTCTGCCCGGCGGTTCGCGTCAACGGTTCAGCCGTGCGTTGACCTCCCGCAACGACGGTGCCGGTACCACCGCCGGGCAACTTTTAGGAGCATCAGAATGGCGCATATCGCGGTGGACATTGACGGGACGGCCGCTGCGGCACCACAACAGATTCAAGAACTGTGCTCGTCTCTCCAAGCGGCGGGACATCGGGTGTCGATCGTTACGGGAACTGCCAACCCTACGGCATCTCAGCAAGACTTTGACGAGAAGGCCAACTATCTGAACAGCATTGGCATGGGTCAGTCGTACGACGACTTGACCGTTATTGCTCACGGCGATGATGGCGGTATCGCTAACGCCAAGGCGCAATGGTGCAAGGACAACTCGGTCGATTGCCTAATCGATAATTCTAAGGCCAACGCGAAAGCGGCGGTTGCTATCGGCATACCCCTTGTGCTTGTTCCGTGGGCATCTCGCGTGGATGGTGGTTAATGAGCAAGAAGAAGCGGGCACCAGAAATCCGTCCAGTCTTTAACTGGCTAGACGACGTTGCCGATCATGACTTCGACGCTGCAGAAGCGTATCTGTCCATGCGGTTTGATGACGATGTTGTTCACCAACTCGTCCACAACCTACGCAACGCCAAGATCACCGAGCGTCGTGCCAACGACATCCTGCGTGCGTGTGGACACGACCCATTGCCGATCACCGATGCTGGCGTGTTGCATAACTTGCTGAAGGTCGCACGTGGTGAAGCGATGAGTCCGGTGCTCGTTGTCACTCATGACGGCGAGTCCGACATCGCTGACGGGTATCACCGCGTCAGCTTGGTCTATCAACTTGATCCTTTCGGCGTAGTGCCGTTGCGGATTGCGTAAAGGAACCCCCCTATGCCGAGTGCAAACTTTCGCCTAAAGGTGTCTGTGGAGCCTGACGAACCTGACGCACCGCCTGTTGTGCGCGACATCGGTGGATCGGTCATCAAGTCCGACGCCGAGCAGCGTTACGTGCTCATGGTTGCCTACCCCGCCATGAAGGCAGACACGGGTACGGCCCAGGACGGATTTCGCGATTTCGGGCAGGCCGCAGTCATTGAAAAGGCGTGCTTCGCGTTCATGCGCAAGGGCTGCAAGCTCGGCATGTGGCACAAAGATGGTTATAGCGACTGCGGCGAAGTGGTCGAGAATTACATCTACCGTGGACCGACGTGGGTAACAAAGAGCGACGACGGGACTGAACAGGTCATTGAGCCAGGCGACTGGTTGACCGGAATGATACTCACACCAGAAGTCTGGTCCATGTACAAGGCTGGCGTTATCGGTGGAGCATCCCCGCAAGGAAAAGCCAAGCGACGCGTTCCGGACGCGGCCACGTTGGCTCAACTCAGGAGCTAGATAAATGACGACCGATACGGCCATCACTGAATTTGAAGACATCGACCCAGATGAACTCCATCTTGTCGGCAACGGTGCGAACGGATTTAAGGCACTGCTTGCCAAGTCTGCGAGCGAAGAGGTGCGCGAAGTTCTTGAGATCATCGCTGACGCCACCGACACGGAGATTGTGAAAGCCGACGATGATTCTGGCGACAAGCCAGATCCGTGTCCGCTCTGTGACGGGCAGAAGACCATCAAAGACGGACACGTCAAGTGCCCCAAGTGCAAGGGGACTGGAGTGGCCCCCGCTGTTGGCGACACGACCAAGACTCTCGCTGAAAAGGCTGAGTCTGGCGTGGCCGCAAGCGGCGCCGCCGTTCCCGTTGATGACACGTGTGAAGCCTGCAAGGGTTCCGGCAAAGACGAGACGGGCGTGTGCGATGCGTGTGCGGGGACTGGCAAAAATGCCGACGCTCCGGCCGCTGGTCAACTGAATGCAGTGAACGCCGACGCTGGAAGTGTGACTGAAGGTGCTGGCGGACGCGAGGCCGTTGATAAGGCGGCTCAGTCCACCGCAGACCAGAACGTCAGCGACGCCAGCAAGGCTGCCGGTTACGTGCCCGAGCCATATCACGCAGATGCCGACGAGACCGTTGAGTGTCCTAAGTGCCAGAAGATGAACGACGTTGACGCGTCGTTCTGCGATCAGTGCGGCTTTGAATTGAAGGGTGCGCCAAGCGTCAAGGTCGAAGCCGCTAAGGCATCTGGCGATGTGTTCACTGCGCCAAATCTGGCACTAGCTGCTGCCGCTTCGCAGGTTGTTGGCGATCCGGCACCTGACACTGGTGGCAGCGACAGCATGGACGACGGCTCTGGCCCGATGTCACCGCCCGCTACGCCTGGTTCGCCAGCGTGGGAGGCGGTTGACGCCCAAACCGCCACAGACGCCGCACTGGCGTTGATGACTGCGGTTGAGTTGATGCGGACGTTCGCACAGCGTGAGTCGACTGAGGTGGCGATGGGCGAAGGCAACGATGTCTTCGACGCCTACGCCGCGTCCGAGGCCATCTGTGCCGCTCAGGCTGCACTTGGCGTCATGGCCCAGCTCGCATTCCACGAAGGACTTGAGGCAGCGAAGTCGTTGCCAGATGACGAAAGCGTTGAGAAGGCTGGCCGACGTTTGGCCGGTAAGACCGTTGCAGCACTCGCTGCGGCACGTGACAAGGCCAAGGATTTGGCTGATCACATTGGTGGGGTACTCGGAGACGACGACCCCAAGAAAAACGCCAGCAAGAGTGCTGACGAAATCGATATGGACGCTTTGTCCAAGGAGTTAGAGAATATGTCAACTGACGAGCTTACGAAGGTGCTCGACGCGCGCGATGAAAAGCTCGTCGGGCTCCTTGCCGAAGCACTGAAGAGTGCGCCCAAGGGCGATACCAAGAAGTCCAAGAAGGACAAGACGGAGGATGCTCCGGCCGAGGCCGTTAAGGCTGAGGGCGAGGACGCCGAAGTTGTGGCTGAGGTTGAGGCCGATGGTGAGACCGTTGCGGAACCCGCTGACGATGCCACCAAGGCTGCGCTGACGCCCGAAGAGATCGAGGCTAACGAAGCCGCTGCTTCCGCTAAGAAGGAAGCCAAGCGACTGAAGAAGGCCGCAGAGCAAACCGCCGCGGATGCGGCCACAGCAAAGGCAATTGAAGAGGCAGTCGCAAAGGCCACGGCGGCAGTTGACAGCCTGAAGGATGAACTTGCTGCGGCAAAGCAGGCAACGGATGACCGACTGGCCACCGTTGAAAAGATGGCGGCACCCAGCAACATCGTGCGCACGGCTCCGACCGATGCACAGAATGTTGCGAAGGCGCGTGACGAGAAGGAGTTGCGTATTGCGACCCTTGAGCGTGAAGCGCGTGAAACTTCAGACCCCGCAGTCCGTGCAGGCAACCGTGAGATTATCAAAGAGTTGCGTGCCGACATGACTGCCCCCAAGAACTAGAAAGAGAAACATATGTCGATCCCTAACGCTAGGGAACTCTTCGACGGTGACTCTGATCCCTCTGCTCAGTCTGAGCGTAATGGCGCCTTGCGCAAGAACGTGAAGTCGAACCGAGAGGTCACGGAAGCCCGTCAGGAGTTCCTTGAGGAAATGACCAAGGCCACTATCGCCGGTTTGAATGGCGATACTGACTTTGTGCGTGGGACTCCCGACCAGGTTGCTCAGGGTTATATCCCTGGCCGTGGTCCGGTTATGCCCATTGCTACCAACCCCACCCGTCGTGAGGCTGTTCGTAAGGCCATGGACGAGTACGAGATGGCCAAGTCCGCAGGGACTGCCAACTGGGGCGATCTTGAGAAGGAATGGTCATTGACCAACCCGATCTCGACCGGTCTGGTTCCGTTCGACCTTGAGGCTCCCGCCAAGCTCCTTACCCCCCGCCCCACGCCACTGCGTAACAGCATCCCGCGTGTTAAGGGTCAGGGTGGCGCTCGTCGGTTCAAGACCATCACCGGATTCACCGGTACTGGCACGGGTGGTCAGACGACCACGCAGCCCGGTATCAGTGAGACCAGCACCAACGCTGGTCCGGGTGGTCTTAGCTACATTCGTGGACCATACATCAACTACGCCGGTATCGACACCACGCTGAACTACGTGACCACGTCACTCAGCGACTCGGTGTCTTGGCAAGCGGAGTATCAAGGACAGGGCTTCGAGGACATTCGTTCGCTTAGCAATACCGCTCTGCTCTACTCTACAATGTTGCTTGACGAGCGTCTGATGATCTACGGTCGTGGAACTACGGGTAACGGCTACGCCGGTGCTCTTGGTACCCCGGCTTCGGTGACTCTGGCTGCCGTGTCGGCTTCGATTGCGCCTTCTGGTGCGACCACTCCGGCGTTGGCTTCCAACGTCTGGGTCGTTGTGGCCGCTGACGCTGGTGACCTGCTTGGTACCAACGGTACTGCGATGCACGAGGGTCCGGCTACCGCCGCAGCTTCGGTCAACGTGGCTGCTGGCCAGGCTGTTCAGGTGACCGTTGGCTCCGATGTGGCTGGCGCCCTTGGTTACAACCTGTACGTCGGTTCCGTCTCGGCTGGTCCGTTCTACTACGCTGGTCGCACTGGTTACAACGTTGGATACATCAAGGCTCAGCCTTCGACTGGTCCGACCGTTGCATCTAGTGGTGCTGACACTTCGGCACAGGCCAACAACTACGACGGTCTGCTGACCAACGTCGCCGCTTCTGGTGGTTACGTCAACCGGCTGAACGCTGCACTGTCCACCACCAACCCCGGCGTTGAGTTCCAGACGGCATTCGCCAGTCTGTACGAGTCGGTGAAGGGTGACCCCGAGGAAGTCTGGCTGAACGGTTTCGACCGTCAACAGCTTTCCAACGCGCTTCTGAACAACGCTGCGAACTCGTCTTACACGATGTTCGTGCAGCAGGATCAGATGAGCGGCGTGAACGTCGGTGCCGTGGTTTCGACCATCACCAACGAGGTCACTGGGTCTTCGGTCCCGTTGACCGTTCACCCGTGGTTCCCGCAGGGCAACGCGCTCATTCGGCAGAAGAACCTTCCGATCCCTGACAGCAATGTCGCGGAGACGAGCGTTATGGTGCTTCCGCAGGATTATGTGGCGGTCCAGTGGCCCGTTGTACAATTCACCTATGATGCGAGCACTTTCGAGATTGGGACTTTTTGTCACTACGCCCCGGCGTGGAACGGTCTCATTCAGGGCATCAGCGGTACAGGCATAGGAACCGTTCCTCCGAGCTTCGGTGATTCCTAATTCAAACTAAGGGCTGATTGATTTCAGTTCTGGCTCCCGCAATGGTTACTCGCCAGTTCGATTCTGGCGGCGGGAACGTAAGATGTCTGCTGGTGGGTTTCTAACGTAATGAAGCACGCGCTCATCAAACTCCGTAGGACAACCCTCAATCTCTCTGAGATATGCGTGGCCCACCATTCGCTCCAGCTGCTTGTTGCATTCCCGGCAGAGCAGACCCCTCCAACATCGCTCACACGACCTGCCCGATGGATGTTCACAGGTGTGACTGTGGTCAATGTCAAACGATTGCGGTCCCTGTTCGGCGCTACATAGCGCGCACTTGTGACCCTGTGTCTGAAGCAGTAATTGAAATTCTTCAGACTCCATGCCATGCCGCCAGTATTGTTGACGCTGGCTTGTGGCTGTTTTGCAAGGATCACAACGACATCCTGATTGATATCTAGCGTCAGTCCCGTGCTCAGCGACATCACGCCACCGCTTACGGCTGCGACGAATCCCCTTGCGGTAGTCCCGCATATAGGCGTTGTTCGCCTCTTTACACTCATCGCAGCGACATCCATCCGAGTACCTTGCTATTTCGCCATGCGGCGCATTTGTTGCCATTCCAAAAGGATAGCACAGATTACGTGCCCGGTCAACCATTCAGTTTACGTCTTTAGGAGCCACACATGGCAGGAACTTACAGCGGCAAGAACGTCGTCTATGTCGCAACCGCCGCATCCGTTGGTGCCGATGTCGTGGTCCTCTCCGGCGCCGGTCACTCCGTCAAGGTCACCAACGTCAGCGGTTCTGCCCCACTCTTCTGGACCGTGAGCCACCCCGGCGGCACCTGCGCGATTCCGTCCACGAGCGGCAGCGTTGAGGCTTGCTACGTCACCGCTGGCGGCGCTGGCATCTCCACCAATGCACGTGTTGCCGGAGAGTACGGCGCCGTCGTCCAAGTCGTCTCCACCGGCACCCCATCCTACACGGTCGAGGTTCAATCGGCCCACGCCACCTCTTAACGAAAGGCCACCATGGCTCCTACCGGATACTACTTCTCGTGGCAGGTCGCGCAGGCCAATGCTGCCAGCGTCCCATCCGCGGCACTCACGATTGTGGCGAACCCGGTCTAAATGGGATCACCGTCCACATTCTGGCCCGAAGCCCTACCGTGGGCGCGCATCGCACACGCAGAGACCGGCGTACTCACGTCGGTCATCCTGTCACAGTGGGCTATCGAAACAGGCTACGGCGGCGCAGACTGGCAGCCACCATTTAACAATCCCGGAAATGTGGGATCGTTTGATGGCCAGCCGGTCAACAGGTTCCCATCACTGACGCAAGGTGTAGCCGCCTACGTTCAGACGATCAAGCTCGGCTACTACAACGCGGTCCGCGCCGCCACAACGTGGGACGCTCAGTGCGTCGCACTCGGCAACTCACCGTGGGCCTCGGCGCACTATCGCCTACCCGGTGGCAGCAACGGCTCCGAGCTGATCTATGTCGTTGAGCACTACAACCTCACGCAGTACGACGGTGCTGCTCCACAACCTCAGCCGCAGCCCACACCACAACCGACCCCAACACCCACGCCCAAGGAGTACGAGATTATGGACAGCACCACCGCCGCCAATGGTGACATCGTGAGCCACGCAGTCACCCCTGCTGGCCACTATCTTGAGATCACGCGCAAGGCTGGCGATCAAGGCGAGGCTGCCACTCAGGGTCTGAGCATTATCGACATCACGGCAGCGTTCCCTCAGTTCACCGTTCAGCCATAACGGTGCCGGTCGTATGACCGAGGAACGCAAAACGCGCAAGCAACTGCGCGAAGAGGCCGACGCCAAGAAGTCCAAGCGGGCCAACACCGACAAACTCAAATCTGACCTAGACGCCATCGTTCACCTCATTGACGATGCTCTCGGCGGGGGCGAATAGTGTGCCCGACACCATCCCCTGGTACAACGACCTGCCGATAGCCACACCCGCATACGGCGGCGGCGGAATTGCCGTTGAGCAGAACGCCGCCCGCTGCTGGAAGAGCGCAGACGATAGCGACCTGCGTTGTCATGCGATGGCTGTCAATGATGCCGGATTGTGCGAACAACACCTACGCGAGATGCGCACCGACTGCGCCCTCGTGTGAATATTACCCTATTACTTCAACACAAGGCGGAAGTGAATGTTGGCGAGTGTTCATCTAACCACTCTTTACGAACTCGGTGGAGTGACAATCCTCATCGGTGCCATTGTTGCGGCGATTCGCGCCCTATACAAGATGGTGCGGCACATGGGACTTGTCCATGAGGCCATCGTTGGCAGAACGGCAGAGCCGGGTGTGGACGCCATCCCGTCGATGATCGACAGGTTCCATACCGTTGACGCTCACCTGACCACTCAAGACGATCACCTGATCACCCAAGATGATCGACTCGCAACCATTGAAAAGGAATATCGCCCCAACGGCGGGACTTCATTGCGGGACAGCATCAACCGCAACGAAAAGATGACGAGCGATATCGCCATCACGGTGGAACAGCACATGGTTGCGGACGAAGCGATCTGGCACGAACTAACCGACAAGCTTTTGGTGATCTCCGGTGGTCAGGAGTTGGCCGCACATACGGCACTTGACGTTGCCGTGGTCGTGAAGAAAGCGGCCGAAGCCGCTGCCGTTGCCGTGAAGGAAGCGGCCGAAGCCCAGGCCGCAATCGTGAAAGCAGACGCAGCAACCGACGCGATAAGCGTAAGAGAAAAGCTGGTGGACCAAGCCGCCGTTGTAAGAACACAGTTGCAGGGTGCTGCCGCAGATGTAAGGGGGGCGCTCGATGCTGAGTCTACCGCTGCCCACGTTGAAGCCCAAGCGCAGGCAGACGAGCGAGACCGTGTGCGTGATGAGTCCTCGCTGATAAAGCAGCGAATGGTGGACGATCCCGCCACCACAGAAGTTTGACAATCGCAACACCTAATTAAGGAGACCCCATGGGTCCAGTATCCGCCGTCGTGGCATCCGTTTGGTTAATTATTTATGGGTTGGTCTACGCCAACGTCTTCGCTGCCGCCCCAACGCCTAGCGCAATCAAGGCCGTGGCCGTGATTGCGATTATCGCCGCAGTCGTGGTCCTCATCGACACGTTCTGGGCCTGGACTCACAGGAACGCGTAATGCTGCGACTGATAGGTGCCATCGTAGTTATCATTATCGTTGTTGTGGTCGTGCTGACCATCATCTAATGAGCGTCTTCGACCTGAAGATCCTCGCGCCCCTCGCCGTCATGGCATGCATGGCGGTCGCGGGGTGGATCTACCTGCAACGCGAATATGCCGAGTACCTAAAGATCGCTAGAGCCTGAACAAAGGGAGGCGCTGTGGCTGAGGTTGCTGTGCTGATCCCGCTTATGCGCGCCCATCGGATCGCGCCCGTTGTTGAAAGCATCATCGCCACCACGGATTCGCCGCACATTGTAGTGATAGCAACGGGCGAATGTGCCAACGCCACCAGAGACTTACCCGTGACATTGCTGGAAGATACCGGCGGTTCGTGGGGCCAACGTATTAACGCTGGATACAAGTTGACATCTGAATCCATCGTGATGACCGCTGCCGACGATCTATTCTTTCATCCTGGCTGGTTTCCGCCAATTCAACGAGCGCTTGATGCTATCGACGGTGGTGGCGTATGTGCCGTTAATGACACATATAACGCCGCGGGCGTGCATTTCTGTCTCTCAAAATCCTACATTGAAACTATCGGTGGCGTGCTTGACCAACCTCCCGGTGTTATCTGTTGTGAAGACTATGTCCACAGTTTTGTGGACGATGAATTAAGAGCAACCGCCCAATTCCACGGTAGGTGGGGTGGCGTCATCCGTGAGTCGGTTGTGGAACACCAACATTACGGCGCAGGCAAAGCCGATCACGATGCTGTTTACGCAGCGGGATCGGCGTCAATGCCACAGGGACTAGCAACACTTCAATCACGATCACACCTTTGGGCGGCATAGATGGCTAATGACGGACAGATCGAGGTAGATGCCGGAACCGGCTCAATTTTCGTAGACACCAGTGTCGTAACCACCGGCGAAGGTGCTGGCCAGAATCGCCAGAGAGTTGCGATTGGGGATGCCGTTCAGGGCGAAAACTTTCTTTCGATAGGTGCCGATGGCGCTTCCAGCGTCCACGTCATTCCCTCTGGAACCGCTGCATCGGTTGTGGTTAGCTTCCCAGCAGTGCAGCCAGTCTCACAATCGGGCGCATGGAGCGCATCGGTTGATGGAACGGTCGTGGCGACACAGGGTGGCGCGCCGTGGACCGTGGACGCCCTTCAGCAAGGTAACTGGGGCGCGTCGATATCTAATGTTGTCCCAGTCTCGCAATCCGGAGCCTGGGCCGCATCCGTTGACGGCACAGTTGTCGCCACACAAGGTGGTGCGTGGACCGTCAACGCCCAGCAACAGGGGAACTACGGAGCATCCATCTCCAACTTCCCAGCAAGCCAGGCGGTCACGCAAGGAACCGTTCCGTGGGCTGCGTCCGTTGAAGGTCAAGTCGGCGTCACACAGGTAACGAGCCCGTGGGTCACGTCTGGCACCGCCACCGTCAGCGGTTCGGTCTCCGCCATTCAAACGGGCACGTGGTTTACCACGGTCAGCGGCAGCGTCACTGCTCTTCCGAGCGGCAACCAAACCGTGTCCGGCAGTGTGTCCGTCCTGAACCAATCAGGATCGGCATCCGTCCAACTCCTCCCGTCATCAAGCGACATCGGCTACGTGGGAACGTGGACGACAAGCGGTCCGGTTACCGGACAATCCTCGGCCAGCGTCACGACAATCCAAATGACTGCCACGTCATCAGTTCCGATCAACGGCATTCTTGTTGGAGGCGTATCTAGCAATGTGTATTCGGTATGGGCGGGGGCGTCCGGCGTGGCATCTGTTGGCGCAACGGGGGGAGTTGAAGTCCAACCCGGCGGAATCGTCCCGTTCACGTGCGGAAACGTCAACCAAATTTACATCGTCGGCAGCAACAATACCGATATCGTTTGGTGGAGCGTCCTCTAGTGCCGATTCCTCCGTTCGCACCCGCACCCGGATTAGCCCGTTCAACGCAGACACTCGCCGCATCAGTGTCCGGCACCGGCACCATCACGCGCTCTCAGGTTGGGCCGCTCAAGCTCTACGTGCTCCAACTCAACGCATGGAACGACCCCGGCCAGACGATCACATTCTCCTCCGCGTTCACCGTCGATACGCCAGGATGGATGGCAACTCCCAACGTTCCCCCCACCTTCGTGCCAACCGCATCTAAGACCACGTTCCGACTGCCCACCACTTCGGCCACCGCCATCACCGGAGTCTTCATTATCCAGGGGGTCTAGTGGCAGCCAGCGTAGCCAATATCCCCATCGACTCAGGCATCACACCCCAGACGCTCGCCTTCTACAACCAGCTGTGGTCGCTGTGGCAGAACAACAAGCACGTCTCCGCCGCGTGGCTCTCAATCGGTCAAACAGAACTCGCTCAAGCGCCGCAGGGACAGCCCGAATGGAACCTCCCCAAGCTCACCACCGGGCAGACCCCCGCGATGGTGTGCTTCAACGGTGGCGTGGTGTGGGCAGCGAACGGCGAAGCAGTCAATGTCTTCGGCGCCCCGTCCATGACGCTGGCCAACAACTGGGACGGGATGCTCCCGCTGCTCCAAGCTGTCGGGTCGCACGGTGGCGCGGCGCAGGGGATGGCGGCGTTGCGGTCCCCGATGCTCTACACGGCTGGGTCGGCGTACCCCGGCATCACCACCACCGTCGCCGCGATCAACGCTCTCGGCTACATGCCGATGAACGTTACCGGCCCGTTCTCCGCGGGTGGCGGCAGCGGCGTGATCCCGTGCTCCGATGGGTTGCACCCGTTCACCTACACCGGACTTACCACGAACACCAGTCTCAATGGCGTGGTGATCTCCAGCCAACCGGCATCCAACTCCAACGGCAACGTCACCCAGTCGTCTGCAGCTGCCGTGACCATCAACGCCCCCGTCTACCCAGCCCTCCTCCAAACCGGCAACGCCGGGGCGACGGTCCCCGCGGGATACGTCAATGGCACCAACTGCTACGTTGAGGCGTGGCCGCTGCACTGGTCCTCGTCCGCGTACACCACCCTGGCAGCGAGTCAACCCACCGGCGGCGGAATCGTCGGAGCCACCGCAGGAGGTTGGGCCGACGCCCAAGCCGCCAACGCCAACGGGAACCTCAACGCCATGCTCGACGGCTTCGCGGTACTGGCCGCGGCCCTGAGTCCCTACCCCCTCATCATGCGACCGATGCCCGAATCGAACAACGGCGGCTCGGCTGCGTTCTGGTACGACCAGGGCGCCATGGGCTGGGGGCCGCAACTGTTCCGCTACATCGTGGGCTACCTCACCGGCAATGGTGGGTTCGCCGGACAGCCGGTGACCGCGGTGCCGGTCCACAACATCATCTTTGCCACCAACTCGGCATCACCGACCGGACTAGAGGCCGTCGGGACCGACTTCCCCACGACGGCCACGGTCGGGTTCACCGCCGACCTGGTGGGGATGGACACGTACTCCGGCACGTGGGCCACCACCAACCCCAAGTCCGGATTCACCACGGCTCTCGGCGTCACCGGGTACTCCAACGTCCCGCCGATCCTCATGGAGGCATACGGCAACACCCCCACGCACGCCGACCCCACGACCTGGGGATGGGATGCCAGCACCACCGGCGACCTCGCTGGGAAAACAACGCTCAAGACCGCCGCCACCTACAGCACCTCGCGCCAGTTCGCGGCTTCGGGGACTATCCAGATAGCGACCACTCAGGGCGTTCAGTCGGTGGCCTACACCAGCCTCTCCAGCACCGGCACGACGCCGAACAAGGTGGTCACGTTCAGCGGAGTCACGACCACCGGAGTCCCTACCGGCAGCATGTTGCCGAGTCCCGTCAACGTGTTCAACCCGTTCATCTACGGCGTGGCCGTGGGCACCGCCACAGTCTCACCCAACACGGGCTGTGCCAACTTCCTCACCGGCATCAAAGACGCCACGGCAACCGGCTGTCACTTCTGCATCAACCCGCTCAACTACGGCGCCACGGCCAACAACGAGTTCCAGTCGATGCTCTTTCAGCCAGGCTTCAAGGCCATCATGCAGGACCCCGACACGGTGAACCTCCCGACACCGGGGAACTGGAGCGGCTTCGGGTGGGGTGCTGGGCAGGGTACGGAGTGGAACTGGCAGAGTCCATTGGTGGGGACTTAGCCAATGGCAACCATCAAGGGACTACTGTCACTGTTCTTCAAGGGCGGTACGCCGCCCACGCCCGTGTTTGTGCAGTACGTGGCAGGTTCGCCTTTTGTGGAGTGGACGGCTGGCACGGCAATAACCAATTGGTCCGGTGGTCCCGCAAGTGGAGGGTAAATGCTGAGCATCTACGCAGTCTCCACGCAGTACGTCAGTACGAATATCAGCAACACGGAGGGCATCAACCCGACGAGCGACACGGTGCAGTTCGCTTTCCTTGGTGGAGTGTCCAATTCCTCACAGGCGAACGAACTGGTACCGACGAGCAGCACGACTTGGTACACGGGATCGTGGCCGAGTATGTCGCCAGTGACGAACACGGCCAACAGCTATACAGCGACGATCCTTGTCGGACCCGCGGGGACTGTGGCATTGACGACTGGGACGTATCTCATGTTGGCAAAAGTAACCGCTAGTCCCGAAGCACCCGTTATTTTCTGCGGTCCCATTTCAGTTAGCTAACAACGCTCTGACCTGCATGTTTTGTAGTGAAGGAAAGTAAGGCTATTCACTCACGGTATTTGGCGCTGTAGGACCGATTTTAGCGTCTGGCACAAGGCGCCGTACACACTATTTGCAAGCCTCCTGAGCGATTCTAGGGGCCTTAGAAACGTAACGGAGCGTGCGTATGAGCAGCACAGTCGCGTACGCCAACTACGACCAATCGTACACGAACCGCGTACCTCTTTTGACACCACAGGAATATAATTCGGCCCCGACCGCAATGGACGTTGCAAATCTGGTGTCAGGTGGGTCGCAGGCAAACTCTACCGCACTTGTAGAGACGATTGCTCGGGCATCCTCCTGGGTGGACCAGTACGTGATGGGATCAACTGGCACCCTTGCTGCGACACTGAATACGGAGTCGTATCGCATCTGGAGTTCGCGTGACCTGACATTAAAGATCCACCCGCGGTTTTGGCCAATTCTTGAAGTCGATTCATTCTCGTACGCCCCAACGGGTGGTTATGGCTTCAGCAACGCGGCGTCAATCACTCCAGCTGGCAACATCTGGATAGAGCCGCAGGAGTTCGTGGTCAACCTCAACGCTGGGGGCATCTTCGGATTTAACACAGCGTTCAACGGTTTCGGCGGAATCGGCGTTGCTCCGTGCCAAGAGTATTACTGCACCTGGTCGTACGTGAACGGATTCCCTCTGTCCACGCTGACGGCCTCAGTCGCGGCGGGTGCAAACTCCATCACACCAGAGAGCGTGATCGGCATGTATCCCGGATCTACGTTGACGCTCTACGATTTGCCGAACGACGAGCAAATCCAAATTGCATCGACGTACGTTCCCGGTACAGCAACGGTGCCACTCGCGGGTACGACCGCATACACGCACGCGGCGGGTGTCATGGTTACGAACCTACCGCCCGCAGTCAAACAGGCGGCGATCCTTGCGACTACCGCATTCATCAAGCAGCGCGGGAGTGGTGCCATGGTTGTGCAGGACATGGGTGCGGTGACTCACCAGTCATCTGGGTTCTCGCAGAACAGCGGGAGCGATTGGGCTGAGGCGGAACTTCTGCTCGATGTCTTCAGGCAAGCCTACGTAGGATATTGATGACACCCAAACACGCAACCAAGGTCAAGCAACACGCCGCCAAGATCGCCAAAAAGGTCAAGGCCAAGAAGCCGAAGAAGTAGGTCGCCATGTCGCTCAGTGCAGTTAGTGAAGCGATCTACGACTACATGGAACCGAGCGCCAGCAACATCCCGAACCTCGGCGCACTGTATCGGGCGTTGCCGAAGGTAGCTGACGAAGCGGACCTCTTTCAGTTCACGCCGCCCGGACTTAGCGTTGGTGCGACGATCTACTACTTCGCGACCGACCAGAAGGAGACCCGGACGGCCCTAGGCGGTCCACCCCCTCCGTACGGTGGCGGCGGTCACAAGTTCGTTGAGTACACGTTCGCTTTCCTGATCTACTTCAAGAGCGACAGCCCTGCAGTGATCGACGGGCAGATCGCGTATGACGCGTTCAAGGATGCGTTTGTTGCGAGAGTTCGCGCCAACCGCACCGCAGGAACCGATGCCGCAGAGTATGGCGGTAACGGGACTGGAACGATCTTCCAGTGGGGTGAGGGCGGCATTCATGGTGGCGTCGATATTCAGGCCCAGCATTTCGTACCCAAGACCATTGACGGCGGGGCCGTACTTTTTCAAAGTCTTTACCACTTGAATGTGTGTGAAGACATTTTTACCTAAAGCAATCCGTTAACTAACCGGCGACTACGCCGAACAATCAGTCGCCGGTATCGGTTGACGAACAAGGAGAAATCATGGCAGGTACAGTCCTTCCTCTTTTGTCGGCAAACTCGTATTTCGGCCTCGCCGCCGAGAGCACGTACGGGACTGCCGCCAGCATCGCATCAATGACTCCGGTCAACAGTCCAAAGGTGACGCCTGGCGTCAAGTGGTTGATGGACACTGACTTCCGTGGGTCGCCGGTGATGAACTACGACAACATCGCTGGTGTCTACCAGGCTTCGTACGATATGAAGACGTACTGCTACACCGATGTGTTCCCGAACCTTCTGCGTGCTGCGCTTGGGTCGAGCGATACCGTTGCATCTGTTGGTGGCGGCAATTACACGCACACCATCGGACTGAACAACTCGCCCAACACTGGGTCGCAGTCGCCGTCTTACACGATCATCAACGACTCCGTTGATGCCACATATCAGATGGTTGCCTCACGTCTTGACTCACTGAACATCTCGTTTGCGGCAGATGCGGCTGTTGAGGCAACCACCTCGTGGAAAGTTAATCAACCGACAGTCGTAGCCAGCGTGTCGGCTACGCCATCTACGGTGCAGCACTTGATTCCCGCGTGGAACTGCTCGGCATCGATCGGCGGCGTCGCTGTCTATGTCGTTGAGAACTGGGCGCTTGACATCAAGCGCAACACGAACCAAATCTTTGCACTTGGCGCTCAGTCGAGTGTTTCCAACTTCCAGGGTCCAATTGAAGTCAGCGGCAAAACGACTTTCATCGTGCAGCAAGGTGAGACCTATTGGGCTAACGCCTTGACTCGTGATCAGCAGGTTGTGTCCTTCACGCTCACAGATCCCTTTACCGGATTTTCAATTCTTTTTCAGAGCAGTACGACTCAACTTGAGTCTCCAGTCATCAATCAGGGCAAAAATTATGTGGAGCTAGATTTGAACTTTACCTGTATCGGTAATACCACCGATACGGTCACGTTCGGCTACTCGCCTATGAAGACTGTCGTGACTAACAACATCGCCGCGGCGTACTAATATAGCGGATATGGCAACGCACATCTATGGACTGTACGATCCTCGCAAACCGATAGAGCTTGAGAACTGTCGCTACGTTGGTCAGACGGTTAACCCACTTGATGAGCACCTGAAGGACCACCTTTCGTCAGCGCGAGTTAACAACAACGCCTCGCGCGATAGGTGGATTCGGGAACTCATTGCCGATGGCGTCACTCCCTCCATTCATCTCATTGATGATGTGGATGACATCGACGCTACCGACGTTGAGTGTGCGTGGATTCTTGATGGGATTGCGGCAGGTTGGGATCTGACCAACGAAGGAACGGGCAGAGTTCCCGTTCCATGGGACAGCTCTCCGTACCTGACGCCCGCGTATCTTGAACGATTCTGGTCGAACATCATCAAGAATGGCGATGATGAATGCTGGGGTTGGCGAGCCTACAAGACGGACGACGGGTACGGTCAGTTTACCGTAGGCGCGAAGCGCGATAAGAACATCAGACGCATCTACGTCCACCGACTCATGTGGGAGATTGTTAACGGCCCAATTCCAAATCGGTTGTTTGTTTGCCATCGCTGCGACAATCCAGAATGCGCTAATCCAAAGCATCTCTTCCTAGACACGCTTCATGGCAATATGAAAGACGCCGGCCAAGGGCCGTATTCGCAATCAGCATTGGGGTGTCGAGAGAACGCACTGTCAGCAGGGACACGAATATACCGAAGAGAACACCTACATCAACCCTAAGGGTGTCAAGGTGTGCAAAATCTGCAACAGAGAATCTAGTCGCACTATCATGCGTGAAGTGAGGGAGCGCAAGAAGCCTACGTTCGTTAAGAACGCACAGTGTGACGAATGCGGATTTCTGTCCAACTCTCAAGGCGTTAGCCATCACCAGACATCAGTAAGCCACACCGGCAACAACTAGTCACACACCCCACTCGCATCATCGCCCCCGAACAAAGGATGGGCACAGCCATGTCACGACACAGCGCACTTTTCAGCCGTCGCAGCAACGCTGCGGTGGATTTCCGTCCGGACGATCCGCGCGGCGATTCACCGTTCGCTCAGCTGGGGCGGCTTTCTGCGTACTTACAGGGCGCACCAATCGGCGACGACGCGATCACCGAGTGTGGTCCGGCCCTGGACTACCTACGCGAATACACATACCGCAAGGTCTTCACTGGCACGTCGCACGAAGAGTATCTAGCACTCGACAAATCCGACCCCGATGTCATTGATTGGCTCGTGGCCGTTCATGGCGCAGAAACCGACGCATTTCAGTCCCGCAAGAACCGCTAACAAAAAGGAATAGCACAATGACCACAACCGTAGCGCTCCCCGGCGGCACCGCCGAACTGAAGGACCAAGACGAGCTGACGAATAAAGAGGTTAAGCATCTCCGCAAGGCGGCTCGCATCGCCGCGGGTGTCGCCAACCGACTGACCGAACTCGGATTCAACGACGAAGACCCCGCAACGTGGACCGTCATCGCACAGCTCAGCGACAACGAGGATGACCAGATCGACCTGTTCCAGCGCACCTGCGTGTCCATCCGCCTGAAGGACTGGACGCTTGAACTCGACAAGCCATCCACGCCCGACGAGGTTGACAATCTGCCGCGCCCGATCTACGTGCCACTGACCGTTGCCGCCGTTGACATCGACTTCTCCGACGACTTCTCGGTGGATGGTGCGGCGGACCCAAAAGCGGATTCAGCCGACTCCGAAGGCTGAAAAATGCGTACATGGGTCGCAAGGCGCTAGTCGCCGTCGACCCCGATCTACAAGACCTCGCTGCCGCATACAAATATTGCAAAATCTTCCACTGCTCCCTAGCGGAGTACGAGTCTCGTCCGTACTACGAGACGATGTGGATGCTCCAAATTGACGCCACCTATAACGATGCTGTTTCTGAAATGAACGGCTAACCACCCGAGCGAGGTCACATGGGAGCACTGGAGCCAGTAGTCGCAACTCTGGTTGCCGACATTGCTCAATTCAAAGCATCCATGGCCGAAGCAAAAGCGTCCATGGAGGAACTCGGCGCGTCCGCCGATACCGCTGACGCTGAGGGTAAGCTTGGAGCGATAGGTGCTGCTGGTTCACAAGCCGGTAAGGATGTCAAGCTCGGTGCAGAAGATGCCGTCGCTGGACTGGGTGGCGTCAGTACCGCTGCCAAAGATGCAGAGGGTGCGGCACGAAGCACGGAGTCCGCCACCAAGGATCTAGGGACTGCCGCCGAAAACACTGGTGGCAAACTCTCTGGTGGCCTGAGCGGTGGCCTGTCCAAGCTGGGCGGTATCCTCTCCAACACTGGCATCCCTGGCGTTACGTCTCTTGGTGAAGGTCTCGCTCGCACAAGCGAAGAGGCCGACAAGATGGGGTCGAGTGCGGGCAGCCTCTTTACGTCATTTGCTGGTGTGGGTAAGATTGCCACCCTTGGCCTTGGTGTCGCCTTCGCTGGTGCGGCCGTTGAAGGGCTTCACCTTGCTGACAACATGCAGCAAGCGACCACCGCTATTGCCAACTCTGCCGGGATCAGCACCACTGCTGCGAACAACATTGGCAAGGCATTCCTGAGTACAGCTGGGCAGTCAGAGTTCTCTGGCGTTCAAATGGCGCAAGCGTTTAGCCAAGTCGCTGGACAACTAAAGTCAACCCAGGGTAGCGCTCTGACCGCGGCCCAATCGCTCCAGGTAATGAACGCTGCTGGCGATCTCGCTACAGCTAAGCAAACGAGCCTAGCGTCAGCAACGACCACCGTGGCTGCTGCCATGCAGGCATTCCAATTGAAGGCTAAGGACGCGTCCGACGTTTCGGACATCCTTTTTAACGCTAGCAACGCTACGGGCCAGAGCGTCTCCTCTCTCGGCGCAGCTCTTGACAAGGTAAAGACGAAGCTCGGCGGAATGGCGCCACCCATCGGCCAGCTCGCCGGTCTGCTGGTCGACATGACCAACCACGGCGAAACCGGTCGTGCCGCCATGGCGTCCCTGACGACCACCTTCACGACATTCCTCAAGCCCGCCGCAGCTGTGGCTACGGCTCAGAATAACCTCAAAGCTGCGACGGATCAGCTCCCCCCAAGCCTCAAGGCATTGGCGGTTCAGGTTCAGAACGGCACGCTTTCATCGCAAGCCGCCACGAAAGCCGCCCAGGGCATGGGCACCGCACAGGCGGCACTATTTACTCAGTTTGTTAGCGCGAATACAGCGGTAACGACAGCCGGTGACGCCGCCGCCAAACTGGGCATTAGCGTCACCACTGCCAGTGGTCAGATGAAGCCAATGTCCGCCATCATTGGCGAACTGCACGCAAAGATTGCAGGAATGACCACCGCGCAAGCGACGGCGGAACTGACCGCGCTTGGATTTGGTAATGCATCAGCTAAATTGGTTACGACCATTCAGGCTGGTTCCGCCGCCTACGACAAGGCCACCGCTGCCGCTACAAAGATGGGTGCCGCTCACGCTGCGGCCGCAAAGCAAGCCGCCACGTTCAAGACTGAAATGGAGACACTGAAGGCAACTGCCGAGGATCTTCTGACTCAATTCGGACAAGAGTTGCTTCCTGTTCTCACCACCGTAGCTGGTGCATTTGAGCACGCCACCAGTTTCATCGTAAAAAGTAAGGCCGCCCTCATCGCTTTGGGCGTGTTGGTCGGTGGACCGCTCGCAGTTGTCATTGGTGCGTTCATCATTCAGAGCATCCAGAAACTGATCTCGTTTGTTACGGACGCCGGGTCTACTGTTGCACAATTCGGTAGCAAGCTACGTGACCTGACTCAGCCAGCAACGCAGGCTGGCGAAACCGTCACCAAGACTGGAGACGCAGTCGGCACCTCGGTTGAAGAAATGGCCACCAACGCCGACACCGCTGCCGGTACTTTTGCTGGCGCCATGAGCACCATGGGCGAAGCGGCCGACGCGCTACAGGGCACCGTCGCTGCCGCCATGACCGCCATCGAGGCGGACATCGCCGCCGCCAGCGCGAACCTCTCGGCCACGGTCACTGAGGTAACGACAGGAACCAGTGGCGCCAGTGGTGCACTGGGTGGTGCTGGTGTTACCGGAGCGGCGGGTGCCGCCGGAGCGAGTGGCGCAGCAGGGACCGTTTCTAGTGCTGGCACCTCATCCATTTTTGAGCCAGCGGTAGTTGCACTTCAGGGTGCGGCTACGTCACTGGAGGCGGCGGCGGCCTCGCTCAAGGAAGCCGCGGGGACCACAGAGACTGCTGCCGGGGATACAAGCGCAGCAGCGGCGGACACCACGACCGTAGCCGCAGATATGGCTACCACGGACGCCAATGACGCGAGTTTAGGTGCAGCTGATTCCGCTGATGCAAAATCTGCCGCCGGAGCACTGGATACAGCTGCCGGAACATTGGACTCTGCGGGTGAAAAACTCTCCCTCTCTGGGGGTGCTGGCGTCGCCGGAGGTGCCGCCGGGGCAGAAGGTGCCGCCGCTGGTGGGGCTGCTGTTGCGGGTGGTGCGGCGGAAGAGGCGGCTGTCGGCGGCGGAATAGCGTCAGGATTCCTGACGGCAGCAAAGGGTGCGGCTGGCCCTGCCATTGGGGGACTAATCGCCGTACAGCTTTACAACGCCTTTCTGGAAAAGCCCCTTGGTAAAAAAATCGGGACCGACGCAGCCAGCGCACTCGGTGACGCTGGCACAGGTGCGGCCATCGGAGCATCGTTTGGATCGGTTATTCCTGGTCTCGGTACTCTTTTTGGGGCCGCTGTCGGTGCCGCTATTGGGGCGGCATATGCCAGCAGAAATAACGCCGGGCATCCCGCGCCCGAAGGCACTCGACAGGTCGGCGGTACCACTGGACCTGGGATTAAATATGGAGAGGGTCGTGGCGGCGGCGGTCAAACGCCAGCTACCCCACCGCCGACCCCCGCGCAGCAGGACCGAGCGAAGGACTCCACACTTCAAAAACAGATAGCCGTCATGAATCTCCTTAACGGAAACGTGGCAGCGGCCAAGGCTCAAGATGGCGTTAACTCCGCCCAATACAAGGCTGCGGTCAACGCAGTCAACACTACCTCAGAGAAGTATCTTCCCTCGCTTGGAAAGGACACAAGTCTTGCCGGTGTCAAGCTACAGATGTTCGCCGTCTCTGAGGTGATTGGACAACTGAAGACATCCGCCCACAGCGATCAGGTCTACGGCAACTCCCAGCTAGAGGGCGCCCAAAAGGCTGTGACCAAGCTGGAGGGCGAGGCAATGACGGAGAAGACGGGGGGAGCGTCAAAGGCCGCCATCGACCTCACCAATCAGCAACTGGTTGAGGCTAAGGGTCACCTGGCCGATATCAAGTCAGTCGTTGCGGATGGCACTAACGCCCAGCATCAGATTAAGTCAGATACGGCGCACCTAGCCACGCTGGAAGGTCTTGCCGGTACGATGTCAAAGGTCAACTCTGACACCAGCGCGCTACACGGAGACCTCACTGGCGTCAAGAGCGATACGTCGGATATCCACACGGCCCTCACTGGTGGCGTCCACACCGACCTGACGAGTCTGCACACCGACCTAACGGGCGTCCACTCGGACTTGACTGGTAACGGCATCTCAATTTCCAAGCTCCCGTCGCAGACGACAAAGGCGACTGGGGTTCTTTCGCTGGTCCTCTCATAAGGAACCCTCATGGCTAACGACACCACCATTGACTTCTCTGGCGTACAGATCGGCATCAACAAGAACGCTCTTGTTAACGCTCTGCTGCCTCAGATTGTCCAGAATCTTGCCAGTAACCCGACCCTGCTCGCTCAACTCACCGCTGCGGTGACTACGAAAGTGCTGCAAAATGCGCGATCAACGGGGACGGCACTCGGGCAATATGCTGGTGGTACGCAATCTCAGACTGCGACGGGCGTCAATACGAACGCGGTCCCTCGATGATCGCGTGGAGGAAATCGGCACTATTCCTTCCGCATAACTGCGCAGGTACGCGGATATGGCGATAGCACACGCCCAAGACCTCAGCAAAGGTCCCGCAGCAGGGACGTCCCTCACTGTCCACCTCGCGTCCAACACCACAGCCACCAACACGCTTGTCGGCGCCTTCTGCCTTCCCGCCAACGCTAGCGTCGTGTCCGTTACGGACTCCACGAACAACCGATGGATACAGGTTGGCTATTCCACGTCGAGTGGGGGATGCGCCGAAATCTGGCAAGCACGTGGTATCCAAGGCGGTTCGGCGTCAGTCTTCGCCACTTTCTCCACCACTGGCGCCGCTGTCAACGTTTCGGAGTGGTCCGGGATCGCATATCAATCCCCGCTCGATCAGTGGTCCCAGAACACGGCGACCAGTGCGTCGGTAACAGCCCAAACGCTCACGCCACGCACAACGGGTGAGCTGATTGTGGTCGCAGGTTCAAGCTCAGACATAACTGGCGGTCCGCCAAGTGGGTGGACAGCATTCTCGGGACCTGGCGGCGTGGGGTCCGCTGCGGCATACCGGATATTGAGTGGATCAGTGGCTCCCTTAATGTACTGGCCCGCGACCGCGAATCCGTGGGCGTGTGTCGCCACGTCGTTCCTGCCAGCTAACAGCACGACGGTCGGCGCCACAACTGGCCCTACTGGCGTAAACCCCCAGCTTCAGTTTCCGGAAACACTCGTGCAAATCTGCGAGGCGCAGAACTACCTTGCGCCGTTTCAGGGCATCGGCATATGGACTGACGTGAGCAGTTACGTCGAGAGTTTCACGATTGGACCCATGGGCCGACAGCACGAACTCGATCGAGTGCAGGCGACAAGCGGTTCGTTCGTTATGAACGGTCGCGATGGCACCTTCAACCCGTGGAACACCGGCAGCTTCCTGTACCCCGGTGGTCTTGACCCCATGACTCCCATCCGCTGTGTGGCCTCGTGGGATGGGGTGACGTCGAACGTCGGCTATCTATACGCCCAGAGTTTTGACCCGAATATCATTGACTCCCAGAATGTCACCGTGACGATTTCGGCGTACGACATACTGCAGGAACTTTCGCTCAGCTACCTGGCCTCAAATTCGTATGCCCAGGCGGTGCTCGCGGGGAACTAGAACCTTACGTTCGGCGCCCACTCAAACAGCAACTGAGCGTGGGACTGAATCGCGTACAGAAACGCCTGGATCGCGGAGCCGCCGTACGCCACGTTCCACCCACCACCGGCCCGTATGTCCACAGCCTGCGTGGTGGTGTGCTGCAAGTTGTAGAGCAGCTGCATGAATGTCTGAAAAGCGTTCATCTCGTTACTCCTTAGTAGATCCTACCTACATAGTACGCCCATCCATCCAAATGTCAAGAGGGGTTTGCACAACAAATGGCCAACCTCAATGTTGCAGCATACTATCGCCTTGGAGACCTCGCCGGATCGTTCCAAGTTTTGGACTCTAGCGGGAACGGACGTACTGGCTCACTCATTGCTGGTATCGCTGGCACCCCTGCGTATGGTGCCGCAGCAGCATTCCTCAGTGACCCCAATACGTCGCTTGATGTGACCAACGGGACGAACGCCTTGAATGGTGGATTCAGCACTATAGACAACTCCACACAACCGCCCACCGTTCACAACCCCCTGGGCGGCGCTAGTGTTTGGACGTACGAGGCGTGGATTAAGAATACCAGTACGACCGCAGGGGCAGTAATCGGATCAACCGTTGGATTCACTGGAACCATTGGGTCATCTCAACTAAACATCATCGTGGTTTCTTCTCTGGCTGGACTCGCCATAGGAGACCTTGTTACTGGCACCAACATTTTGAGCGCTACGTACATCACCGGTATGGGCACAATCGGCGGTGGGATTTCCGAGAGTTACATAACTCTCTCCCAGAACGCCAGCGGTTCCACTGGGGGCGGTACATTCACCGCTATTCCCGGTGGCGTGGGGTCAACCATCTTCGCCGCCGCGTCTACGTCCACCGTGGGCGAAGTAGACATTCGGATCGGGACATTCAACGCTGGCGGCAGCGTCGGGACCGTGTTCAACTCCGTCCTCGTTGGACCCGTTGGCATCGGCAACCAGTTTAACCCCGTTGGATTTTCCTCTAATCAGCAGACGCTGAACGGCGCGTGGCATCAAGTCGCCGTTTCATACTCCGCGAGCGTTGCGTCTATTTACATTGACGGAACCCTAGATTCCACGTGGGCAACTGGAGGTAGTTGGTCAAATCCAACGTCAGTAACCATCGGCTGCAATGCGGGCGCACTCAATGGGTGGACGGGCCTTATGCAGGACGTGGCTCTATACAAGACCGCGCTGTCGGCATCACAGATCGCCAATCATTTTCAAACTGGGATGTGGTTTCAGCAGCAGGAGTATGGCGCGTCAGTCGGCGGAACGAACGCCGGTCGCCTGAACAAACTCATGGCCGTCGAAGGTCTCAACTCATCCCAAATGCTGAACGTGCCGTATCCGTTCCGTACGCTGATGTACTCCGAGACGAACAACGTCACCACCACGAGCGGACTTAACTACCTGCAAACAATGTCCGAGACCGAGCCGGGACTAATTTTCCAGGGGCCAGACGGTGTCATCCAAGCGTTATCACGCCAGTACCAGTATCTCGCGCCCGCCGCTAGCGTTAGTCAGGGCATCTTCGGTGACTCCAACGCAGCCTCGGTTCTGTACCACTACGACGGCCCCAGCTTTGCCCTCGTCCAAGATGACCTCGACGTTTGGAACAACGTACAAGTGGCCTCGGGTCGCTCGGGCGCACAACTACAGCAAGCATCGCCCGCACGGTTCCCACTCGCAGCACAGTCCGCCAGCGTGTACGGATCGCGCACGCTACAAGGTCTCACGTCATTGCAGTTTGAGAATGACTCAGACGCTCTCGCCGTGGCCGAGAACTACCTCCAATGGTACGCAACTCCCGTCAGGCGCGTTACCAGCATCATGATCAACTCATGGGGCAACAACGGTAACAACATACCGCAGATGCTTCAGCGGGGATTGTACGACCGAATTACTTGTGAGTACCAAGGACAGACTCCGGGGCCTCAGTTCAGTCAGGACAGCCTCTTGGAGTCAATTGCGCACAGTGTCAACATCGCCAATGGCCCCACCTGGGCGACAACGTGGCAAACCAGCCCGTACGAGATACTGATGACACCATTTATCTTTGGTAGCGCGGCGCAGTCACAGCTCGCGGGAGCTGCAAGCGTGACGGGCAGCGGCACCGCATGGATACTCCACAACCCAGCGTCAAGCGACTTCCTGTCGGGCACCATCACGTTCACCGTGGCTTCGGGGGCTGTCACCACAGTCGCTTATAACTCCACTGCCGCGCAATGCCAAACGGCACTTGCTGCGTTGGTACCGAGCACCACTGTCAGCGGTGGACCTTTGAACACAACGAACATCTCAATCACGTTCGGTAGTTCACAGGGTTCATTCTCGGCATTCTTCGCGCCCACCGCACAACTCACGCTTTAGGAGCACACATGCATGGTAGAAATGTTACCTATTCAGACAAGGCTGTGATCTGATGGCATCTTGGTCCCCCCCGACAATTCACGCCACAGGTGACGACTTCAGCATTACTGACAACAACACGTTGGCCAATAACGAAACTTTTCTCTACCAGCGTCCCGTATGTAACTACTTCAACTCCGTCGCCACGTCTCTCCCCGACTCCACCATCACTTCCGTCACGCTAGGTGGAACTACCTACACCGCTTACGGGTTTTCCGTTACTGGTGGCACTACCATTGTGTTTCCATTGGCAGGTAACTACTGGGTGACTGGACAAGTTTTTATCAACATCTCCAGCGGGTACTGCCAAATGGGCCTGTATCAAAATGGTTCCCAAGTGATGGAGTCAACCGTGGCCGGACCCTCTGCTGCCGTTGTCACATGCAACGTCTCTGGGGCACTAAATTTCCCCACAGCGAGCGGCACCCTGAGCATGCTTGTCACCCAGACATCCGGTTCCACCGTCCCCACAGCCAACAGCGCCGTTCTCACCTACGTCAGCGCGGCCTACATTGGGTCGAGCTAAGGCACAGCGTAAGTGATGGCCGATGCTGTTGACCCAGACCAATCCGCCGTACCAGAATAAGTCGCCGTCTCCGTCAAAACATCTCCGCTTGGCGGCGTGACTGCAAGTACAAACGTCCCGTTCAATCCACACCCGCTGGATTCACCGACCCTTGGATAGTTACCGATCACGCCACACGTCCACGCACTAGGATCATTAGCAAGTCCAGATCCACCTGGCGCACCACTCACCACGTACGACCAACCCTGCGTCACGTCGGCAATGGTCATGCTCACAGAACCCGTCGTCACCGCATTCCCGCTCGCAGCCGTCACGTTGGCGAAGAACACAAGCCCGCCCAAGCTCCCGCCACCGCTGATTCCGGCGACAGTGGTGGTGCTGAACGGTTGCACATCGTCGGCCAATATGACGCTCACGTACGTATTGCCACCAGTCACATAATTCGCCACCACCGTATGCCCTCCGAAGCTGGCGTAGGTGGTCGAGCACGTACCACTCGTAACGGTCCCGCCAACTGGCAGCGAGCAAACCTGGCCAACCTCGCTGAAGATTTCAAGCTGGCCCGCTGGCAGTACGGCTGTTGGGACGAACTGTCCGTTCTCCATGATACTCGCGGTTGCCGTGGCGCCGTAGGTGACTTTCAGCGGATTCGTCTGCGATTGCACAAAGGTCGGATTGACCTCGGCACCGTAATAAACGGTCGCACCGGGCGGCACTGTGGTGGGAGATCCTACCGAGGTCGGGGCTGTCGTGGTAGGTATACCTACGGTTCCGGGCGTCGTCTGCTTAGGTATACCTGTAGTTGGCGTGTCGGAATACGATAGCTTTCCACCACTGACCTGCGATTTTGTACCACTCGGCACACCTTTGCCCACCGTTGTGGATGTCGTGGTGGCAGGAATGGTCGTAGTCGGCAACTGCGCCGATTCTGGGGCATTCTGGGGGCCTCTGGTGGGCGTCTGAGACGTGCCGCTAGGCCACGCAATCCAGGCGATTAGGCCCACTGCGGCGGCTGCTCCGATAATGCGGATCGTGCGCCGCTGACGACGGTTGGCGTGTTGCCCTAGCATTTATCCTCCGTGATGTCAATACCCAGGTTGCGCGGACATACTACACGGTTGTAGTCTGTGCCAGTCGGCGCCGTACCCCTCTAAACGACAGGAGCATTCCTTGGCTACAGAAGGGGCAAAAATTCTCGTCTGGGACGTGGAAACGTCACCCAATCTGGGCTATACGTGGGCGAAATGGGAGCAAAACGTAATCCGCTTTAAAGAGCAGTGGTCGCTTCTTAGCGTGGCGTGGAAATGGTATGGCGAAAGCAAGACCCACGTTCTCGCACTCAACGACTTTGCAGACTACAAGCCCGGCAGTCTTGACGATCTGCGATTGACCAAGGAACTCCACAAGCTACTGGACTCCGCCGATATCACTATCGCCCATAATGGCGACCGATTCGATATGCGCAAAGCCCAGGCCAGATTTGTGGTGCATGGCCTAACACCTCCTAGTCCATCGAAACAGATCGACACGCTAAAGGTAGCGCGCCGAGCGTTTATGTTCAATTCCAATACGCTGGACGACCTCGGAGAGATCCTGGGCGTTGGCCGCAAGGTCTCGACTGGCGGCTTCGATCTTTGGATGTCTTGTATGGCTGGCGACGAGGCCGCATGGAATCGCATGAAGAAGTACAACAAGCAGGACGTGCGATTACTAGAGGATGTCTACACTCGGTTGCGGCCGTGGATCACGGGGCATCCTCACGTCGGATTCTTCGTGGGCGACCTGGAATGTTGCCCCAAGTGCGGCTCATCCAGCTTAACCAAACAGGGATTTAAGTACAACCGCACAACCAAAATGCAGCAGTACAAATGTAACGGTTGCGGCGGGTGGTGCTCTAGTAGAATCTCGGAGAAGTCCGAGACACCAGCACTGGTTAACTGATGGCCAAGGGCATCCGCGATCAAGACAAGATTGAGCAACGCGTCAACGATCTCACAGATCGTCTCGCACGCGACTTCGACCTGGGATGGATGACGTTCAAGAACTCATTTGACTCGGCTATCGATGGCGATCGGATCGTATGCCAGACTTTTTGCGACTGGGAATACCGCCAGGCCACTTTCAAGTGGAACACGCACCAACTGTCATCCATGCAAGACGATGAGCTAGAACTCACGGCCATTCACGAAATGGTCCATTGTCTCAACGCTGTCCTTTGGGAATCGCTACCACCCAAACGACAAAACAACATGACCAAGCTCAACGAACTGTCCGTCGAGAACATCACCCGCGTAATCGCCCACCTCTATCGCAAGGACGGAAATGCCCGATCTTAAACTAGGTAAACTGGACGCGGTACGCTCACTCCGGCTGAGCGACCTCGCCGCCTACACAACGCACAAGCTCCCAGCACCACCGGCAAGTGTCGACGCTCCCACCAATGTTCAGTGGGGCATGGACTCCAATGACAGTCTGGGCGATTGCACGATTGCGGCAGTGGATCACCTGATCGCCGCATGGAACGCCGACCTTGACGAGCAAGATCCACGTCCCGCCGATGGGGAGATTCAAGCAACATACTTCTCTCTGACCGGCGGACAGGATACCGGACTCAACGAGCAGCAAGTCCTCCAGACCTGGCAGTCGACGGGACTGTTCGGCAACAAGATCGCAGCGTTCGCTCCGTTCAGCACGAGCAACATCGTGGAGATGCACCAGGCGGTTGCGTTCTATCGTGGCGCCTATCTCGGCATCCAGTGCCCGCAGTCGGCGCAGCAACAGTTCTCAGAAGGCAAGCCGTGGACCTACGTGCCCGGTTCGCCCGTTGAAGGTGGCCACGCCATCTGTGCCGTGGGCTACACGCCCACCACTCTTCTCTGCGTCTCGTGGGGCGCTCTGGTGGAAGTGACCTACACCTTCTTGGCGCATTTCCTTGACGAAGCGTGGGTTGCCGTCAGCCACGAACTCGTGGAGCATGGCAACGACGGATACGGACTCGACACATCTGCATTACTGGCAGACATCGCCAGCATCTAACAAAAAGGAGAAAGCATGGCAAAGGTTTCTACATCGACGGTGGTGGCAGCTACAACGCTGACGCCTCTCGCAAGAGTGATCCGCACGATCCTGCAGACCGTCCTAGCGTTCGGCGCGTCGTTCCCGACCTTGATCGTTCTCGTCCATCTCACCGCGGCCCAAACGGCCGAGTATTCCAGCATCGTTGCCGGTCTCGTCCTGGTGGCATCGACGGTCCAGAACCTGCTGGAACACTTCAATGTGTTGCCGGTGACTGGAGCGAAGGCTGCGAGTAACGTACCTGTATTGAAGTAACCGGATTGCAAAACCCGGTCTAAAAGCATTGCAATCCCCCGCCTCGGTCTACGGACTAGGGCGGGGGATTTTGCTATGCCCAAACAGAGGGCCACCGCGGGAGAGCGTTGGCGAGACTAGGCGGGAGTCATCACTCTCAACCGCGGTAACCCTGTTGCGCAGTGGTTCATCCAGACCACCACGCAACACGGTCACCCGATCCACTCGTCGTTATCCTCCAGTGCGCAAAGAATGGACTCAGCTAGATCAAGGTAGCGGCACTGCACGTCAGCCCTCAGATCATCAAACAAGGGCACACCAGCGCCCACGAACCGAACATCGCTGTAGTAGCAAACCTTAGAGATGATTATGGCGTTACGTGCCCGCAGGTCATCATCCGTCGTTACCTCCACGATTCCGTCCATTCCTGCGGCACTCCATCGGGCATGCTGACGTGCGTCCGTGGGTACATGTCCTCAGTCTCCACCGGCTCACATTCGCCATCACGAGACCAGTCGTACACCTGCCACCCGTGGTGCAATTCCCATCGCCTCATCCATTTCATTGCGGCGGTCCCAAGACCGACACCCAGCATCCCCATAAACAAGAGTCCGAATATGATCCATACGAACCACCGCAGACACTCCGTGAATAGATCAGTAGCACTCATCGGGGATCACCTCAATCTTTCGTTCACAATTCGGACACTCCGCCTCGCCCACATTCTCGCCCGTCACCCACCGCGTATACACGCCAACGAATGCCAGATCACAGGTTGGGCAGAATATGTCCTCCTCCGTTTCATCCTCAACCTGCACGTCCCAAGGATTCATTTCCCAAGACTTCAGTCTGCGCGGTTGGGGCGTCGAGAACATACCCACATTGTAACTATTGCTAAACGGTTGTCAAGAGGTTTCTACCACGCAGCGCAGCCGCCCTGGTCCGGCGGATCAAACTGAATACGCTCCGCAACCATAATCTGAGTATCCTCAGACAGATCGCTACCACCGCCATTGCCATACCAATTCACAGCACTGATCCCAAGTCCATCCGGATACGCCGAACCCTGCGGATACCAGCTGCCGCCATTCTCGCACACATTGACGCGGGACCACTCGACACGCTCGTATGGAGTGACCGTATCAATAGGGCCAGCGGGAGCCGTTGTGGTGGTCGTTGTGGTCGGCGGATCGTACAAAGCCGCTATCGGCGGTAACAGTTCCGTCCGTGGCTGAGAATAGATCACGGGGGCCGATGGTGGCATTCTAAACGATGCCGGGGCGTTCATGGATGCTGCAATTAGTAGAGTTGCGGCTAGCATTGAGCCAGCGATGATGAATGCCGAGCGGAGTCGCATCGACACCTCGCTTTCGGGTCGGGCGTACATAACGCCTCTCTCTGAGTTTGGTGTTTCTTGCGGACCCCGCCTACGCATTCGCGGTTCAGTCCCGGTACCGGAAGGGTATGCGGGCCTAGACGACTAACGCCATGAACTGTGCAGCGGGTGTGTTGCTGTCCGTAGTGCAAATGGGGTATGCGCTACATGGCCTCCATTACCGACCGACCATGCTGGCCATCAAGAATGATCGACGTGTTGACCGTCAGGCGATAGCACGCTTGCGGACGGAATCCAGGATTCGCCACCGTCGCTTCGTCCAGCGTGACCTCACCCGTGCTCAGCAACGCACGCAGCACCCTGGCAAGATCAGACTCGGTTGTAGGCATTACGGAATCCAACTGGTTACACGATCCAGTAATCCCCAACCGCCGTACACAACGAGAAAGAACGGCCAGAACACTAGCATCAGCAGGAACCCTGGACGGATCTCGTTCTCCGTCTCAAACGGCGTCCAGTCACGCCAGACGCCGAACACGGCAACGCCAATGCCGCAGATAACATAGGCCACGCTGACGATAACGATTTGGGTAACGCTCATCCTGGGCACCCACACATTTCGTACTCACCTTCCGGCTCAGGGTCGCCCTCAACCCAGTTTAGCGGCCAGCGACAGAAGTCGAATGGCGGTCCGTGGGGGTGACCACATAGCGGGCAGCCGAGATCAGTCACGATGCACCGACACGTGGAACAACAACCATTCCAGGCTCCAATAGTCAGTCATGCTATGACGGATCGGCACCCACGTCCACCCGCCGCCAATCCACAGGGCAATGGAGGGTTTGGTGCTTATCCACGCCTGCGTTCGGTTGCCTTTGTTCATGGATGCGTGTGTGCTCATCCGTATTCACCCGCCCGTATGGCGGCACTGATGACGGATAATTGCTCCACCGCATCCCACCATCCGCTGTCGTAACTTTGAGCCTTGGCGGTATCCATTTCCGTAGAATGCTCGTCTGGCTCAAATGGCTCAGGTTTGTGCTTCATCATCAACTCGTCAATCAGCGCCAGTAGCCAGTGGTCTGCTCTCCGATCCGAAGGAAAGTGCGCCTTTTCAGACATTATCGAAGAAGTAGCGGGGATCAGGCATGGTCATGGATCTGCTTGGCCATGGCAGCGCACTCGGCCTTCACTTCGTCCAGGGTCCAGTGGTGGCCCTCACGCGTGATGCCCGCCACGCCGTAGTCGGTGTAGTCGCCAGCGTGAGCGCAGTCGAAGCCGAACCAGTTGCCCTCGGTCGCTCCGTGCGGCACACCGCTGAACGTGATGCCGCCGTGGACTGAGATCAGGCCCTCCGGCGTGTGCTCGTAGCAGCCGTCATGGCCGCACAGGGGCGAGCTGTAGCCCTTGTCGGCCCACGGGTGGCCCTCAGGCAGTCGGACGTAACCACAGAACCACGGGCACTCAATGGCGAGGCACTCGTAGCCCGTCGCCTCATCGGTCCATGGGTGGGTCGCCTTGATGTCGTCAGCCGGCATTCTCAGTCCTTTCACAGAGCTTTTGATCGCTAATAGGTTGGTCAGGCATCGCAGACCGCCTTCCCGCCGAAGTGGGCGCAGATGTACTTCTCGTCACAGAGCGTCATGTCCTCTGGGTGCCCGACGAACAGGATCAGCGTTTCCTCGTCCTCGTCGTAGTCGGTTTCCTCGATCGGCCAGTCCCAGCCGCAATGCAACTTCACCGTCACGTCGTCGCAGTACCGCATCAGAAGATCGCGGAGCTGCCCCACGGTACGCGGAGCGTCCCCTATTTGCTGCGTTTCATCCGTCATTTGGAGTACCCGAACGTGGTCTGAGGCGGGGTCGGCTGGCACTTCGGGCAACGACCATCAGTCAGGGGATGGCGACATTTCGCACAGCCGAGATGGGTTTCGACCTGGTTCAGAATGTCCAGGTGGTCCTCGATCGACTTCATGATGTTCGGGCCGATCACCTTCCGGCGTTCGCCCACAATCCGCTCGACGTAGTCCTGGAACTCGCCCACATCGCTCATATCTCACTCCCATCGCTTATCGCTGCCGTGAGCTGGGCGCAGCAATGGGTATCTAGGTTGTCCTCCCGCACGAACTGGCCGCACAGGGAGCACCGCAGCCGATCACCACACAGAGAGCAAACCGACGAGCCGTGCCAATAGCAACCGCTCATGCAGCCCTCAGACATCATCACGCACCTCCTTCGGATACTGCTGTGGATTTGCGCTGTGATCGTGCAGCGGGTTGTCGCACCCACACGGCGGGTCCTCCGTCACCGTGCGTTCGATGAAGTCGAACGAGTACCCGCAGGCGTTGTGAGCGGCAAGGTACGGAGCGACCCGATCTATCTCGGCCCGCAGGGTGTCGACCGTCGCGAGCCATCGCTCGTTGCGGTAGGTGGAACCTTCCCGCGCCCGCTCAAGCTCCAAGTCGGTCAGAGGTTCCGCATTAGTGGACGAGTTCTCTGTCATGCCGACACCTGATCGGGGTGCTCGCTCTTAGGCTTGCCACAATCCCCGCATGGGTCGATGATGCCCTGGGGCTTCCTGTGGTTCCATCCGCCCCACTTGCGCCAGGTGTGCATCCTCTTGGGCGGATCGGTGGTCATTGACCGCAGACGCCGGACCTGTTCGCACGACGGCATGTAGCCGACGAGTACGCCGTCCTGGTCGGTCACTGTGGGCCATGACCGCACCACGGCATCGAACTGGGCCGAGTTGATTGGACCCATTTACCTGGCCTCCTGCGGCTCGTCGGTGAACTCCAAGTACGCCTTGACGGCAACGCTGGCCATCTGGTCGGCGAAGACCCTGACCTCACAACCGACGTAGCCGTGGAGGATCGCTGCCGTCGCCGCTTCCAGCGCCCGCTTGTGGAACGCCGTGCAGTCCTCGCAGATGTATGCCCCCGACTCCGGCTCAACGGTGCAACGCTTCGCGCCGCTGGCGCAGCAGTCGCAGGTCACGCCGTCTGGCGCTGGCTCGGGTCCACCAGTAGGCGTCATGTTCGACATCTGGATGTCGTGCGGGAACGTGTCTGAGAAATCTTCCTCAATCATTTGGTCATCCGTCATGATTATCCGCAACCACCTTCATCTTGCCAGCAGATCCGACGTACGGACCGTTGGGACCAGCGACCTTGCCGCTACCACAACCTGCGCACTCCACCCAACAGGATAGTCCAGAACCGCGCACAATGGGGTTGTGTTTTGTTGGAATGTCGGGGATTTCAAACATAGATTTGGCACTCCGTGAACCGAACCGCACCCACCGTGTCGGGCGGACACTCAGGCATCGCCTCGTCATCAGGGAACCGCTCCGCTCGATAAGTGTGACGAGGGTTCAGCCACTTTCGGTCCACATCCTCTAGCTGCTCTGCCCACCCGTCCATCTTGGCGTTGTCCCAAAGCGCCTGAATAAACCACCGTCGGTCCCAGTGACCTACGGCATAGGCAACTTCTCCGTCTTCGTCTGTCGTCACGAACGGCACCGTCACATAGGTCCCATGCCGGAATCTCAGCACCGACCACCACCAGCGCCATCCACGGCCAACGACTCGCATGTTCAACTTAGGACGGCTAGAACTGTCAAACGGTTGAAAGTTCTCGTTTTCGGTCATCACCATGTCCTGTGCTGTTCGTGGACGGATTCCTGACCATCGTAGTCATGGATGTACCATTCCGCATCCGATGGCACCTCTACAATTCGTAGCTTGGCGTGTTCGCCGTCCGCTTCCTTGCCCAGTTCCCTGACGACGCGAACCAAAAGAGGGTGGGAGCGGTTGTCGCTGAGCCAGCAATCCCACAAGTAATCAGGAGCGTTGAAACTCAGTCCACCACGGTAAATGATTTCGCCTTCGACATCCTCGGTATCGTCGCTGTAGTCGATCACGGGAACGCCCCACTCAATCAACCTCTGGTAAGCGGCCTGGCTAATGCCAAAACCACCCCAGCATCCATTCACGACTACCGAATTGTGCAACTCCTCTTGGATCGGGAACATCTTGGCGTGATCCAGACAGGCGCGTCCGCCCCATCCTTCCGCATGGTTGTCCATCACGTAGTGAGTGGCCGGATTCTGGCACTTGACATAGTTCTGCGGGTCTTCCCACCGTCCGAGTTCGCAAGTCATGGTCATGTCCTTTCAGACTAGCAGCTGGGTGCTGCCGATCTCTGTTGTCTGTGTTTTGTTCATGTATCTATTATGCGCCTGTGTAACTCAGTTGTCAAGCATCTTTTCTTCACGCGCTACAGCCCACCCGCGTTCATGTAGCCCGACCAGCATGAGAAATGCTAGATGAGAGGCAGACGACGGCACAACGTGCCCGTCAAGTGCAGACTTGATGTCTTGATAGGCGGGGTGACTCATCCACCATCCTTCGGCACCTGAAACTTCAGCCACCATTACAGCACGCACTCTTCCCATCGCAATCTCCACCATCATGCCAACACTGACGCCTTGAATTCGGCCACTCCACGACTTCAAGTTGGTCGCGGTCAAACAAGTAGGGGTTTTCCAAACTTCCGTCACCGCCAATGATTCTTGCCCTAGCTACGGGCGACCGGAACCCCGTACGCTCTTGGTAGCCAACAGCCACTCTCATGAACTCATCTGGCGTTAGAAAGTTTATCTTTTCAACCACGGGGCCTCCAGCGGTAGATTCTCAAACGCGTAGCGACGTATTACGCGCAGACGAGCCTCTTCGGACCCATCATAGTGGTAGTCAATCAATACGGACTGAATGCAGCGGAGACGCTTTGCCTGTTCGGCATCGGTCTCTTGGCGCACGGACTCCCAGTCTATGGGTGGTGGGGTATAGCCGCCAGACGGCACCGAGGACGCCATGGTGAACCCTTGGCTATCTGGATTAGCATCAGCCGCTGCCTTGATTGTCTGAATTCTATCCTTTTCAGTCATGGTTCGGCTCTGGCGGCGGCTGCGTCCAACGTGTTGCCTCTACCGATGTACTCGAGCGCCAAGCGCAGCCGGGTGATCTCGTCCCTCAGCCGCTCCACGTCCATCTCACGCGCTGCCAGCGCAGACAACACGCCAGCGACATACTCGATGCTGAATGCCCTGTCACTCATCCATCTCTCCCGTCATGGGGTGCGGCGGCTGGGTGCGAGCAGCAGAAGACGGGCTGTAGCTCCCTCACGGTGTCACGTCCTCTTGGGCCAGGGCTGCGGCGGTCGGGCAAGGCCAGAACTTTTCACATTCGTTGCAGTAGTAGTCGCCCTAGCTCTGCTATGCGGGCCTCGGCGGCGTCCAGTTCGTCGCTCACCTTGAGCCATGCGGCATAGTTGGCGTCCCGCTCTTGCTCCATGCGTTCAGCACGTTTGCGCCAGTAGAGCGTGGCGTCAGTCATCGAAGCCACCGAGCCGATTCAGGAGGTCGTCCCGCTCTTGGCGCAGAGCACCTAATTGGCGTTCAGCGTCATCTAGTAATAGCCGCAGGTGGTCCCGTTCCAGCTCTAGTTCGCTGCACCGCTGCTCGGCGGCGTTTCTTTGGGACATGGCGACGGCGAGACTATTTTCTAGGCTATTGATGTATGAGTAATCACCCATTGTCGGCCTCTGCGAGAATCACACCAAGTCCTCTCCAGTCCAGCGGTGGGGCGGCGATCTCGTTCTCCATCACCCATTCACGCACCTTGGCAAATAATGCGGCGTACTCAGTCATCACGTCGTCAGCCAATGTGATAACTGTGTCGCTGGTGTCGCTCGCCCCTGGCGGATGATCCAGTTTGGAGCGTTCCCACGCTTGTCTTGCGGCGGTCAACATGGTTGGTAGCTCCTTTGGTCCAGCTGGATCAACCCGTAGGGCCATCAGCCACGGCGCTCGGCTCAACACTGCTGAGCGGTCATGTCCTTTGGCGTTGAGGTAGTCGTGGCGAAACTGGTCAGCCTCGGTATAGCTGGAGCAATACTCGTAGCCGTCCTCGTGGTCACAGCAGATGAGTTTGAGCACCCACGGTTCGGTGCGCTCCGGGTCAATCGTGTCGCTGTAGTGCATCAGGCGTCCTTTCGCTCGGGGCGTGGGTCAGCCAGAGCAGCCACGAGTGCGTAGTAATGCAAGGCCAGGTCGGGGTCTAGGGCATTCGCTTCGACGTAGACCCGTGCCGCAGCTTCGATCAATCGCAGCCGCTCCACGTCCTGAGTCGGGGCCTTCAGCGATAGATCGGCTAGTCCCTGCAGCGACTTACGCAGCTTGTCGTACTCATCTTTGAGTGTGCGGAGTGCTGCCTTCGCATCATTTCCCATTCCTTCGGCATCACTTCTTGGCAGGTTGACCTCAATGCGCACGGTATGGTTCCAGGTATTCTGTTCGCCACGACCCTCAGTTGTCAGATTCGTAGGCATCTCAGACCTCCTGTTAGAAATCTTGTCTTTTCCTTCACGCCAAATTCTCCTCTGCCCACTTGCAGTATGCCGCGAACTCTTCTGGGGTGTTGTACTTTTCCCGTGCGGCCCGGTCCATCTTGTGATATCCGGCATCAGGATTGCTTCGGGACGGCAGGGCGAAGTTCTCTGGAGGATAGTAGTCCATTGGCGGTTGCGAGTATCCAGCGGCTTCTAGGGCGTCTCTCACAACGGCCCAGACTGGATGTTCGGAGCGGTCAGGGTAATCGGGGTCGTCGCTGCCCATCAGGAGCCAATCTCTTGTTTCGTTGCTCCACCAGTTAGAGTTGCCGATTCTGTTGCGACGGGCCACCATGGGCGTCCAGGTGATCCAAATCCCCTCGTCCTCGGCGCGCTTGGTAAAACACCATGGACAGATCAATCCGCCATGTCGATGCATCAGCTCGTCCCACAACGGTTGCGGCGAATGCCAAATTAGTCCGTTAAAGCCTCCGCAGTCCTGGCATGGTTCCGTTCCCGTGATCTCATAGCGCGGGGCGGCGTGTTTTTCTTCTGAAGGAATAGCGTTGCTTTCACTCACCGTATTCTGCCACCCTCTCCTGCACTACCGTTTGCCGGACTTCTTCTGCTCCATTTGCCGTTAGCTTTAAGATAGCCTGGCGGTCATGTCCCTTGGCGTCAAGATAATCATAGCGGAACCGATCAGCCTCCGTAAAGGTCTGGAAATACTCAAAGCCGTCAGAATGGCCACAGCAGATCAGTTCCAGCACCCAGGGTTCATATCGTGTCTCGTCAATGGTATCGCTGCACACGCACAGAGAACACCGTAAATCAGGCGCCGGATCGACGGAACCGCCTGATCCGTATTCGGTGCCAGGATCGTCTCCATAGAGAACCGCGTGCAGCCTGTTCGCCAGTTCGATCAGACGCGACTTTGGCTCATCTATCGGCAGTTGGCCCGGATACATGAAATCGAGGAAATCGCGAGCAGTGAGCAACGAAGAGCGTTGCCTCGTGGCGGTGACAAGCAGGGCGTCGCGCTCCTCAATCACATCATCGAGCGTCTGACCTAGTTCGGCGCGCTCCTCAGTTAGCCGCGTGACAAGCAGTGAGACCTTGTTCAGCTCATCCTGTAAGTTTTCAATAGTTGGATCAGTTTCCATCGACCAGCCTCGCTCGGAATGGGCATCTCACCGGATGACCCACGTACTCGCCGCAGCCTGGACACTTCAACGACTCCAAGCTGCATGGTTCGGTGCCCCCGTCGCCGTAAGGGCAGGTCTCTCGCCAATGTTGCACACCGTCGCATTCGCACAGTGCGTCAAGGGTGTCCTCCGTCAGTTTGGCGGCGGCTTCCGCCTGGTGTGATTCCCATGATCCCCCCTCTTGCAATGCACGCTTCAATGCTGCGTTCTCTGCTCTGAGCTGTTCACTGAGCTGCTCCAAGAGCACGTGCGATTGCTCAAGCGTCTTCGCGCGGTTCATCCACTTGACGAACCGCTCCTCGTCTATGACCGCCTGGGCTTTCAGGGTGTCCAGCTCCTTCTCCATCTCTCGATACCGGTCGGAACGGCTGAACCTGGGTGCGCTCACGGTCTCCTCCTGTTCGTATTTGCTGGCGAAATACACCGTTATCTAGGGAGTTTACGTACGTATAGCGTTTCTGCTATACGAAATTTGTCTGAATAGCTGTACTTTCCTTCATGATTCCTCCGTACAGTGAATCCAGGGTCGACCTTCGGAATCATAACCGCACGCACGATCCGAACCGCACGTCGCGCAAATGGTTCCTATAGACCTTTCTGGATCAGGTTCCCAATCGTACTCAACTTCCACAACATCGGTGCCGTTGAAAACATGGTCCCAAAATTCCCCATCATCCATAGAGTCTCGCAAATCGGCTTCTGGACACAGATGGCGGAACGGACGAACCTCGGTCATGGCTACCAAGTTCCTCCTGCCATTTCGTACAGATCGTCGGCCAGCACTTTGCAATGAGACACCAGTGTTCCAAGATCCAACGAATTGGCCGTGCCCTCTTCTGCCTTAAGTGCGTAACCGTACGCCAGCCCCGCCACTGACGCCAGAATTTGCGTTGGTGACGGCGACAACGATTCAGCTCGCTCAAACAGTTCCGTTTGAATATCGGGGGCACTCATGGGGCGCATATCCCGTTTTCACGCAGGTACGCGTCGGCCAACGTTTCCGCAACCTCCTGCACCCTCTCATCTGTGGCGTCGTCGTCCACGCCAAGCAATTGACGCCGCACCCAGCCGCTCACTTCAGATCGACTGGGCATGGTGTCCCATCCAAAATCCGACGAATGGCACCGAACGTAATCCCACCCGTAGGTGAACGGATATCGGGTCGGAATGTATCGCTCGGGATTCGATGGACGCCCCTCTATCTGAGCAATCGTAGCGTCAACGCTACCCAGGAAGTCTTGCGTCTGAATAGGGCTACTTTCATCCATCACTCTTCTCCTCGCCATTTCAGGTGGCTACGTCCCTCGTCGGTCATCATGGGGACCAACGCTGCGGCGGTATCCGAGACAGTCCAATCTACGCCGTCCTGGCAACCCCACCCGGTATAGTCGTTCCACGCCTCCAGATAGCCCCAGCGCCCATCAGCGAAGCGCATCACACCATATAGCGACAGCTCCGTGCCGATGTCCTCATCGTCACCATTAGATGTCCACCAGATTTCCACGACTTCGCTCGGGACAGGACGGTCCTCAATCAGAGTGCCAGTAACGTCTCGCCACTGGTAAGAGGCTTCCGTAATGGAGCGCCACTCGCTGTAGCCGTAGTCACTACGGGCCAACGGCTCTGGCAACCCTTTGGGTGGTGAAGGAAAGCCCACGATTTCAGACATTGCGCGTATCCCAACACTCTTGCAGCCATTCCTGGTTGCACGCCACGCACACGTCAGGGTACTCCTGCGGGTCGTAACTCTCGTAGCCAGCGATGACCTCGGTCTCGCCACAGTAGATGCACTTACCCTCTCGGGTCGCCGTCTTCATTGCGTTGGTCATAAATCAAGTATGCGCCTCGGTGTCGTCTATGTCAAGCCGTTTGACCTGCGATTGTATAGAAAATTGGTGGCGGGTGAGGTATCAAGCAACTTTTCGGTTACTCTGCCGTCGCCGTAGTGCCGAACCGATGCATTCCCATTCTCCGTTTACGTGCCGTCGCACTCTTTCCTGACCACCTGCTAACTATAGTATATCTTTCGTTTGAATCCAGGAGTATTCAGACATCAGAACGGTGCCACCGACTCTCGATTCCCCACGGTGGACTTCCCGCGTAATCGGCCCCGATATCCGAAAGTTAAGGGTTAGCTCGTGACACGGGCGTGCTGGTTTGTTGATCGTGTCGTTACACCACACCGTTCTCATGCTTGAAGTTTTCTCCGGGCCTCATTGCGCATCTGAATGTGCTTGACTAAAGCGGTCTGAAGCTTGTCCACGGTCTCGTCATCCAGACAGACTTCATTATCGTGCCACGCATGCCGCAGTGCCAGCCACGCCCAGCGAAAGCGCCCCCATTGCTTGGCTATGGCTGGTGACCAGATCGTCAGAAAAAGCGTTCCATCTTCCCACCCATCCAATCCGATGGCATGCGAGTGGCACGCGTCCACGATCAGGCATTCGTCAATCGTCTTGTTGTCCAGCACGCCAGCTCCTAACGATTTTAAGCGGTCGGTTCGCCATGTGAGCGTCTATCTTGTCTCCATGTTGCCGAAGCCACCCTAGCAGGATATTACAGCGGTTACAGAGCAATCCACGGATGCAATTCTCGCAGCCCTTATTCATGGGATGATCCCGGTCGCAGCACGGAGCGTCCCAGTCGTGATCAACACCCATAGCGCCCATACCATACGACCTCGGATCACCGCAGATATTGCAGGCGTCCTTCTGCAAGATATGGAAGATGTCGTCGTACTCCAAAAGGGTCATCGTCCAGGCCCGCATAAGCGTGATCGCTCTGACCAATGGACGCCGACATTCTTTGCACGTGTCATAATGGCCATCCGGCTTGCGCTTAAGCTTGTGAAACTGTGCCAGTGGCTTTTCTATCCCGCAAGTATCGCAGACCTTCAGGGGGCCTTCGTTGAGTTCGGCTTCACGCCGCTCAATCATTTCCTTGCGTAGTCGCGTATAACCCAAGTGCTAACTCCAGTTATCTTTTTGAGAAGATATGAGCAGATTCATCCATGCTCCTCGATAAATGCGTTCATGACGGCGACGTCAGCCCTTGTCAGTCCGATTTCTGGATCAGGATTCACCACCAGATACGGAAAGCCTACCTGAAACAACGGACCATCTACGTCCAGGGCCGGGATATCGTCCTCTGCCCAGATGAACGATTCCCCAACGGTAGCGTATTCCGCAACCGCGTGATATTTACCAACCACCGCAGGATATGGGTGGCGCTGGACCACGGGCAGTGGTGACCAACCAAAGTGCGGCGCAATAATGTCATTCGCTGCGGCGTCCCATGTTGTCAGCCAACATAGTTCGGCAGCCAGCGTTCCCAATGCGATACCCATTTCTAGAGAAAGGTGTAACTGAGAGAACCGCCACGGAACATCAAGATGATCCCAGCTGCCCCACTCAGACGGAAACTTGGGCGTCTGGGGCATCGGTGACAAGACGCCATCAACGTCCAACATGATTCTCATCGTCTGAAAGTAACGATATTCATTCTGTATCGGTTCCGTTGGGCGGAGGCAACCGATACAGAACGTACCGATCCGCCAATTGAATGGGGTCTTCCAGGTAGTCGCCTAGCAGAACGCGCCACGCCTCTTGCGGCCATGAATGCGGCGGAACGTATCCTGTCGAGAGGTTGTCGTATTGACGTTGCAGCTCGTCCCGTTCCCGTTCAATCTGCTTGGCTAGTTTTTCCCACCGATCAGCCTCAGCAGTCCAATGCAGACGACTACAGACAAGGCAACGGCCTTCCGCGTCAATGATTGGCTCGATCTCGGGTTCATGTGGGTGCTTTGTACTGACTTCGTTAACGGCCATCAGTAAATCCACGCATTCCGCGCTTCTGCCCAACCTCTTGCTCTTACGCGATCCATCTCTCTTAGTCGCTCTCGTAGTTCTTCTGCCGCCTTGGGACTGAGGTTGGGAACCAGTAGACACGATGATTTATGAAGGGTGCCCGGCATATGAATGGCGACGCCGGGGATGTCAGGATTGTCGGGCGCTGGAGTACAGCCGCACTCGGGACACGGTACATAAGAACCATCATCCTGCCATCCGGTCTCATTCAAGCACGTCCAGTATCGATGTTTTGCCCCGCACACTTCAAAATCACCAAACCCAGTCTGGATCATCCATCCACCGGGTAGTCGCGCCACACCCATATCGTCGCTATCGTACGAGCCGTCAGAGGCGAGCCATTCCATTTCTATCGTGTCGTAAACCATCAACTTTCCCTCACGGGTTCGTAACTGGTCTCGGACTCAGGAAACTCCGTAGTCACCCATTCGATCCGTAACGGCTTAGACTTTGCGCGCACCGACCAGCATATGCGGTCCTGCGTGTCGTTATCAAGATAGCACGCTACCCACCAGGCATTGGCGTCCATCTGCTCAGCCCTGAACATCGTAACGTCCCTGACGAAGATGTCGTCCATGAGCGCGTCGGGATCGTCATTGCCCCGTTCGTCCGGGCGTAGGGCGATGCGATATTCTTTGCCATCACCCCAAGGCGATAGTTCCGCCATTCTGCGACGAACCTTGTTCATAGCGTCCATCAGGTTGCCGTTCATCTGGGCGAGAAAAGCATACTCGTCCTGATCCCGTTTGTTCACGCCCCACCGCCCAACCCATCCGACACGAACTGCTCGGCATTCCCCGAATCGTCCGCCCTATTCGCCCACCGCACGGCAGCCACGGACTCGTCGTCGCCCATCATCCAGGCGTTAGCGTACACGTGGCCCCACGCTAGCGTCATCAGCTCGTAGTGGGCCTCCAGGCTCGTGAGTTGGTCGGACTCCGGTACTCGCTCCATCCATCCGCACGAGCAGCGGGCCAGTTCCATATCCTTCTGTGGATCGCCAACGTCCACATTATGGCGGATAATGTTCACCACGGGTAATCGTCCTCTCCGTCGCAACTTGGATTAGTACAGTAGGGCCACGACGCACCATCGTCGTCACGCATGGGCGCCCCACAATACTCACACACGGCCCACGTCGGTTCCTCGGCCACACTAAGAGGCGTAGAACGCCTTGATGGCGGCGATGGAGTTCGGACCCGTGGTGGAGTTAAACGAACCACCCTGCTGAGTAGTTGCCTGGAAATTCGTAATCCACTGGTAGCCATTTGCTTCAGCATGGTTCAACAGGTCCGTCCAGTACGTCGGGTCGTCCGATCCATTATTACCGCACTCACAGAAGCCAGCAAACGCAACACCCTTCTGGCTAGCCAACTGCTCAAACGGAGCAGCCTGGGCAATCACGCCAGCAGCGCCCGATCCGGTGTCGCCGGGGTTGTCGTAGCCATCCGGAGCAATGACGACATCGCCATTAACGCCAGCGCCGGGGAACGTGTCTGTCTGGGTGCGCCCGGTCTTCTGGTTACCAACCTGATTCACGTTCGGGCAGTAGGCGAACAGGAACTTGGCGCCATTCACGGCACGCATCCACGCGCACTGATTGTTGAACTGCGTGATGAACTGAGCCGCAGTGAACGCGTTCTCGTTCCACGAATTCTCCCAACCGTTGACGCCCTGGTTGCCCTCCCACATCCACGGGATAATGGCGTTGGCCTGCCCGTTTGCGACAAGCAGAGTGCCGAGAGCAGTGCATTGCGCTTGCGTCAGAACGCCCATCTTCAGCATCAGGCGCTTGCCCTTGAGGTATGCCGTGCGGGCAGACGAAAAACTGTAGGTGGTGGCGTTATTGTCGCCGTAGTCGAGAACGATGCTCGGCGTCTGGACATAGTTGCCAGCGTGGTACTCGCCCCACGGCGGCTTGCCTGTCGGTGGCGGAGGCGGCGGCGTCACGGCACTGACGGTGATCACCACGGTCTCGCTAGCCTTCTGCGCTGGCGATCCTGAGTCAGTCACCGAAACCGTCACCGTTGACGTACCTGCGGCGGTCGGCGTCCCGCTGATCTTTGTGCCGCTAAACGACAATCCAGCAGGGAGTCCCGTCACCGTGAATGCGTACGGAGCGGTCCCACCGGATGCGGTCGGAATGATGGCGGCGATAGGCGTGCCAACGGGACCAGACTGAGCGGCGATTGGGGCAAGCACCAGTTGAGTCGGCGGCGGGGGCGTCAGGTCTGCGGCAAGTGCGGTAGCGCCCTGCTGCGCCGTAGCCGCCTGGAATGCGATAAATGCCACGTGCGTCTCGGCCGATTGGAGCGCGGTAATGGCAGACGCCACGTCGGGTGGCGATTCCTGAAGGTCTGCCATCGCTTGACCCTCAAACGTTACGGCGGGGCCAGAGTGCTCGTAGATGTTCTCTACGGCGGTGGCGACTGTGGCTAGGTCAGTTTGGGTCTGAGTCATAACGCTCTTTCTGTTGGGGGGATCTCGAAAGTAGTTCAGCATCGCGCATTCTATCCGCTCGGTTCGGGCATTCTACACGCTCGTTCGTTCTCGTAACCTTTAATAGTGACGGTCCTTAGTAAAGGATAGGGTCGTTTCCTTTACTATAGCGTGACCGAATACTGTGGATTCTCTTCAAAATGTATACTTTTGCAAGCACTACAGGTAGACGCCCGCTCGGGCGTCGCTGATCCCACTACCAATCTGCGAATGGCGCTGTGCCTCAAAGAGTTCCGCCAGTGTAGCCTCACCGCGAACGTTACCCTCGCTCCACTGGCTGGCCTCAGATGCGGACATGCGCGGCACTTCGATATTCGCGATACAGCGGCCGGGACGCATGATGGCCTCGTGCAGCTTGACAACCGGCGCATTTGTCGTCATCAGGACGAGAACATTCAGCCCCTGTCCGATCATGCCATCACCAAGATTGAGCAGACGAGAGATGGCCTGTCCAACGTTTTTCTTAGCGTCAGGGGTCAGGAATTCCTCGGCGTCCTCCACAATGACCAGTCGCCAGCGGTCACCGATCGCCTCGTCCAACAACACCTGCATCAGATAGCCACCACGCATGAACATATCGTCCGCGTCCACCACGTAGACCAGATCACACCACGACTTCCACGCATCGGCCAGCGCACGAATAGCGGTTGTCTTTCCAGTGCCAGCGGGACCGTGCAGCAACATGATGCGCCCAGTCTCAATATTCGCTGGCCTCAGTTCCATCAGGTCAGACAGGGCCTCGCGTGCTTTTGAAGCGTAGTTGCCCTTAATCTCGTCCCACTTCGGCACCACCAGTCTGCGGGTCCGAGAATTGGCAGACATGCCACCCCAATACCAGAAATCCATATTGACCGTTCCGTCAGGTGGCTTCTCCAAAAGCGGCAGCGACTCCGTAATCTGGTCCAATAGCGCATGGCATTGTTCCCAGCCGTTAGGTCCATCCACCAGCACATTGAGGGACATGCTGTTCCGCAGGGACGTCGCTCGCACCCAAGCGTCGTTACCGACCTTCCAGAGTACGTTCTGCTCGTCGTCATTGGCGTCATTCCAGGTACCGACAAGTTCGCCACCCGAGACCTTCATTTCGACAGCGGTCGTCGCGGTAGGGTAGCCGCCCCTAACCACCTCATGCGGCGCAGCCATATCGGCCTTGATCTTGTGATAACGACCGAGGACGTGGATGGCACCGCTGTCCATCGTATATTGCACCGACAAATCGGTCATTGTTCTCCTGTCGTAATAGCGTGATTTTCAGACTTGGCGCGGCAGGAGCGCCGCTGCCACGTCTTCACTGACGCCCATCAATGAGCAGTACCGCGGCGTTGCGCTCGCTGTACGCCTTCAGCTTCTCAGCCTTCTCGTACTTCGCCGCTTCGATCCATTCGTCCCGTTCCCCCTTTAGCTCTGCTATGCGGTCCAGAGCATCGTCCAGTTCGTCGCTCACCTTGAGCCATGCGGCGTAGTTGGCGTCCCGCTCTTTCTCCGTGCGTTCAACACGGTTGCGCCAATAAAGCGTGGTGTCAGGCATCGTACTCCTCTAGCGCCGCAGCGGCGACGGCCCTGTAGTAAGGCACGGCGTCCTCGGGTGTCGCCACCATCTCGTTCTTGATCCGTTGCAGCGCATGGCGCAGGGCGGCGATCTGTCCTTCCAGCACCCCCACACGTTTCATTGCCGCATTGCGGTACTTGGCATGACGATCTGCCAACTCGTCCAACTTGTGGCCCCGTTCCTCGTACTCGGCTTCCAGCGCCTGAACCCCGCACTCAATCGGGTCGCTGTCGCAATGCCGGTGCGCTCCGTTTTGCGGAGGCCCTGGAAACAGCTCGTCACCCCGGAGACAGGGATGGGTGAAAACTCTCTCAGAGAAGGCGTCGACGCAAACGTCAACCAAACAGGTCCATGACGTGCAAGGCTCTTTAGTGAGCGGGCACGTAGGCCGATGCCGGGGTGGCACCAGCCAGGGGCTATGGCGGGCTTTATCCCTCTCCTTGAGTGCTTGTATTAGCCGCTGGTAATCAGTCACCTCAAACGCCATGGGTCTCCTTCCCGTATTTCTGCCAGACCGGGTGACCCTGTTCGTCATAGCCTCTGACTCGATATGATCCGATGTCTGGCAGCGGGTATTTTTCGGCACATGCCACCTCTAACGCGGCAACAACTATTGGCGGCAGTGGCTCCCTGTGATTGGCTCCATAGGGCATCGGATTCTCCTCTGCAAACTCACTGGCCATGCCATGATTCATTCCAGCCTTGCGCGCCCAGCGATATGCCCGATCTTCTTCAAACGTAGACGCTGGTGGTGAGGGCAACCCATCCCGCCCCGATCGTTTACTCATCATCGCCTTGCATCCTTGTGTTGCCTGCAAACGGGGACACGCCACACCCCATCCCACTCCAACCACGTCGCGGGATTACCACAGTATGCACACTGGGTATGTGGCGGAGGACGGTCGGTATCAGACACCCGGCGTGCGTCTCCTCGCCCAACGCTCCCGCCAACTACCGATCGGAGCATTCCAAAACCAGTGCGACCAGAGCCGGGTGGGTCGACGCGGGCACCATGGCGCCCTTTTAACGCTCACAGTAAAGGTCCCTCAGGTATTTGGCACGATATATACACAGGTCGTCGCCAACCATCTGGAGCAACTTCTGAATGGCAGTGCGGGCGGCTTCTGAGTTTGACGCTGCGACAATAAGTGCGATCTCTTCTTCGTTAGACAGCGACGTGCGGCGGTCGTATGCGGCGATGAACGGGCACTCGGGATCGTCGGCGCACGCCGACGAGCAGATGTGTGGCCGTTCTGGCTTCGGTCCCTTCGGACCTACGACTTCAGACATCATAACCACGCAACCGGCCATCTCGATACTCCTGTTCGCCGTGCTTGCGACAGAGCGTATATCCGCTGCGAGTCCACATTATGTGGTGCCCGTAGCGACAGCGGTCAAACTGGGCTATCAGTCGTCTAGTCAATCTCCCGCGCTCCTTCCGTGTGTTCGTCGGGGGTGAGGCCGCACTCGTGCAAGGGTTCGGTGGGGAGGGGCGGGGTCATTCGTGCTCCAATTCTCGCGCCACTTCCCATTCGCAATCCCACCCCCAGGTCACCGGCGTCCATGATTTCGCCGCACCCGTCGCAGTTCAGATTGATGGTTCTGCGTATTGACATCAGATCGCTTCCTGGGCCAGTGACAACTGTGTCTACGATCTTGTTTCTGTGCCCTGACGTAATCGGCTTTACTCATGAGGGAAAGTGTCGACTTTCAACCATTGTGAGATATTAGCCAATTTTCGTAGCACTCCTGCACGCGAGGACATGGCGGGTGTGTCGCATCCTCGCCCCGCGGGCCGCATTGACATGGTTCCAGCGAAACACCGCACCAACCGCGCCCGTCGTCTAACCGCTGTCCCCGTCGACTACACGCCCACTCCCCATTCACCCACACCATGAACCGCGCCCCATGCACTTCGCAACGGTCGGCCAATGTACGGGCACGTATGCCAGTTCCTGGCTCGGCCCAAGAGTCCATCACCATCACGCAGTCCTCCGGTCCACTTCCTTCTGAGTCCACCCGCGGGCCACGGCGGTCCGAGCGGACTTCAGGGTGTTGTAGTACATGGCGATTTCGGTGTTGGTCGGAATGTGGACCACAATCCAAGGAGTGCCAACATCCTCGACCCGCTCAAAATGCCAGATTCCGTCAACCGTGTCAGCGGCCCAGCACTCTTTGCGAGTGGCGCCACCAGGGTCGCTCATGTGCCGGAACGTGCCTCGCATAACCTTGTTGGTGATTTCGGGAAGCTCGGTCTTGGTCATGGGTATATTTTGCGCCCCAATCAGGTCGTTGTCAATGCCTGTGACCTGCATTTTTGTCACTTTTTAGGTGGTAGAACGGTGCCGTATACGTCATATACCCCGTTCATGCGTTGTTCCACCCTAGACACGGCCACCCTAGATCCTCGCTCTAGCAACAATTCCCGCTCTATGGGATTGTTGGAAACGCCCTTCATGGAAACGCCGTTCGTACCTTCTGGCACCAGCAGGTGCATCGTGACCCCACCGATATGGTGTTCGTCACCCACCGTGGTCGACATATAGGCGTTATCCGTGATGACCTTGTGATCCAGGTCTTTCGGGTCGCCAGAAATGGCATCCGTAGGGATATTCCTTGTCACTTCCACATTCTGCCCCAGCGGTCGCATGGTCTGATCAATGCGCCCGACTTCGGGGTTGCTATCGTCACCAGCGCGCAACGCTACGTTCGTACTGAGAAAGCTGTCGCCAGAATATCGGTTCAGCGTATTTTGATCTGCCGACGACAACTTAGGAGTGTTCAGATCGTCCATTGACTTGACGGTGCCAGCGCTCTGGGCTTTGTCTATGGCGTTATTGACGTACTCCCGGTCTGCGTCCGTAAGCGCCGAGACGTGTTCAGAATCAATGCTAGAGGCACCATGGATGTCAGAGGGTTCACCGTGGGCGTCGTGGGCCGACCCACCGCCAGCATCGCGGGGATGAGGCACGTACGGGTGTTCAGCGTCCCAAGTGGCCCAGTCTTTTTCTAGCGGACCCTGTTCGTCCTCTACCACCATCTTGGTAACTTCGCCGTTGTCTACAGTGGCACGCAGTCGCCAGGTCCATTCAGTCATGTCGTAATACTCAGACATTCAGTCACCCTTCGGAGCGTATTCCTCATCCATCTGGTCGAGCAATTGCCCTAGTTGCGTGTGAAATCCACGGACATGCTGGAAGTTTTCATCCACTTCGTTTGTAACGGGTCCGTACGTGGTACGCACCTTGATGTTCTGCGTTCCTTCTACCCGATTAGCCGACAGGGTCATTTTCTATCTCCTTAATTTGGAAGTGGCACGGACACGGACAATGCCATCCACCGAGAACCCCCGGCAGGTGCTGTCCTTTGGGACAATGTTCATGATCTGGCTCAGGTGCTGGAAAGACCATCGGCTTGCCATCTAGGTCAAGGACACCAAAGTCAATCTCCCTAGGATAGCACTGCTGCGTGTACTGATGGGCACTCATGACCGAATACCTATACATTCCTTCACGGATACCGCACAAACGTAACGTTACCCTGATGTTCAGATCGTAGTCGCCCGACCTCATGGCCGCACGGCATTAGCGTCTTGACCCACTTCGTTTGAGAATAGTCCTCATATCGCCCCAGAAACTCAAGCCTCGCGTAAATGGCGTTCGGCCATGATGCACACTCTGGGCATGGGTCAAATCGCGCCCTCATTACTCCACCGCCGCCAGACTCGTCTCCACAACCCCCAGGATCTGTTCCTTGCCCAGCACCAGCACCTCCGTGCCGTCAAACTTCCACGTCTCACCTACCCGCTTGTGGAAGAACACCTGCGCGCCAACGTCCAGTCCGACCGGCACAAGCTCGCCGGTGAACTCGGAGTGGTGGCCCTCGCCAACCGCTACGACGGTGCCGTAGCGAGGCTCCTGCATGTCCTCAGACCCCTCTGGGATGTGCAGGCCAGACGCGGTCTTGGTCTCAATGGGGTCGGCGTCAACCGCCACCCGATCACCTTTCAGGCTGAAGGCCATCTAATGCTTTCTCCTTGTCTTGTGTCAGCGTCATTACGCCGAGGGTTCATCTTCCAGTGTAGCTTACGCCACCACCACGGTTGGCGGTTCCATGCGTTCACGTAGTTTTGACGGGTGGCCTCAACAAGTCCATCCCGCGTCGACTTGTGAATGGCGTCCTTATATGCCTGAATCTTTTCGGGGGTATCTAGCCCGAGGTATTCCCATGACGGGAGCGGAGCACTCATGTCGTAATAGTTCTCTTTTCAGACATTGACTTGCCAAGCACCTAACGCCTCCCGCATTTCAGCCAGAGCCAGCGCCCTCCGACGAAACCGCCAAATAGGAATTGAATCATACCGTTTGCTGGCATCAAGAAACGATTGGACACGCTGGACCTCCGCTGCACACCATGCCTGAAATACAGGATTGTCTATCATAGTTAGATAATTGTCGATCTGCGCCACCGACGCCTAGATGGTGGGGGAACTTCTGTTGGCTCATCAAAATAGTCCAACAGATCAGCGGCGTCTACATAACCAGCCATTCTCAGGACCCATCGAACGTCATCCCGGTTGAGGTAGGTGATTCCCTTGTGTCCGATGGAACCTATCACATAGTCTTCAAACAGATCAAGTATCTTCGGGTTGATCATGTCGGAATAGTCCTACTTTCAAACAAGATCAAATACCCCCTGGCTAAGTCGCTTAACTGCGATTTCGCAATACCTCTCTTCAATCTCAATGCCAATACCTCGTCTACCTAGTTTTAACGCCGCTTCCATCGTGGGTCCACTCCCCATATAGGGATCAAGAACGAGACCTGGTGGCACAAGGCCCAATACCCACATCATCAACGATACGGGCTTTTGTGTTGGATGAACGAAGGACTTCCGTTCAGACGCACGATACGCACCGCTCCAGAGATGACGAAATACCTGCGTTCGATTGACGCAGTTAGTCCATGCAAATTCAGCTTCAGCGATCCGAAGCTTCATACCGTTAGACGTTACCTTATCCCATGCCAGCCATCCGCTATGATCGGGCAGCTGAGATGCGAAACAGTTGCCGCCCCATAGAACCGTAGGTTTACCAAGTGCCAGCAGGTGCGCAGGATTAAAGGGTTCCGCATCGCCATGAATCGCCTCATGGCTTTCCGTGGTGGACTCAAATTTAGGGGACTGAGGGTCATAGTCAATCCCGTACGGAGGATCTGACACAATAACGTCAAAACTCAATTCTGAGATTATTGCTTGGCAGTCGCCGTGGTAGAGCGTAATCAAATCATCTTGGTAATACGGTTTAATCATCGCCACGCTCCGAAGCCTTTGGTTGACCTATGGACATCAATCCAACATACCGCCCGCTAGAATCACGAAGTCTACCACCACACAGTCGACATCGAACCCCCATCTGTTCTGTGTTCATTTGGCAACCCACATCCTTACACCACGGCATGCTGATCAGTCCAAACGTCTGATTAGTTGTCTCGCCTTTAGCACTAGTCTGATTTCATTTGCATCAAGCGCTTTGTCCCATGTCATCCAAGTCTCCCCACCGTCTGTCGGCATCAGCCCAACTTCTGCAAGGGCGATCTCAACTCGTTCTTTTTCATTTATCACGAAACCACCTCAAGCCAATAGACAAGTAGATGCCGCAGCAACGCTCAAACCCACAACAATATCGCACCCTTCCGCTTACATAGATAATACTCGGAACTGATGCCACCCCAATGTCTGAGGTGGTCCCAGGTCTGCCGTAAACAGCGTATCATGACTGATCGGTGGCATCAATAGCCGCCGAAAGCTGATCGCAACAATGGGCGTCTAGATTGTCTTCACGGACGAACCGACCACAGAATGGACACCGCAGGCGTTCGCCACACAATGAGCAAACGGACGATCCGTGCCAATAGCATCCGGACATACACCCCTCAGACATCACGGGATCGGAAAAATGCCCTCACACTTGGACCTCAGTTCAAGGTCGGGTGCACTGTTAAGCCACATGGCACAACCGGGAACGTGGCACTCTCCTCCGACACCGTCAAGACAGAGGTCGCACAGAATAAGGTTCACATGATTAAGCGTGGGATCGGCGCTTGGTGCTCTACTTGGGGAGTTCCGGTGCCTACCCTCTAGCCACTCGCCCTCTGACGGCATTCCTTCTCCATCAGTCATCGGTCCACTCTCCAGCATTAACCGGCCACGGGTTCCCGCTTGTAGTACCGACAGGGTAAACCCATCGACGCCAATCCGTGCGTCGGATGGCACCGCATTCCCAACAGTACAGCCATGAACCCCCCGAGATAACCCAGCTTTTCGCGTGTCGAGATTGACATCGCCGACCCTGCCGACACCGTCCTGCGTCAGTCTCGATCATCCACGGCCAGCCATTGACGACCCATTCGGCATTGTCCTCGCTCAATCCAGCCGTCTTCATTCGCCCAACGAGCGTGTGACGTTCGTCCTCAGCACTGATTCGGCGCCACGATTCATCGGAGCTGGTCATGTCCGAATGTGTGTGTATTCAGTCACGCCAGCTTGCGCGCCCGTGCGGCCAGCATTGCTGCAGACAGGGCACACGTTTCGCCGGTCGGACGCGTCCATACCCCGATAGCCTGATCCGTCACGGTAGATCCCTCCCGCATAAGGTCGGACAGCGTTAGCGGCTTGTCCTCAGCTGGCTTGGCATCCAGTTCCTCGCGCAGCTTTGCGATGGCATCCTGATCCAACATGCGATCGATTTCATCTAGCAGCTTGTCCGTCTCAGCCTTAACCTCAGCCGTCTCAGTACGCTGCGGTGAAGGATTTTCCTTCAAGTGTGACTGTTCCGTATCCGAGGATTGTCTTTGCTGCTTTTTCTGAGTCGGGACCAACGCTTGGGTACTCATGCTTCTCCTTCTTAGGTTGAATGGTGAAGTCGACTGTTGGATCATCTAGCGCAATGATATCAAGCCACTCTGCGATCTTTTCACGTGACCACTGATGGGCGTCGTTAACGTGCGGAATGAGTGCCGTCAGATACCCCGGTGCGGCTTTGCATTCTGGACACGGACGCTGCACTTTGCCCAGTCCTGGACATATGGACAACAGTTCAGAAACGATTGAATTTGAGCCGCCGATATAGTTGACGTAGTTGTCGTTGCTATAGTCGAGCCACACTGGGGCCGTCCACTGGATTGGCGATGCAAGCACGTACATGGGTTTACCCGGCGCAAGCGTCAAAGTTCCCCATGGCGTCGGCGTCGGCGTTGGCGTTGAGTACCACGTATTTACCTGGAGGTCTATGTGTTCACCCTTACACCACTTGACCGCACGCCGAAAATACTGATCGGCCAGCCCCTTAGGATTTGCCATAAATCCCTCTAGGTCAGAGAGATGAATCGGCTCGTCGTGGCGGCGACCGTGGAGACAGGTAAACCGAACCCTGGTGTACTCGTTCTTGCGCTGAACCGTCTTCACGTCCCAGCCCTTGGCGTACTTTGCGCGTGTGTGTAAATGGTGCCAGAACTGCTGCTCGCGGTTTTTGAGTTCGGGAGTTTTCATGGCGTAAAGTTGGCGTATTCAGTCATAGTCCATAATCCTGTCGACAGTCTACACATAGCTCGTTACCCGAGATGAACATGGACTCTGATTTCTGTAGATCACACGATGGGCACACCATTTGATTGTCTGACGAGCGTGTGCCCCTATTCGTGGCGGTGTGTTGATAACACTTCTCTCCCAGTGCAGCAACTGGCCTGGGGCATGTGGCGTCCCACTTTGCCCAAGCAAATCCGTGGTGATAATTGAGAGGTTCACCACAGGTCGGAGTGTCCGAAATCATGGATATTCCTTCGCGAACAACGTGGCAGCACCTACTCGGATGCCAATGCAGGTGCACCTACGCATCCCATGGCAAATCCCAGTGTCCGTTGGGGGCCGACCAGTTGCGCCACCAGCGTTCCTTGCGAGGTTGTCGCATTATGTACGTGGTGCCACAGCGCGGACACGTCCAGTGATCACCTGTCTGAAACTCAATGGCGGGGGGGAACTGACAAACCATCGGACCACAGTTGATCGGATGGCACATACAATCGCACCATCCACCAGACTGGTCGGCACCCTTGTAGCAATTTCCACAGGCGCCCATTTCACAGGCTTCAGTCAACATGTCCGAATACCGCTACTTTCATCCATCACATCTTCCTGTATGCTCGTTCGCTGGCTGCGATGGCCTGCCGCCGCTCACTCGCGGACATTCCGTGGGGCCGACCTTCAACCCTTACTGGAAAAGAGTCTTTCAGCGACCTCTGCTCGTCTTTACAAAAGACCTGACCAGTCATTGAGTGGCCGTAAGCAAACGGTCCGCCAGCCTGTCCAATGTTCGCCTCAACCGGAAACTGGCAGTGCTCGCATGGCGACTCGTCGCCGTTTGTTGTTGGGGTGGCTGCTGTCTTGGTCATGGATCTAAGTATGTGCCTCTATACACAATATGTCAACGCCTAAAGTTGCAGGTCAGACGCAAGTTTGAATACGTGCACTTTCCTTCACGCCCGATGCGGTCCACCCGCATAGACATGACCTTGGGTCCAGCCCTCGTCAGACACCAGTCGGATCTCGCCCAACTCCGCCAGGCGGTCGATGCAGGCCAACATCTGCCACGTATCGCCCGTGACGCCCTTCATGGCGTTCTCTACGGTAAATGCTCCGGCTGACGCCAAAAGGCCCTTTGTGTTGTCGCGAATCTTGAGGAATATCTTCTGCCCATCCTCAGTGAACACCCGCTCGCGCTCATCCGCGTAGCAATATCCACTCATCATAGACCTCTCCCATCTGCTTCTGGTTCTTGTTCAACGTGAATCTCAATAGTCGACCATGACCCCGCTGCCTGCTTGACCAGATTGTCAACGACCGAACGATTATCGGTTAGCACGACCACCCTCCACACTGGAAGGTTGGGGATAGGATCAGGCCACTTGTCTGAGAACATCGTGAAGATAGCGTGACCATTATCGGTCATGATGGTCAGGGTGGTGGCATCGACGCCCACAACGGGACACTCATCGCCATTCCACAGGACGTGCTTCAAACCCTTGAATTTCTGTATATCAGCGGCGGATGCCATTACATTTCTCCAGCGCAACGCAGGT